>Ga0307516_10003898_pt1 | contig 18832 bp, 12 predicted proteins | sample 19_EM_MG_FD_203310 | JGI IMG/M metagenome (GOLD analysis project Ga0307516, IMG submission 203310) | Populus trichocarpa ectomycorrhiza microbial communities from riparian zone in the Pacific Northwest, United States - 19_EM | ecosystem: Host-associated > Plants > Roots > Unclassified | place... | reverse complement strand
TCAGCCGATGATCCTGATGCGCATCCTGCCGGTTGTGGGTGAAGATGATATCCGGCGACACCTCGCGCTTGAGTTCTTCGAAAACATCCTTGATGTCGGCGCCGGCGAAGGGCATGTAGCCGTCGCGGAATTCCTTCAGGATCATTCTCTTCATCCGGGACGGATCGACGAACTGCTTCGCCGCGCATGCCGCCTCGGATCCACGAACGCCTTTGGTGCTGAACACGACCCAATGAAACTCGGCGTCCTGGCGCTCGGCGCCGAGCTTCAGCACCGCTCCGCCACAGCCGATTTCGATGTCGTCGGAATGGCATCCCAGACAGAGAATCTGCAGCGGACCCTCCCCGCCTCCATCCGGTTTCAGGCGAAGCATGGTCATGCCACTTTCGCCGCCGGTCGATACGACAGGGCACCGGCGCGCTCGTTCCACACCTTCCATGGCGGCTTGCCGTCGTTAAGCTCCTCGAGCCGCTGCTTATCCTTGAACGTATCCATGCACTGCCAAAAGCCGGTGCATTTATGCGCCAGAAGCGCCTGCTGCTTAATCAGCCGCTCGAACGGCTGGTGGACCAACTCGTCGCCCGCATTGATGTAGCGGAAGATCTCGTTCCGGAACACGAAGAAGCCACCATTGATCCAGATGTCCGACTGGCTAAGCGCCGACACCTCGGCGATCTTGCCTTCCGGCGACATCTTGACGATATCGAAGCTCGCGGTCGGCTGCACCAGCAGCAATGACCCGACGGCATTGCTGTTGCGCAGCTCATCGACCATCGTCGGAAGATGTAGGTCGCTGAGGCCGTCGCCGTAGTTCGCGAGAAAGAATTCTTCGCCATCGAGATACGGCTCGACCGCCTTGAGGCGCTCGCCGATGGTTGCGTTCAAGCCGGTTTCGACAAACGTGATCGTCCAGTCATCGCTATCGCGATTGACGAAGTCGATCTTCTTGCCGCCTTGCGACCAAACGAAGTCATTTGAGATCGATTCATCGTATCGCAGGAAATAGTCCTTGATGGCGTTGCCCTTGTAACCAAGGCAGAGAATGAACTCCCTATGGCCGAAATGCGCATAGTACTTCATCAAGTGCCAGAGAATGGGGCGTGACCCGATCTGCACCATCGGCTTCGGGACATCGTCGACATATCCCCTGAGCCGCATTCCAGCCCCACCGCAAAAGAGTACGACCTTCATATGTCTCTCCTTCTGTGAATTCTACTCGCGACCTTTCGCCGGGAGCGATGTGCCTCAAGACGCCGTGGCAACTTTCAATTCGGCCCCAAGCTTGTATGCGTAACTTCTCATCGCGTCTTCGTCGGCCATGTTGAGCACCGCACCGACGAATTTCGGTCGCGCCTCGCCGGCGGATCGCAAAGCCTGTCGGACGAGTTCGGATTCCGTCGCGCCCCATTTTACGACGAGCAGAAAACCGTCCAGCGACTGAGCGGCTGTGCGAACGTCCGGGCCGGTCACGAGCGCCGGCAAATCCACGATCACGAGGTCATATGAGTCCACCGCGTTGTCGAGAATTTTATCCGGCAATGCCTGACCGATCGAATAGATGCTGCCGTCGGACGGTTCGCGGATCGGGAGAACGTGCAGTCCCGTCCGAGCCTCTACGATACCATCGGGCAGGTTTGGACGTGGACCATTACTCGACCGGACCGGAATGCATGACAAGTTCACGGCCCAGCGCGAAACGGAGCGGTTGTCCGCTACACCGTCGATCAGCAGCACTCGTTTTCCGGCAGCCGCGATGGCTTGCGCAAGCGCGATGGCAAGCGTCGTTGCACCTTCGCCGGGCACCGTGGACGTGACGCCTATGGTCCGCACATCGCGCAGCGAAACTTCGAGCATGGTCGCCGATAGGCGCCGCAGTTCCTGGACCTCCGACACGGGCGACCGTTCCGCAGTGGCGTCCCCGGCAACGAAACCTTTGTCCGCCCGCCGGCTGATAATCGCCAGGCATTCCATACCAAGAGCGTATTCCACCTGCCGGGCGCTTCGGATCGTGTCGTTCATCGCATCGCGCAGAATGGCAACCGCCGCGCCGACGCAAAAGCCAAACAACGCCGCGCCGAGGGCTATCAATACTGTAGGTGGTCCGTCAGGCCAGATCGGCGGCTGTGCGTCCGAAACAAGGAATGCGCTCGGACCGAGACTTTGATAGAGTTCGCGCAGCGCCGGCGAGCCCGCATCCGACGCGCGAACGAGCTCTTGTAGATAGATGCGGATTACCGTGTTGACGACGTGCGCCGCCTTTGTGGGCTCCGAAGCCTTGTAGGCGACGGTAATCATGTGGCTCACTCCGACCTGCCGAACGCTGAGTTTGCGGCTCAAAGTATCCAGTGCGGCGCTGAAGGCGGCCCCTTCCGAGGGGGGCAAATCCGAAAAGGTGTCAACGTCGGTGAATTCGGCGTCCTTGTAGAGCTTCAAGGTTTGGACCGCCTTGATCAGAACGTTGCCTGATCGAAGCAGCTGGATCTGGTTTTGAACCAATGGAAGGTCGGCGCGGCCCTGCAGGATAGCAAGATCGGCCCCTGACTGAATCTGCTTGATATAAACCAGCAACTGACTGGAGGCGGTGTAGGTCGTGGGCCGGTACGCGGCGTAGAGCAGCCCAATCGTCAAGAACACCATGGTGCTGAATGCCAACAGGTCTTTGCGCTTGCGCAAACTTCCGAGGCCGAACGACGGCTTCGCCGGAGCCTCCGACGGGCGGTCTGCTTCCTCCCAGATAGGAACGACCGGTGGTTCGCTTCTTGTGTCCAGCATGCTCGTTTCAATCAAAAAGAGGACGTCGTTCCCATGTCCGGTCACAGTCAGCATGATCAGGGGATTGCGTCGCGGCGTTGTCGCAAGGCCGACACCTGCTCCCGTCAGCCTGCGTTCCCCAGCAGCCTTCCATACGGCAAACGCCGGGTGGCGACCCATGTTCCGGCACGTACGCAACAGGTGTCCAAACTATTGCGCCAAGCAGAAGGGGTACGGTCAGAACGCTGAGGACTCCGGGCCTTGCTGCCTGGATGGCGCGCGGTCCATCACTCCAGCCATCGGGTTGCACGGCTGCCCAGCGCGCAATTGCCCGCCTGTTCTCATCGCCGGCTGGAAAATCGGCATGCTGGGCCTGACGTTCTCAGTCGATGTCGCGTTCGTCGGCCAGTTTGCGGCCGCGACGCCCGTTCTTCATTGTAGACCCACGCGCAGATCGTTCCGATGACGAACCAGAAGTACCAATTGAACGAAAGATAGAAATGCATGTTGTCCGAGTAACACTCGAGCACGTAGCCGGCCAGAATGCACAATATGATCAGCACCCCGGGCGGATCATGTCGCCGGCCCTTCAGAATTTGCCGCGCAACCGATCCCAGCAGCCAGACCCACGCGAACACGCCCAGCAGGCCCATCTCAAAGCCAGTCTGCAGATAGAAATTGTGACCGTCGATCCCCTCCGGACCGATCAGTGGAAAGAAGCTCGGTGTGGACGGCTTGAATGACTCAAGGCCATGCCCCAGAAGCGGCTTCTCGATGATCTGTGGAATGGCGGACTCCCACAGAGCCTGACGCCACTCGTACGAATTCAATCGCGTGCTGTCGTTGAGCTGCGTGAAGCTGTCAATTTCAGTCGGCTCCGCGATATCTGACAGACGGTCGAGCACGCTTGGATTGCCGGCAACCAGCACCGGTATCACCAGAAAGCCCGCAAGAAACTTTCTGTCGACCCGGAGTGCGTAGACGAGAAATATCAATCCGCCCGTCATCCAGGCGCTGCGCGTCTTCGTCAGCATCAGGAGAACAAGGAGATAAGGAATGTAGAGCGTGACCAGTAACCGGACCCGTGGCGTCACGCGGATGATACGCGACGACCGCACATAGAGCGCCAGCCCGAGCAACAGCACGAGGTAGAAGGCATAGATATTCGGGTGCGAGAACGTGCTTTGCAGGCGAAATTCCGTCATGTCGGGCAACCCCCGTGCAATGTCCACGAGGGCATAAAGCGAGGGGATGACGGACGAGCCAAGCACCAGCATGACGAACCGCGAGACGTCGCTCTGCGAGCGCCACAGGAAGAACGGAATGATGAAGAATGACCAATATGACAGAAGGACGAGCGCGAGCCGCATCGCGGCGACGAAGTCCGGCGCATAAAGCGTCGACGCAAACGCGATCAGCAGGAACGGGGCCCATATTCCCACGACCGAGAATGGTGCGGTCAACGGCCATCGCGCCAGCAGCACGAACGCAATCGAGATTGCCAACGCATTCAGTATCGCGCCAACCCCCATCGCGCCGGCGTCCGCGCCCAGCAGATTGAAGAGCGGATCGGAGGATGCCCTGGTCAGCAAAATTCCATACACGACCACGCGCAACAGTCTCCAGATCGCCTCGTTGTTGGCTTCGCGAACAGAGAGCGTCGGCCAGGCGCGAACCGCGAATCGCGAAGACTTGCCGGCGCGTTCAACAACGCTGGAGGGAGGCGCGTGATTCATGCTCCCAGCGCCTCCACTTTGGCGCCGACATAAGGGCGGCGCACTTCCGTATCATACGCGGCGCGAATCGGCTGAATCCATGCCTCGGCTTCACAGCGCCACGCCACGGGAACTTCCGCAGCCGCCCGCGACCGGCCGATGCGGCCGGTCAGGCGCGGCGCAACAAATGCGGCGGCCGCACGCGGAAGCTCACGCCAGCGGCGGTGCCTGAACGCAAGACTCGTGAATATGGTAGCGGCCTGCAGTCTCGATCGGCCACGCAGGAGCTGCTCGGCGAGATAGCGCTCGTGCGACGCCTTGTCCGGCCTGGCGCCATGCCGGGCCGCGAGCGCAGCATATCGGTCGACGATGATCGCGCGGCCGGTCCGCATCCGGTCGACGTCCATGGACAGACTGTGTGCGCTCAGTCGGTAGGCTATCAGCGGGCGATCGACCGCCGCCAGCGGAGAATGCTGACCAAGCTTGATCCACACGTCCCAATCCTCGGAGCCTCGAAGCGTGGGATCGAAGCCGCCGATCTCGCGCACCAGGCTGAGTTCCGCAATCACGGACGATCCGGTCGGAATCGTGTTGACCTCCAGCAGGCGGGCAAGGACCTCGCCGCCTCCGACATGGTGATGTCCGATGATCTCAAGCTGCTCGTCGACCGCCACGACACCCGTGCAGCTCCACCGCGCAGAGCTCGCACGCAAGGCAGCAAGCTGCGACGACAGCTTGTCCGGCGCCCATAGATCGTCATCGTCGCAGAAGGCTATCCATCGTCCCGACGCCCGCGCGATGCCGGCATTCCGCGCGCTGGAGATGAAGCGCGGCCGCTCGTGGTGCACGATCTTGATTCTCGAATCGGTAGCCGAGATGCGATCGAGCCAAGGTGCGGTTCCGTCGGTCGAGCCGTCGTCGACCACGACAAGCTCAAGCGACACGTCCTTCTGTTGCAGGATCGAGTGGATCGCCTGCGCGACAAGCTGCCGGCGGTTGTGAGTCGGAACGACGACAGTGACGTCGACCACGGAAACACCTCTCATCTGTTCAGCGCGCGAGACCAGGCTCATCGCTTCTCCACAATCGAGTACGGGGACGGAAATGTGACCACGTTGCCTTGTTTTGCCTCGCGGCTGGCAGCAGGCAACGGAACGCGTCCTGAAACGGGCTCGTCAGCCGGCTCGGCTTGATCGATATGGGGTTGCGCCTCGAACGCAGGTTGCGCGTCTGTTTGTCCTCGAAACAGATCGGCAAGTTTGCGGCACTCTTTGGCGATATCGTGCTGTTCCAGAACGCGCTTGCGCCCCGTCGCACCCATGGTTTTTATGAGCGCGTCGGGCGCGTTCAGGCATTGCTTGATCGCATGGGCGAGGTGCTCGACGCTGCCGGCCGGCACGAGCCAGCCGCAGGCCTTGTCCGTAACGAGTTCCGGAATGCCTGCGACGTAAGTTGTGACGACCGGGCGGCCGAGCGCCAACGCTTCCATCAAGACGACGGGCAGCCCCTCGGCGAAACTCGGCAAGATCACCGCCCTTGCCCCCTGCAACCGAGCGCGCACCTGGGAATTTGTCAGCCAACCGGTCAGTTCGACGTAATCCTCCAGTCCAAGCTCGCGGATTCTGTGCTCGATTTCCGGCCGCAGCGGTCCATCGCCGGCGATCGTCATCTTGAACGGTATGCCCTCCCGGGCCAGAACGGCGAGAGCGCCGAGCAGAACGAGCTGCCCCTTCTGCTCGCTCAGACGCCCTACAGTCACGAGTTGGCTCTTGGAAACGATGCTCGATGGCCGATGGATCAGGAAATCCGCATCCAGTCCGCATCGCACCAGCTTGATCTTCGGCCACTCCTTCAACGGAATCCATCGGCAGATCTGGCTGCCGGTGAAGGAACTCACGGCACAGACGAAGGCTGCGTGCTTCACCTTCTCCGGCAGCCCCAGATATTCCGGCCGGTCAAACTCGTCCGGACCATGGACAGTGAAGCTGTAAGGGATGCCGGTAAGGTGGTGACACAGCATGGCGACTTCCGCGCCATTGGTCCCGAAGTGAGCATGAATGTGACGCACGTCCTGCTCAGTCGCCCACTGCGCAAGCACCAGCGCTTCCGCCAGATAAGCCAGATGGAACAGTGGCGGTCGGCTCGAACGCCTCATCATCTTGACGGCCGCGAGGCCTGCCTTTGCGAGCGCCCTCGGCCGCCGCCTCAGCGCCTTGACAAACGCCGAAAGCAGTTTCGTGATGTTCCCGTCAAGAATATATCTCGTGCGATTCTTCTCGCTCAGATCGGCCGCATCTATCAGATTGCGGTCGTTTCGCCGCAGCGAGACACGAAGGACGGTGATGTCGTTTCGCTCAAGCTCGGCAATTTCGCGCCGAATGAACGTGTGGGAAACAGCGGGGTACTCGGAGACAAAATAGCATACCCGCATTGATTTTCTCTTTATCGGTTAACAGGCGTTGGTGTACGCACGCTTCAATACGACCGTCATGATCATGATCTTCAGGTCGAAGAAAAACGACCAGTTGTCGACGTAGTAGAGATCGTGCTCGATCCGCTTCTGCATCTTCTCGAACGTATCTGTTTCGCCCCTCAGGCCATTCACCTGTGCCCAGCCCGTGATTCCCGGTTTCACGTTATGGCGCCGGAACATGCTGCGGATCTGGTCGGCGAACATGTCATTGTGGGTCACGGCGTGGGGCCGCGGGCCAACCATGGACATCTCCCCCCTCAGGACATTGACCAGTTGCGGCAGTTCGTCGATGTTCGTCCGCCGGATGATGCGTCCGACGCGCGTCACCCTTGGGTCGTTCCGGGTGGCTTGACGGAACTGATCGCGCGAATCGTCGAACGTCGTCATGCTTCGGAATTTGAGAACGCTGATCGGATCGTTGTTATATCCGTGGCGCGTCTGCCGGAAGAATACCGGGCCCGATGAATCGAGCTTGATCAGTACGGCGACGATCAGGAGCAGCGGCCAGAGCAGTACGAGCAGTGTTGCGGCCACGACAATGTCGAAGCCGCGCTTGAGCAGCCGATCCCGCAACGAACTCGGACCGCACGGCAATTCCAGCACCCGGAGCTTGCCGCAGCTCCCGATACGGCTATGCCGCATGAACTCCGTCATTTCGATCGGCAGAAGCTGTATCCGGACTGGAAGCTCGGAAAGAGCCGCAACGGCGTTCGTCACCAACGTCATATTGTCCGCGCCGAACAGGATCAGAACCGCGTCAATATGCAACATTCTGCATTCACGCCGGATTCTCGCCAGCTGCGCGCCGAATGAAACCGTTCCCAGGGAGCGTCGACCAGGGCGGCCAGGCAGGTTATAGCACCGCACGATCTGGTCGTGTCGCACCGACAGCCGTTCACGAACGTCTCCGATCCTGCCGGCGCCCGGCATGACAAGTACGGCCATGCTCTCGCGCCGCCATTGGCCGCGCCAGCGAACATGGTCGATGACCCGCCACAGGACCGTTCTCACGGTGATTTGACCGAAAAGCGCAGCCAGCAGCTGCGACAGGAACGTTCCGCGCGAATAGCCGTCGAGATTGTCGACGACAAACCCGATCGTCAGAAGCAGCACGCAGGCCAGCCCAATTGCCGCACCTCCCCGCGAGCGGCCGTGCTCGTTCCATTCCGGTCCAAGCAAATCGTACTGGTTATCCGCGATACACAGGACGACGTAGGTTACCGCCACCGCAACAGACGCCCATGCGTAGTCGCTATCTCGCGGGATGGCGCCGTACGCGAGCGCATTATACGCCAGGAAGGCGCCATACGCGCACGACGCTATCACCATCATCTCGAGCGTAACCACTACCGCGGTCCAAAACGTCTGAGTCCTTCCCCCGGCAATGGCAGGAAGATGTGCGGCTGGAGGAAAAATGGTGTCGGTTGACATGAACTTTTCCGGTGCAGCTTTTTAGAAGGCCCGCGGCGCGTCACTCCATGTCCGACGGCCACATAAGCTCAATGCACGCAACAGGCGCCGGTTCTTTTTGCTTGCGCGTGCCGCCGGGAAATCAGCGGCCGCGCCGGCACACGCAACCAGTTGCGCTTTTGGCCAGCTTGCCGCGCCGGCTCCTTCGTCGCACTCGCACGGCTGAGACCTCCAAAAGCACCGGTCGGCGCCGCGCGGCAACAAACCATCGATTTCAGAAGTTACTCCATCAGATATTTTTCAAGCTCACCACGACACCGTCGCGGTGCGACACGTTGGTTTTGAATTGCTCCATTCGATTGAAGGAGTTTCCTATGTCAGATGCGGCGCTGCACACCCCACCTGAAGTGATCGTGCCCTTCGACCGATCGAGGCGGACAACATCGAGCCGATCAACCCGCATCCTGAATGGCCGGTTCGATCGACTCTCGGCAAATCAGGTCGTTGAAGAACTGATCCGGACCATTCACGCGGGACAGCGCGCTACGCTCTGCACCGTGAATGTCGCGATCCTGATGATGATGCGCTCAAACGCCCGCTTGCAGCGCTTCGTGGACTCCGCCAAGTGGTCGGTGGCGGACGGCCAGCCGCTGATCTGGGCGTCACGCCTTGGACCGCGTCCGTTGCCGGAACGCGTCACCGGTATCGATCTGATCGATCAACTGTGCGGCCGCGCCGTGCGGGAGAACATCGGCGTCTATTTCCTCGGGGCAAGCGACGAGATCGCGCGCGCAGCTGCCGATGCACTCCGCACCCGGCACCCTGGCCTCGACGTGCGCGGCAGCGCCGACGGCTACTTCGGCCCCGACGAGGCTCCCGCCAGAGCCCGGGCCGTGGCGGCCAGCGGCGCCGACATTCTCTTCGTCGCCATGGGCGTGCCGCGGCAGGAATACTTCATCGAAGAACAATGGGCGCACCTTGGCGCGCGGGTCGTCATCGGGGTTGGCGGCAGCTTCGATGTCATTGCGGGGCTGCGAAAGCGCGCGCCGGCGTTCATTCAACGAGCCGGATTCGAATGGGCCTACCGCGTCGCCCAGGAGCCGCGCCGGCTGTTCAAACGCTATTTGATCACCAATTCGCAGTTCATCGGCTTGATGTCCTGGACCGCTGTCAACGCGGCACTCCATTCCCGGCGCAGTTTTTGGCGCAGCATTCCGCGCGTTTGAGCGAGGGTTCAATGGCATCGCGCAAACGACTTCTGGTGGTGATGGGGACGCGCCCCGAGGCAATCAAGCTCGCCCCACTCATCCTGCTCGCCAAGTCCGATCCGGAGCGATTTGAAGTTCTGGTCGTGCGCACGAGCCAGCATCAGGAAATGCTCGATCAGGTCGTCGAATACTTCGATCTGCCGATCCTCGCCGACCTGAACATCATGCGCCCTGACCAGGACCTCGTGCACGTGACGACCGCGGCTCTCGAGGGGCTCCAGCGCGTGATCGCCGAAACCCGGCCCGACGTCGTCATCGTCCAGGGAGATACGACGACGAGCTTCGTCGGCGCGTTGGCGGCATTCTACGAGAATACGCCGGTCGCCCACGTCGAGGCCGGCTTGCGCACGCACGACAAGCGCGAGCCCTTTCCGGAGGAGGTCTATCGCCGTCTCACGAGCGTCATTGCCGACTACCATTTTGCGCCAACCGAAGCCGCACGGCGCAACCTGCTCATCGAGAATGTGGCACCGGAGACGATCTGGGTTACCGGAAACACGGCAATCGACGCGCTCCTGCTGACGCTGAAGAAGGCGGCGCCACCCGCGGAAGCCGTGCGGGATTCTTCGCCCATGCTGCTTTTGACCACTCACCGCCGCGAGAACCACGGCGAGCCGATGCGCCGCATTTGCGAAGCCCTTCTCGTCTTGCTGCAGCGTTTCCCCCGATTGCGCGTGATCTGCCCGCTTCACCTCAGTCCGCGCGTGCGCCAGGTCGTCTGTCCGATGCTCGGTTCACATCCACGCGTATCGCTCGTTGAGCCGCTTGGCTACGAGCCGTTCGTATTGGCGATGAACAGCGCCCACATCATTCTTTCCGATTCCGGCGGCGTGCAGGAAGAAGCGCCGGCCCTCGGCAGACCGGTTCTCGTCCTCCGCAACACGACAGAGCGTCCGGAAGCCGTCGAGGCTGGAACGGCTCGCCTGGTTGGGACAGAGGTCGACTCGATCGTCTCGGCTTGCGAACAGTTGCTCACGGACCAGGACGCATATCGCGCGATGGCCCAGGCCAGGAACCCGTTCGGTGATGGTCACGCGTCCGAACGGATTCTTGACGTACTTGCCAAATCTCTCGTCGGCGTCGAGCGCCGCGAGAACGCCGATCGGACACGGGCAGTCGAGGGTTTCCCGCTCGGAGTCCGCTTGCCAGCCGAGCCGCGCGTCAGTGCCGGCCGTTTCGCCGCCACTCTACAGGAGCCCATGTCCGCGCATGCGCTCTCGGATCACGTTCTGGACGAACGACCATGACGGCGGACGCAAAGACGTAGCGCCGGGTGGGGCCCACATGCCCGAACGATCGAGGCGCCCATGATTGAAGCGATCAATTTTGTTTTGTTGCTGCTTGCCGTCGCGATGGCGGTCCCGGTGCTGTTCCTCGCGGTGCAGTTGGGTGCCGCACTGCTGCCCGCCAGTACGCCGGCTCAGCTATCGTCCGCACCTTGTCCGCGCGTGGCCGTGGTGGTGCCCGCTCACAACGAGGAGGCAATCATCGCGCGGACGGTCGACTCAATTGTGGCCCAACTGCCGCCGAATGGGCGCCTGCTGGTCGTCGCCGATAACTGCACCGATGGCACCGCACAGATCGCTTCGCGGGCCGGCGCCGAGGTCACTTTACGGCGGGATGCGAACCGCGTCGGAAAGGGCTACGCGCTGGATCAGGGTGTTCGCATCCTCAGCGCCGATCCACCGCAGGTCGCTATCTTCGTGGATGCCGATTGCGAAGTGGGCCAGGGCTCGCTCGAGATCTTGGCAAGACACTGCGCAACGACGGGGCGCCCGGCCCAAGCTCAGTACTCCATGCTGCCCCCACCGTCGGCGAGTTCGGCCGACAAGATCTCGCAGCTTGCATGGATGATCAAGACATTGGTGCGGCCATTAGGCTCCGCCCGGCTTGGGCTGCCGTGTCAATTGATGGGCTCCGGGATGGCCCTGCCCTTCGAGATCGTGTGTCAGCTCAACCTTGCGACCGGGCATCTCGCGGAAGACCAGAAACTCGGGGCCGAGCTGGCACTCATCGGCAAGCTTCCGCACTTCTGTCCGCAGGCACGGGTTGTCAGCCAGCTCCCACAGGGAGAATCCGGAAAGCGCCAACAGCGCACACGGTGGGAGCACGGACACCTCGCGATCATCGGCGAGTTCTTCTTGCCGCTGATCCGGCACGCCATCTCAAGACGAAGCCTGCGGCTCCTCGCGTTCGCGCTCGATCTGTGCGTCCCTCCCTTGTCGCTTCTCGTCCTGCTTCTTGCACTGACCGAGGCCGTAACGCTGTTCTGGTTTGCGGCGATCGGCTTGGTCTGCCCGCTCATTGTCTCCTCGGCCGAGCTGGGCTGTCTTGCTGTCTCGATCGGAGCCGCGTGGTGGCGCTTCGGGCAAGGCGCGGTTTCGCTGCGCGAACTGGCGGCAGTGCCTGCCTATTGCTTGCTGAAGATCCCTTCGTTCGTCCGCTTCTTCGTCAACCGCCAGATCGACTGGATCCGAACCGAGCGATGAGCGCGATCGACGAATCGCTTGAAATTGCTTGCGGCCGGCTGATGTAGCTGCTTCGGGAGGCGCGAGACCATGAGGCTGCCGACTGGCTGTTGAGGACCCCTTGGAAGGATGATTCCATGATGGCGCGCCGTGCGCGGTCCAGACTTTTCTGCTCTCGTTTGAAATCGTTGGCTCCGCTTGCGTTGGCGGGCGCAATCTTCGCATCGGCGCCGTTCCCCGCTCCCGCCCCAGCCGAGGCCCTCCGCGAGAACCCAGCCGATCAATTTGCGATCGGAGAACGGCCGTTCGCCGCCTCATCCTCGTGGAATACGCCGATTGGCGAAGGCGCCATCTACCAGAAGGTCGGCTGGCCAATCACGGCGCGCTTCGGTGTAGCCTGGAACAGCTATTCTCCGGCCATCTACACGGCGTCGAATTCCGACCCGGTCGTATCCATCCAGTATCCGCCCGGCTGGGGGTACAAGGGAGGCATCGTCGACGTCCGCATGCCACCCGACGCCGATGGCGCTGTCGGCTCCGATGGCGAGTTATTGGTAATTGACGGCGACGTCGTGCACAATTTCTGGCAATTCAAGCGCCTCAACCTCACGGAAGCAACGGCACGATCATATGGCGCCACCAACGTCATCACTGGCAACGGCTGGGGACGCGCATCGCCGTTTCTGGGCGCTGGCATCGTCGCGGCCGGTTCGAGCCAACTCGCCGGCATGCTGGTTCGGGCGGAGACGGATCGCGGCGAAATCGCACACGCTCTTCAGATCTCCATCGACATGACTCTCGCCAAGCCTGGTCAAATCGGCGAAGCGATCAGCGGCGACGGACACAATCCAGATGGCCTGGTCCAGGAGGGGCAACGCTTGGCCATCCCGCCTGCCGTACCCATGCCGCAAGGGCTATCGCCTCTCGGAAGGATGGTTTTTCGCGCCTATCAAAGATACGGGGCTTTCGTCATCGACGTAGCGGGAGGGGTGACGAACCTGCGAGCCCAGGCCAACGCGTATGACCCCGCAACGATCACGGCGCTGCGAAGGGACGTGGCCAAAATCACGCCGATGCTCGAACGCGTCGAATGCGCGGACTGAAACTGCTGGCCGGTTTTGCCGCGCCGCATCTCCATGTCGGATCAAGAAAATGTTCGCGTGCAGAGCGGATTCGTGCAAAGTTGGCCGCGACCGATCATGCGGTGGAATAGTACATGACCCATGAGAGCGAGCGTGTGCCCGTGACCGGCATAGCGTCCCCGCCGCACGGGGAAGCAGAGATAGCCGCCGCCGCAACACCCTCACCCAAGCACCGCGCGTTGAATTGCCCGGTCGTCGGGGTCGGCGCGTCCGCCGGCGGCCTCGAAGCCCTGATCGGCTTGCTGGAGGCGATGCCAAGCGATTGCGGGCTAGCCATCGTGATTATCCACCATGCTAATCCCCATCACGAGAGCCTGATGGTGGATTTACTTTCCAAGCGCACAGCGATGCCGGTGGCATTCGCGCATAGTGGCGCAGTCGTGGAGCCCAACCACGTCTATGTCATTCCGCCAAACTCATTCCTTGCGCTGGAGAATGGCGAGCTGCGTCTCTCCCCGCCCGAGGCGGGCCATAGCGTGCGCCTGCCTATCGATTTCTTTCTGCGCTCGCTCGCCGTCGAGTGTCGGGAGCGCGCCGTCGCCATCATCCTGTCCGGTACCGGTAGCGACGGCACGCTTGGCGTCACGACCGTCAAAGAGAATGGCGGGATGGCAATGGCCCAGGATCCGGCGGAGGCCGGACAGGATGGCATGCCGCGCAGCGCGATTGCCACGAGGTTCATCGACCACGTTCTGCGCGTTGCGGAGATGCCGGCGCGCTTGATCGACTATGCGCGCCACCCCTACACCATGAACGGCGTGCCGCCACCCGTGCTCGGCGAGCGCGCACGGGCCGGCCTGATGGACGTCATCGCGGTATTGAAGACGCGATCGCCGGTCAATTTCGAATGCTACAAGGAGGGTACATTGCTGCGCCGGGTCGAGCGCCGGATGGGCCTCCGGCACATGGAGGACTCCGGTCAGTATCTCGCCTTTCTCAAGGATCATCCCGAAGAGATCGCGCAGCTCCACAACGACTTCCTGATCACCGTGACGTCGTTCTTTCGCGATCCCGCAGCTTTTGAGGATCTCGCGGAGAATATTTTGCCGGCCCTCGTGAGACATCATCCCGCCGACCGGCCGCTACGCGCCTGGGTAGCGGGATGTGCCACCGGCGAAGAGGCCTACTCGATCGCCATGTTGCTGATCGAAAAGGTGTCGGCCCTGAGAAAGGAGCTCAAGCTCCAGGTATTCGCGTCCGATATCGACGAAAAAGCTCTGGACACCGCGCGCGACGGCCACTACCCCGACGCGATCGAGGCCGACGTCTCGCCGGCGCGGCTGCAACGATTTTTCATCAAGGAAGACCATACGTACCGGGTTGCGCCCGAACTTCGGGAAACCGTCATCTTTGCAAAACAGAATCTTCTCAGTGACCCGCCGTTTTCAAAGCTCGATCTCATTACCTGTCGCAACGTTCTCATCTATCTCAATCCCGCACCTCAGGAACGCATCATCTCGATCTTCCATTACGCGCTGGAAGAAGGCGGCGCGCTCATGCTCGGACTGTCGGAGACGGTTGGCGCGAGGACCGATCTGTTCCAGCCGCTGTCGCGCAAGGATCGCATTTTCAGATCGATTGGACGTCACCGCCACGGACGCATCGATTACCCGGTCTCGTCGGTCCCGGTCGCATCCTTTGCCGGGGTAGCCGCGGGCACAGCGGGACTGAGCCGACCCGACGGCTGGTCCGATCTCAGCCGCAAAGCGCTGCTCGAGCATTATGCTCCAACCGCCGTGCTCGTTAACGAGAACTTCGAAGTCCTCTATTTTCACGGTGCAACCGACCGCTACCTGAGAATGCCATCGGGGGAGCCAGGACACGGCTTGCTGGCGCTGGCGCGGGAGGGACTGGGGGGCGAGCTGGGCGCGGCGCTCCGCGAGGCCAGACAACGGCGCGAAACCACGGCCAGGAGCGCGACGGCCCGTCGCGACGGACGCAATTTCCCGGTGACCATTTCGGTTCGTCCGGTGACATTCGAACACGCGCGGCTGCTGCTGGTGACTTTCGCGGACGGTCCGGCGCCGCCCGCCGAGCCGCCGCCCAGCGTCAGCGCCGCCGACCTGACGGCCCTGCATCTGCTCGAGCAGGAGCTCAGGTCGACCAAGCAGGACCTCCAGAACACGATTGCAGATCTCGAGCGATCGAACGAGGAGTTGAAGGCGGCCAACGAAGAAGCGATGTCGATGAACGAGGAGTTCCAGTCGACCAACGAAGAGCTGGAGACATCGAAAGAGGAGCTTCAATCGCTCAATGAAGAACTGACGAGCCTCAATGCGCAACTGCAACACAAGATCGAGGAAGAACGGGTTATCTCCGACGATCTCGGCAATCTGCTGGTCAACTCGGAGATCGCGACGCTGTTTCTGGACCGGAGCTTCAACATCAAGCGCTTCACCCGTCCAGCGACCAAGCTCTTCAATCTCATCGCGAGCGACGTGGGCCGCCCCTTTACCGATATTTCCCGACGCGTCGACGATCCGGAGCTCATGAAGGATGCCGAAAGCGTGCTCGCCGAGCTGACCCCGCGTCAGCGCGAGATCAACGGCGGGGCGGAGTGGTACATTCGGCGCGTCCTCCCCTATCGCACGCAGGAAAACCGGATCGACGGCGTCGTGATCACCTTCACGGAGGTGTCGAAACTGAAAGTCGTGGGTACACAGGCAAAGGCAGCACAGGCATTTGCCGAGAACATCATCAATACCCTGCACGAGGCCGTGATCGTGCTCGACCGGGAGCTTCGCATTCAGGCGGCCAGCAGCTCCTTCTACAAGACTTTTCGAATCGGGGCCGAGGACACCATAGGCCGGCTCATCTTCGATCTCGATGGCCAGCAATGGGACATCCCTAAGCTTCGCGAGCTTCTCATGCGGGTTATCCCCGATACGACGGTGGTCGAGGATTTCGAAGTCGAGCACGACTTTCCGTACCTGGGGCTGCGCATCATGCGGCTCAACGCCCGGCGCATAAGAAACGCCGAGGACACCGACGGATTGTGCCTTGTGACGATCGAGGACATCACTCAGCGCCGGGCCGCCGAGCAGGCCCTCACGGAGCGGGAGGCCTATCTCAAGGCCGTGCTGGCCACCGCCCCCGACGGCATCATCACGATAGACGACCGCGGCATCGTCAAAAGCTTCAGCCCCTCCGCCGAACGCCTGTTCGGCTTCACCGAGACCGAGATCGTCGGCAGCAATGTCAGCCTGTTGATGCCCAACCTGACTTGTTCGAAATCCGGTGAAGCCAAGATCATCGGGCGTGGACGCGAGGTAATCGGGCTGAGAAAGGACGGCACCGAGCTTCCCTTGCGGTTGTCGGTGGCGGAGATGCAGTCACCCGGCCAGCGCGTCTTCGTCGGCAGTCTCCATGACCTGACGGAGGAGAAGCGGCGAAACGAAGAGCATCTACAGGCCCAGAAGATGGAAGCCCTCGGGCAACTGGCCGGCGGCATCGCCCACGACTTCTACAACCTTCTCACGATCATCATAGGCAATAACGAGCGTATCCAGGCCGGTGTCGATGAAGGCGACCTCCGCGCGCTGCTCGAGCAGAATCACAACGCCGCCGAACGCGGCGGCAGACTGACCAAGCGGTTGCTGAGCTTCGCCCATCGCAGCCGACTCGAGCCGACGACTCTGTGCCTGAACGAACGCGTCAGCGGCATGATGGACATGTTGCATCGGACGATCGGCGAAGGGATCATCGTCACGTCGACGATGGCGTCCGATTTGTGGTACGTCCAGGTCGATCCCGGTGAGGTCGACCATGCCCTCCTCAACCTCGTGCTCAACGCGCGCGATGCCATGCCTACCGGCGGAATTGTCGCGATAGAGACCGCGAACGAGACACTCGCCGCCGGCGGAACACCGGTTGATCTGGTGCCTGGCGACTATGTCCGATTGTCCGTGGTTGACACGGGTGTCGGCATGACACCGAAGGTCCTGAAGCGCGCCGTCGACCCGTTTTTCACAACCAAGCCGCCCGGCAAGGGCACCGGGCTTGGACTTGCAAGCGCATACGGCTTCGCCAGGCAATCGGGCGGGTGCCTCGTGATTGCGAGCTGGGTCGGCAGGGGCACGACGGTCAGCCTTTATTTGCCCCGCGCATCCGGCGATGTCCCCGCGCTGGCGCCGTCCACGAACGAACACGGCATTCCATTGGGCGACGGCGAACTGGTGCTGGTTGTCGACGATGACGACGAGGTGCGAGAGGTCACGCTGAAGCGGCTCGAATCGCTCGGCTATGCCGTCATCGAAGCTGCCAACGGACCAAAAGCGATCGAGCGATGCGCCGGGGAGCCGGTGGCGCTTGCGCTGATCGACCTCGTCCTGCCCGACGGCTTGTCGGGCTACGATGTGGCTGACTCCATGCGCAAGCTGAGCCCTGGCCTCAAGGTCCTGCTGACAACGGGATATGACGGCGCCAGCCGCGAGAGCGAGCCCGAACCGACTGAGAATTTCAAGGTACTGGAAAAGCCTTACACCCGGGCAGAGCTGGCGCACGCCGTTGCCGAGGCGCTGACAAGCTAGAGCGTTTTCAAGCGAGGTGGATACCGGTTCGCGTGAAGAAAACGCGTCAAAACAAAAAATAGAGCCCCGTTCCGATTCAATCGGAACGGAGAAGGCTCCAGCTAGGACGGCGCGATTTCGGAATTGGCCAGCGGTTCGACATCGCCCGTGAACACATACCCGACGCCGCGGACGGACTTGATCAATCTTGGCATCTCGGACTGGGAGTCGATCTTTCGCCTCAGCCGAGCGACATGTCCATCGATCGTGCGGTCCTCGGGCGACCAGTCTCGACCGGTGAGTACGCGCATCAATTCGTCCCGCGACAGGATGCGGGCCGGCTGCCTCAAGAAACTCGAGAGCAGAGCGAATTCGGCATCCGTCAAATCGACGGTCTCGCCATTTGCAGCCTTGAGTTCGCGTCGGGGAACGTCCAGTATGCAACCGTCAAACAGGTAACGCTCCGCGGGAACACCGACGGAATTGCCGACGTCTTCCGCAACGGATTCCAACTCGTAGCGGCGCAGGACGCTGCGCGCACGCATCAGCACCTCCCGAATGTGGAATGGCTTGACGATGTAGTCGTCTGCGCCTTGCTCCAGCCCGGCGACCCGGTCGAATACATCGCCCTTCCCGGTGATCATGATGATGGGGATGTTGTGCTGCGCTCGGGCCTCTCGCGCCAGCTGCAATCCATTTTCTCCGCCGAGATCGAGATCGAGCGTAATCAGATCGATGGCTGCGGTTTCAAGGCAATGCAGGAGCTCAGCCTTGTTGCTGGCTTCCGACACCTCATAGCCTTCCTTTTCGAGGCCGCTCCGAAGAATCGAGCGAATGGCTGGCTCGTCATCCACGACCAGGATTCGGATCGGCGACTCCAAATTTATTGAACATCGCATAGCTCGGTACCCGCGAGTACGCGAAGCGTCCGTGCGATGCCGAACGCAACGAGAGAGAAGCAGAGACGCCCGGCCGTACGGACAATTCGCCTAAAATTTCGCGAGCATCGATGAATGCAAAGCCGAAGCCAACTGATGATCATCGAATCGTCGACATCGAGAGAAGGCAAGCGGCACCTGCACACTCTAGATCGCGAA
>Ga0307516_10003897_pt1 | contig 18834 bp, 16 predicted proteins | sample 19_EM_MG_FD_203310 | JGI IMG/M metagenome (GOLD analysis project Ga0307516, IMG submission 203310) | Populus trichocarpa ectomycorrhiza microbial communities from riparian zone in the Pacific Northwest, United States - 19_EM | ecosystem: Host-associated > Plants > Roots > Unclassified | place... | reverse complement strand
TCTCTGCCGGGCGCAGCTGCCATTCGGTGTAGAGCAAGTGGAGCGGCAGCCACGAGGTGAAGTGCTCGTCGCTGAAGGGCAGCTGGAAATCCACTTCGACGTCGAAGGGCGTGGTGCTGAGTCTTCGCACTGCAATGACGTCCAGTTGCAGGTAGCGCAAGAGGAGCTTCTCGTCCGGCTCCAGTTGGGGATCGTTGAAGGCGAGCATGTTGGATCCTTGCGTCCTCGAGGAGGGTTCGCAGGGATTGGGGCAAGTTGCGCACCTGGGGCATGGCGCTTCGCGAATATCCACGCTCATCGCAACGGGAAGCACCCTTAGCGTCCGCGTTCGGCGCCCGTTTCACTTGGCATCCCACTTGCCTGAACCGGTCGGCGGCCGCCTTGCCTGACATCGAAGCTACGCGTGTCCATGCCGCTGGAACGCCAGTTCTTCGGTCCCGCCCCTGCCACCGTTGACGAAAGGAAGCACCATGGAAAGCAGAGCCCGCCTTCTTGGCCACCCCATTCACCAGATGCTGGTCGTGTTCCCCCTCGGCTTGCTCGGCGCATCGGTCGTGTTCGACCTGCTCTACCGCGGCCTCGACAGCGCGCAGATGGCGGTGGTCTCGTACTACCTCATCGCCGGTGGGTTGATCGCCGGCGTGATCGCAGCGCCCTTCGGCACCATCGACTGGTTGGCCATCCCCAAAGGCACGCGTGCCAAGTCGGTGGGTGCCATGCACGCCATCGGCAATGTGGTGGTGCTGGCGCTTTTTGCAGCAAGCTGGTGGATGCGCCGCGACGCTCCCGACGCACCGGCCGTTCTGGAGCACGTGCTGTCATTCGGCGGCGCCCTGCTCTCCCTCGTCACCGCCTGGCTCGGCGGCGAGTTGGTGGACCGGCTGGGCGTCGGCGTGTCCGAAGGCGCACACCTCGATGCACCCAGCTCGCTGCGCACGCATGACCCCGCAGGCCGGCCCGGGTACCGCTGAGCTGGCGGCCACCATCACCGCCGCGCGGGCACGACGCGTTGGATGAGACGGCGCGCCTGCTGGAACAGCTGCTGCTGCGCGTGATGCTGCCGCTGTGGCTGCTGGCCGGCCTGGGCGACTGGGCCTGCCACCGCGTGCAGCGCATCGAGCACAACGCAGGTCCGAAAGAAGCGCTGCTGCACCTGGCCATGCTCTCCGAAGTGGGGCTCGGCATCTTGGCCGCGCTCGCATTGCAGCCCACGGCCGGCCTGCTGGCCTGGCTGCTGATTGCCTGCATTGCGCACGAGCTCACGACCTGGTGGGACCTGGCCTATGCCAGCACGCGCCGCACCATCCCGCCCTACGAGCAATGGGTGCACAGCCTTCAGTTGGCGCTGCCGTGGATCGGCCTGTGCACGCTCGCCGTGGCCCACCGCGGGCAGGTGCTTGCGGCGGCTGGCCTGGGCGGTGGCGTGGCCGACTGGCACCTGCGCTGGCGCGACCCACCGTTGCCGGGCTGGGCCTGGGGTGCAGTGCTGACAGGCGCCGTGGTGCTGGTGGTCTTGCCGTTTTTGGAGGAGTACAGGCGATGTCGCGCTGTGCAGGCTCAGGCCGGCTTGGCAACCATCAGGTAGAACACGATGACGAGCGCAATGAAGGCGGGTATGCCGAGCAGCGTCCAGATCGTGAGGTAGCGCCAGTACAGCGGTGGCAGCACGTTGCCGCTGGCTTCGGCTTGGCGCGCCATGTCGCGCATGCGCAGCTGTATCCACACCACCGGCAGCCAGCACGCTCCGGCCACCAGGTAGAGCACCACGGAAGCGACGATCCAGGTGCTGGAGAGCGGCAGGCCCGCCAGGTGTGCGAGGTACCAGCCGCTGAGCGGCTGGAAGATGATCGTCGTGGTGGTGAACCACAGGTCGGCCTTGACCACGTAGCCGACCACCACCGCCACCGCCCGCGGGTCGTCGTGTCGCCGGCGTGCTGCGAGGCTCGTGAAGAGCATGTAGTAGGCCGAGCCGATGCCGGTGCCGAAGAGGAATGTCGACGACAGGATGTGCAGCCATTTGACGATCAGGTATTCCATCGCGGTTCCTCCAGCGCCAGCAGCAACGCAACGGCCGCCAACATGGGCAGGTTCTTCAAGATCGGGCCGAAGGGGTGCAGCCAGAACTCGGGTAACGCCCAGGTGATGAGCACCATGTAGCCGAGCATGAGCGCGATCTGCATCCACCACAGCAGCACCCGGCGGCGCAGCACCAGCGTCGCCACACCGAGGGCGAGGTCGAGCGCTGCGGCGCCGTACAGCATCAACGGGGCCAGTGCGCCGGTGATGCCGAGCCGGGCCAGCAATGCATAGCTGTCTTGCACCGGGTAGAGGCCGAACGACAACAGCCCGGTGACGATCCACACCAGCGCGATGGACAGCCGCAGCAGTGGCAGCAGCCAGGCCAGCCGCGCCTGCACACGCGCACCTGCAGCGTGCTCCATGTCGATGAACGACTCCGCCGGTCGAGCAGGCCGGCCCAGCAGGCGCTGCGTGGATTCAGCCGGTGCGGTGTTGCCGCGCTCGAGCATCTGCAACGTCTGCCGGTCGAAGGGCAGACCGGACACGTGCTCGGCGACAGCCGCGGCAGCTCGCACCAGCGGCAGCGGAACCGCGAACCAGCGCGGTGGTGGCAGCCGCATGCCGGCGCGCAGCCGCACGATGAGTTCACGCAGCGCCAACGGGTGCGGGCCGACCAATGGCAAGCGTTGGCCGGCGTCCGTCTCGCGCTCGATCAGCGCTTGCAGGGCCTGCACCACGTCATCGATGTGCACAGGCTGCACCGGCTGGTCCCCGCGTCCCGGCAAGGGAATCAGCGGCAGGCTGGCCAGCAGCGCGAAGAGCGCTGCGCTGGCGCCGCCCGGCCCGTAGACGAGCGAGGGCTGCACCACCGTGCCCGCGAGCGGCAATGACAGCAGGTGCTCGTCGGCCACGCGCTTGCTCAGGTGGAAGGCGCTTTGTGCGTGCTCGTCGGCACCCAGTGCCGAAATCTGCACGACGCGCGGCACACCGGCCTGCACGCACGCATCGAACAGCGCGATGGGTCCGCGCACATGCAAACGCTCGAATCGCTGGGCCCCTCTTTCGCGCAGGATGCCGACGGCGTTGACCACCACGTCGACACCGGTCAGCCGCGGCAACCAGTCAGCAGCCGACATGTCGCGGCTGAAGTCCCCCGTCACCGCGTGGCTGGCGAAGTCGCCAACCGGCCCGTTCGATGGATGCCGCATCACCGCCACCACCATGTGGCCGCTGCGCAGCAGGCTGCGGCCCAGGTGGCGGCCGATAAAGCCTGTGGCGCCGCAGACAAGCACCTTCATGCGAGCCCCCCGCCCGGGCGAAGGCACGGCGTTTGCCAATCACAGGGCACGAACTGCATGTCGCGAGCGAGCAAGCGACGTGCCCCGAGATTCACGACCCGAAGACGGAGCCTCGACGATGAAGACCTGGAAACAATCGATGCGTGACGGCCTGCTACCCGGCAACCTGGCTGGACTTTTGTCGACTGCGGTGCTGCTGAGAGGCCGCTCGGAGATCGGCAAGCCGCTTGCGCCACTCAACGCGCCCAGCCACTGGGTGTGGGGAGACCGCGCGTTGCGGCAAGACGGCCACAGCCTGCGCTACACGGCGCTCGGGTTGCTGATCCACCAGGCGTCGGCCTTGATGTGGGGCGTGCTGTACGAGCGCTTCGTGGCACGCCCGCGCCCCACCGCAACCCTCGCACTGCGCGACGCGGCGGTGGCCACAGCGGCGGCCGCCACGGTCGACTTCGTACTCACGCCGAAGCGCTTCACACCCGGATTCGAGCGGCGCCTCTCCAAGCCGAGCCTCGTGCTCGTGTACGCCGGCTTTGCGATCGGCGTGGCACTGGGCAGCCAGTGGGTACGGCGCCGCAACGCCTGACGTGACCGACCTAACTGCTGCTTGACTTCAGCGTGATCTTCGCGCGGTGCTCCGGTCGTGCCTTGCTCACGCGCCCCGCGTGAAGTCGGGCAGGCCGGGCGAGCTGGCGTACGGGCTGTCTTGCGAGGTCGACTGGAACTGGTTGTCGGCTCGGCTGTCGCCCGTCGTTTGGGCAACGCCCTTGGCTTGCAGGCGTTCGGCGGCGTTCGGCGATTCGGTGCCGGACATCATGGCGGCAGGCGTTGCCGATGTGCTTGCCGATGTGCTGGCCGGTGCGTCGGCCCGTGGGCTGGCGACGGACGACGGTTGGTCGTCGGGCGCCGGCATGGCACCGGTGGTGGCGCCGGCAGCCGAGCCGGACAGCAAGCCCGTGCCGCGCCGGCTCTTCATGTACAGGTTGGCGACGATGCCGGTGAAGGCGAATGTCAGCACAAGGCGGGTGAGCGTCATGGGGTCTCCTTGAGTGCAGTAGCAGACGGATATACGCTGCTCAGCAATCGAGAGGCCCGCCAAGGTGCTTGGGCACCGCGTATGCCCGTTTCACTCGACCTTCCTACGGAGAACGACATGGCCCTGCCCCACGCCCAGCTGCTCGACGTCATCCACATCGGCCCGCTTGGCCCGGCGCTGCACGACGCCGTCAGCACCAGCCTGCTGAAAACCGAGCGCCTGCAGCTGCTGCACCTGGTGCTGCCGGCGCGGCGCGACCAGCCGGAGCATCACGTTGACGACGAGTGCACGATCCATTGCCTCGAAGGCGACGTCGAAGTGCGCATGCCCAGCGGCTCACGCCGGCTCGGGCCCGGGCAGCTGGTGGTGCTGCCGGCCCGGCAGCGGCATTCGCTCAGCGCCCGCGTCGACTCGGCCGTGCTGATGACGCTGCTGCTGCAGACCGGCGATGCGGGTGATGGCGGCAGCAATGGCGGTGGCGTGCCGCCGACCTAGGGCTGCGGCTCCGTCAGGCCGGCACCGCTCGTTGCCGGTTCGGATGGGCCGGTCCGGCAATAGTTGCAGCAACGCCAGCCGATCCCAGAACGGCTGGCGCACATCGTCGCCGGCGGCTTCAGCCCTTGCGGGCAGTGAGCCACTTGTCCGCAGACAGCGGCTCGCTGCAGATGCGAATCTCGCCAATGTTGCCGAGATAGCCGTTGGACGGTGCATTGGCGTAGACCCCACCGCCCACGATCATGCGATCGGTGGCGCTGCTGACGGCGATGCCATTTGTGTTCGAGGCGTTGCGCAGGATGGGCGCACCCTCGACGTACATGATGGTGTCGTTCTGCGCAGGGTCATTGACGATCGCCACGTGAATCCAGCGCTCGGCAATGATCTCGCCCGAGAAATTGGCGGCCGGCGACTTGGTGCCAGCTGTGCTGGGGGTGACCTCCCACTGCACCTCACGCAGGCTCGAGATGGCGAAGATGAGCGCGCTCTCGTCGCCGTCGGTGCCCGCATCGATGCCACCCACGTCGCCACGGCGCCCTTCGCGCTCCATGATGTTCATCCACGCGTTGTTGCTCGCCGTCCAGTTGGCGGGAATCTTCAGGAACGCCTCGACGGTGTAGCCAGCGTTGAAGGTCAGTGCATTCAGCGGCGCATTCGTGTCGGTGGCAAATGAACTCATCCGCAGCGGCGAGTTGACCGAGTTGGCAAAGCGCACGCTGCCGGGGGCCGCCGACAGGTAGTGGTGGTCGCTCGACCATGTGAGATCGGCGTCCTGCGCAGCGCCGCCTTGGGCGAGCGGCTGACGCGAGATTGGGTTGGCCCCCGCTTCATCGTTGATGACCTGGCCCGCCGGAACGACAGCACCATCCGTACCACCGAAGAAGCGCCAATGGGCCACGGTGGATGCGACCACGGGGTAATCGGCGGTGTTCGCTGCCGGCGCCTTGGTGTTGGCAGCCGGCTCAGTGAAGTTGGCAAGCAACGCAGCCTTGGCGCGCTCGTTGATTGGCGCGTTGGCGGCCGATGGCACGGCGAACTTCGGGTTGAAGCGCGAGAAGCGCTGCTTGAAGTCGATGTCGATCTCGAACTGGTGATTCGCGTCGGTCAGCACGGCCACGTCGAACTCGTTGAGCGTGTCGGTGGGCTTCTGCGTGACCCATGGCGACAAGGACAGCACCTTGATCTTGTTGTGCGTGAGGTCGAACTCGTACAGCCGCAGCAGGCCATTGCCGCCCATGTAGGCCATCTGGTAGTCGACAACCATCTCCTCCACGGCGTGGCCGAAGTCGTTGGTCTTGGTGAGGTGTGCGCCACCGTGGTAGTGGCCGTTCAGGGTCATGAAGATCTGGTCGTTGTCGCGGATGAGCTTGTCCCAGAGCATCAGCCCGTACGGCACCTCCAGCGGGCTGACACCGTCGGCCGCGATGTTGAGCAACTGGTGTGTCGACAAGATGGTCGGCAGCGTCGGGTGCTTGGCCAGCACACCGCGCGCCCAGGTGATCGCCGCATCGGAGGCGCGCCACGACATCGACAACACCATGAAGGCGTTGCCGTCGACGTTGAACACGTGGTACTCATGGAAGCCCGACGGGTCTCTGCCGCCGAAGGTCGCCTGCTGCTGCGCCCGCGTGGTCGGGAAGGTCTGCAGGTACGGCTCCTTGGCGAGGTTGCGCTGCGCATCGGTGTTGGCCGACTGGCTGCTCGCGTCGACATAGTCCACGTCCCAAATCACGTCGTGATTGCCCGCCAAGATGGAGTAAGGCATCTTGGCCGACTCGAGCACCTTCATCGCCGAGTCCGCAACCTGCCATTGCAAGGGCTTGCTCTGCTGATCGACCACGTCGCCGAGGTGGATCGTGAACGGGATGCGCAGCGCAGCCGCGTTGTCGGCGATCCACTTCGTCTGCGAGACGTAAGGCGTCGAGCCGTACTTGCGCTGGAACTGCAGGTTCTCGTCGGTCGTCGCGTAGCGCGAGTAGAACTGCGTATCGGGCAACACGGCCAGCGCGAAGCTCGACACCTTGGCAGCTGCCTGGCCGCCATCGGTGTCGGTGCTGTTGGCGTCATCGCCACCACCACACGCAGCGAGCAACGCAGAGCCACCCATCGACAGACCCAGACCCGCACGCAGCAGGAACCTGCGCTGGCGATCAGGCAGGCCTTCGAGTTCACGCACAGAGGAGATGGGGGACGGCGTGGCGCTCAGATTGTTGGATGACATGGACATTTCTTCGGAAGATGAAACGCACGAGCTTGCCGAAGCGAGATGTCATCCGTGTGGCGGCTGCATGACCGTTGATGCTGCGGCGCTGACGGGAACATGAACTCGAAACCCACGCCGTGCCGACCCATCGACCTCGTTTCCCCTTTTTGCGTGAGTGAGCTCACTTGACCTTCCCACGATCGGAAGGTCTATCGTTTCAAGCGTCGTCTCCTTCGCACCGACGGCACCTCGAACAGAAAGGGAGCGCAGACATGCATACCCACGAAGCCCACGCAGGCCACACGCATCACCACCATGCGGGTTCCGCCCCGGCGGCGGCCGCACCCGCCGAGACCGGCACCGTCTACACCTGCCCGATGCACCCGGAGATCCGCCAGGACCACCCCGGCAACTGCCCCAAGTGCGGCATGACGCTGGAGCCGGTGCTGCCTGCCCTCGGCGACGAAGAGAACCCTGAACTGGCGGACTTCAAACGCCGCTTCTGGTGGACGTTGCCCTTGACCCTGGTGGTGACCGTGCTCGCCATGTTCGGGCACCGCCTCGGCTGGTTCGACATGGCGCGGCAGAGCTGGATCGAACTCGTGCTGACGCTGCCCATCGCCTTGTGGGCCGGCTGGCCCTTCTTCGTGCGTGGTGCGCAGTCGGTCGTGAACCGCAGCCCCAACATGTGGACACTCATCAGCCTCGGCACGGGCGCGGCCTTTCTGTACAGCGTGGTCGCCACCGTGGCGCCGCAGCTCTTCCCCGCGTCGTTCATGTCGATGGGGCGCGTGGCGGTGTACTTCGAAGCCGCGGCGGTGATCATCTCGCTGACGCTGCTCGGGCAGATGCTGGAACTGAAGGCGCGCTCGCAGACCTCGGCGGCCATCAAGTCGCTGCTCGGCCTCGCGCCGAAGACGGCACGCCGCATCGAGCCCGATGGCAGCGAGGGCGACGTACCGCTGTCCCACGTGCACGTGGGCGACCTGCTGCGCGTGCGGCCCGGCGAGAAGGTGCCGGTCGACGGCGTGGTGGTCGAAGGCAGCAGCTCGCTCGATGAATCCATGCTCACCGGCGAACCGCTGCCCGTCACCAAGCGCCCGGGCGACAAACTGATCGGCGCGACGATGAACACCAGCGGCGCGCTCGTCATGCGCTCCGAGCACGTCGGTTCGTCGACGGTGCTGGCGCAGATCGTCCAGATGGTCGCGATGGCGCAGCGCTCGCGGGCGCCGATGCAGCGCATGGCCGACACCGTGGCCGGCTACTTCGTCATCGGCGTGGTGAGCATCGCCATCCTCACCTTCTTCGGCTGGGGCTTCTTCGGGCCGTCGGGCGCCGGCGGGTCGAGCTGGGCCTATGGCCTCATCAATGCCGTGGCGGTATTGATCATTGCGTGCCCGTGTGCGCTGGGCCTGGCGACACCCATGTCCATCATGGTGGCCACGGGCCGCGGCGCCACCAGCGGGGTGCTGTTTCGCGATGCCGCTGCCATCGAGAACCTGCGCAAGATCGACACACTCATCGTCGACAAGACCGGCACGCTGACAGAAGGCCGACCGAGCTTCGAACGTGCTGTCGCCACGGAAGGCGTCAGCGAAGACGAGGTGCTGCGCCTGGCCGCCAGCCTCGACCAGGGCAGCGAACACCCGCTCGCCGCGGCCATCGTCAGCGCGGCCCGAGAGCGCGGCCTCTCGCTCGACAAGCCGGAGCAGTTCGATTCGGAATCGGGCATCGGCGTGCGCGGCATGCTGGCCGGCAAATCGCTGGCGCTGGGCAACACGGCGTTGATGGAGCAGCTGGGCGTCGAGGTGTCGGGCTTGTCGGCGCAGGCCGAAGCGCTGCGCGCGCAAGGCGCGAGCGTGATGCACCTGGCGGTCGACAAGAAACTGTTCGGCTTGCTGGCGGTGTCCGACCCCGTCAAGGCGACCACGCCGGATGCACTCGCTTCATTGCGCAAGGCTGGTCTGCGTGTCGTGATGGCCACCGGCGACGGGCTGACGACGGCGCAAGCCGTGGGCCGGCGCCTGGGCATCGACGAAGTGCACGGCGAGGTCAAGCCGGCCGACAAGCTCAAGCTGGTCGAGACGTTGAAGGCCGAAGGCCGCACCGTGGCCATGGCCGGCGACGGCATCAACGACGCCCCGGCCCTGGCGCGTGCGGACGTGGGCATCGCGATGGGCACCGGCACCGACGTCGCGATGAACAGCGCGCAGCTCACGCTCGTCAAGGGCGACCTGCGCGGCATCGCCACGGCACGCGGCTTGTCGGTCGCGACCGTGGCCAACATGAAGCAGAACCTGGCCTTCGCCTTCGTCTACAACGCGCTCGGCGTGCCGCTGGCGGCTGGCTTGCTGTACCCGTTCACCGGCTGGCTGCTGTCGCCCATGATCGCCGCACTGGCGATGAGCTTGAGCTCTGCGTCGGTGATCAGCAATGCGCTGCGCCTGCGCCGCGCCGACATCGGCCCGGACTGAATGCCCGCGAGCCATTCGCTCGGTGACGCGGGCTCGTCATCCCGGGTCACCGCAGGGCGATTGCCATTCGCGCAGTTCTTGCGCCAGCACGGTGTGGCGGTCGCGCTCGGCGCGTTCGATCAGCGCGAACACGTTGTCGTCGTTGACGAACTCGTGGCCGAGCCCCTGGGTGAGCTTCTCGTAGATCTGGTCGATGGACAGCTGCTCGTCGGTCTGGGGCATGCGGTACTCCTGAGGTGTGTCCATGGAATCAGCAAGGCTCGTTCCCGTGCCCATGCTTCCGGGCTCGCGTGCGCATGCCGAGAACCCTGCCGACCATCGCGCTGACCCTCGGCGGCACCACGACCCGCTCTCGCAAGACCCACGGCAAACCGGCAAGCGCCTCGCGCAGCACCGGCTGCAGCATGCCGGTGCGCGCGATGTCGCGGAACATGCGCAGACTGAAGCGGCCGGCAATGGCCACCGGCAGCCGCATCCACACGATCCACAGGCGGTTGCGTGAGGCCACGATGTGCCGCCGCATCGGGTCACGCGCGGTCGGTGACGGGTGGTGGTGGGTGACAACGTCGTGCGCGTAGACGATGTGCCAGCCCCGCGCCAGGAAATCGAGCGCCATCAGCCACTCCTCGGCGCCCAGAAAGAAGCGCGGCTCGTAGCCGCCCACCGCGTGGAATGCGGCTGTGCGCATCACCACGGCACCCGCCATGAAACCGATCAACGCCGGCCCCGGCAAGCCGCTCGAATCGAGCGGGCTGTGGACCATCGCGTCACAGGCAGGGTCTTCGCGCTCGGCCTCGCCGACCAGCACGCGGGCAGACAGCGCGGCCACGCCGTGGTGAGCATCGAGCAGGTCCGCCGCGCGTCGCAAGGCCCCAGGCGCCCACCAGGTGTCGTCGTCGCAAAAGGCGACGTATGGCGTGCGCACGAGCGCCACGCCGGCATTGCGGCCCGCTGCGCCGCGGTTCTGTTCGCATCGCACCGCTTCGACTTGTGGGTGGTCTCTGAGCACGCGCTCCACGCTGCCGGGCTGCGACGCGTTGTCGACGACGATCACCTGCGGCTGCTCGGGCAGCGCCATCAGCCGACGCAGCATGCGCGCGAGTTCATCGGGCCGCTCATGCGTCAGCACGACGACGCTGATGCGTGGATCAGCGGTCATCATCGCCCTCTTCTTCGGGAACGAGAAGCCAGCAGCGTTCCGGTTCGGCGGCGTCGTCCAGGCCCTGCGGCCCGAACGTACGCACTTGGCTGGCATACGCCTGCACGGCCTCGGCCTTCAGCGCAGCAGACCCCGTCTCGGCCGCCAGCCGGACCGGCGTCGCGCGCCACCGCGCATTCGCGAACTCGCCGAGTCGGCGCTGCAGCAAGCCGGGCATGCCGCGGTACAGCGCGTCCTCGTACATCCACGCCTCGACACCGGGCAGTTGGGGCAGCACGGCGCGGACGGCATCGTGCACGCGCCTGTGGTCACTGTGGAACAGCCCCATGGGATACAGCAGGCGCTGCGGCCGCAAAGCTTTCACGGCGAGCAGCAGCGCATTGCGCAGGGTTTCGGCATCACACGCCTGCCCGTATTGGTCATCGCAGAACGACAGCCAATGCGGCTCGGCACCGAGCAGCCGGAGTGCCCGCGCATCTTCGGCCCGCCGCTGCGTGATCGCATCACGGGCACTCGCGAAGCCACAGCGGGCGTCCCAGTCGGTGAGCCGATCGGCATCGTCGGGCGTGCCTGCGAAAACCGTCACAACCACGCTGCCCGGAGAGGCAGCAAGCAGCTGGCCGCAGCCGAGTGCGGCGTCGTCAAGGTGTGGCGAGATGACCAGCATGCTGTCGATGGGAGGCACTCGCGTCGGATTCCTCCTGGTCATTCACGCGCAGCAACCGACATGCCGCACGGTCGTCGTTCGAACCGGGTTGCCGGAGCCAGCGGGGCGGCCGCAAATCGCGAAGCCGGTACGCCAATTGCCGAGTCGTGTGCTACTCGACAAGGAGACTTTCCATGCGCATCAATCCCCTCTGGATCGCCGTCATCGGCGCCGCAACGGCCGCCCTCTCTCCCAGTGCGTGGCCGCAACAGCAGCATGAGACCGACCGCGCGCTCGTGCACCGCGACACGCCGGCCCAGGGCGCGTTCAGCGAGGCCATCGTGCGCAGGCTGCGGGTGCAGCCGGGGTTTCGCGTCGACGTGTGGGCGAGCGGCCTCGGCCACCCGCGCATGATCGAAGTCGCGAGCGACGGCACTGCTTACGTGACGCGGCGCGATGAAGGCGACGTGCTGGTACTGCGCGACAGCGATGGCGACGGTCGTGCCGACCAGCGCGGCGTCTTCGCGAGCAAGCTGCCGAACGTGCACGGCGTGGCCTTGCACAACGGCTTCGTGTACCTCGCCTCATCCACCACCGTGTGGCGCACGCCGCGCGACGTGGCGGCGCCACAGGCCATCATCACCGGCCTGCCAGACGGCGGGCAGCACGGCAACCGCATGGTTCGCTTCGGGCCGGACGGAATGATGTACGTGTCGGTCGGCAGCAGCTGCAACGACTGTGCCGAACAGAATCAGCTCGAGCGCGCCACGATGATCCGCTACACGCCGGACGGCCAGCAGCGCGAGATCATCGCCAACGGCTTGCGCAACACCATCGGCTACGACTGGAACCCCGCCACCGGCGTCTTGTGGGGCATGGACCACGGCTCCGATTTCCGCGGCGACCGCACGCCCCCAGAAGAACTCAACCGCATCGAGGCCGGCAAGAACTACGGTTGGCCGATCTGCTTTGCCGAGCGCCGTGTCGACGACATGACCAACGCGCCTCCGTCGCGCATGGCCCTGAAACCCGGCCAGGCGGAACCCATCGGCATGCCGATGTCGCGCGAGGACTACTGCGCGAAGACGGAGCCTTCGGTGCTGACCACGCAGGCGCATTCGGCGCCGATGGCCATGCGCTTCTACGTCGGCCAGCGCTTCCCGCAGCACTTCAGGAACGACGCGTTCGTCGCGATGCGGGGCTCGTGGAACCGCGACGACCCGGCCGGCTACAAGATCGTGCGGGTGCAGTTCGACCGCAATGGCGAGCCGCGCGGGTTCGACGATTTCGTCACTGGCTTCATCGACGAGCGCGACGCGGTGGCCTACGCGAGGCCGGTCGGCATTGCCTACACACCCGACGGGGCCATGCTCGTGACGGACGACTGGAACGGTGCGATCTACCGCATCTCTTACGTCGGGCACTGACCGCGATGAGGCTGAAGGCTTGCAGTACGTTCGCGCTGGATCGGTAATCACCGGTTCCACGGCGGCCTGCAGGCGCCTTCGCGTTGACGGCCGGAGCAGACGATGAAGCGGTGGGCGCCCTGGGCCACAGGCCAGCCGGACGAGCCCACGCCCGGCAGCAAGGGCAGCAGCACCAACGACAAGAATGCCGACGCGGCACGCGTTCCACCACGCAGGATGTGGTGGACCTTCGTGCTGATCCTGCTGATCAATTACCTCGTGGTGCGCTCGCTGTTTCCGGACGCCGACGCGCCGGTCACCGTGCCCTATACCGTCTTCAAGGAGCAGGTCGCCAAAGGCAACGTGCGGGCCATCTACAGCCAGGGCGTGAGCATCGAGGGCCGCTTCATCGAAGCGGTGCCGTGGCCGCCACCCGGGCACGAGGGCACGGCACGCGCTGCGTCCGCGCCGCCGTGGGTCACGGCGCGCACACCCGAGCCGGCCGAGACCTTCATGACAACGCTGCCGGCGTTCGTCGACCCGGGGCTGGAAGACTTCCTGATCGACCACAAGGTCGAGATCAGCGCGGTGCCGATACGCACCGGCGGCGGGCTCGGCTCCTTCCTGCTTGGCTTTGGCCCGGCGATCCTCATCATCGCGTTCTACGTGTGGCTGTACCGGCGTGCCAGCCAGCAAGGCGGCGGCCTCGGCGGCGCGTTGATGGGCATCGGCAAGAGCAAGGCGCGCCGCTATGACCAGGACGCAGAGAACCGCGTGACCTTCGGCGACGTGGCAGGCATCGACGAGGCGGAAAACGAACTGGTCGAGATCGTCGACTTCCTGAAGGCACCGGAGCAGTACACCCGGCTCGGTGGCACCGCCCCCAAGGGCGTGCTGCTGGTGGGCGCGCCAGGCACCGGCAAGACGCTGCTGGCCCGAGCCGTGGCGGGCGAAGCCGGTGTGCCCTTCTTCTCGATGAGTGCGGCCGAGTTCGTGGAGATGATCGTCGGCGTGGGCGCGGCGCGCGTGCGCGACCTGTTCAGGCAGGCGCGCGAAAGTGCACCGGCCATCATCTTCATCGACGAGATCGACTCGATCGGCCGCGCACGCGGGCCGACGGCGATCGGCGGCGTAGGCGAACAGGAGCAGACGCTGAACCAGATCCTCACCGAGATGGACGGCTTCTCGGGACGCGAAGGCATCATCGTGCTCGCCGCCACCAACCAGCCCGATGTGCTCGACCGCGCGCTGCTGCGGCCGGGCCGCTTCGACCGCCGGGTGGTGGTAAACCTGCCCGACCGCGTGGGCCGCGAAGCGATCCTGAAGGTGCACACGCGCAAGGTGCCGTTGGCGCAGGGCGTTGACCTCGGCGAACTCGCCGCATCGACGCCGGGGCTCTCGGGTGCCGACCTGAAGAACCTCGTCAACGAGGCGGCGCTGCTGGCCGCGCGCCGCAAGCATAACGAAGTGCGGCAGAAAGACTTTCTCGACGCGCTGGAGAAGATCGTGCTCGGACCCGAACGGCCTCTGCTGCTGACGCAAGAAGACCGCGAACGCATCGCGTATCACGAGAGCGGCCACGCCATCCTCGGCCTCGTGGTGCCGGGCGCGGACCCGGTGCACCGCGTCACGATCGTGCCGCGCGGCCAGGCGCTCGGCGTCACCTACCAGCGCCCGCAGACGGATCGCTACAACTACCCCGAGGCCTACCTGCGGGCACGCATCGTTGGCATGCTCGGCGGCCGGGCGGCCGAAGAACTGGTGTACGGCACCAAGACCACCGGCGCGGAGAGCGACATCGAGCAGGCTACGCGGCTGGCCCGCAACATGGTCACGCGATGGGGCATGAGCGACAAGCTCGGCATGGTGGAGCTGGCGCCGCGCGACAACCCCTACCTGGGCATCGGGGGCTCATATGGAGCGGCGCGCCCCTTCGGCGAAGAAACGGCACGCCTCATCGACGCCGAGGTACAACGCATCATCCACGAGAGCCACGACGAGGCGAAACGCCTGCTGCGCGAGCACCGGCAGCAGCTCGACGCCTTGGTGCGCGCGCTGCTGGAACGCGAGACGCTGGGCGAGCAGGAGATCCTCGATGTCACCGGCCTGCCGCCTGCACCGGCGCTGTTGAACCAGCCATTGACCGCGACAGCGCCGGCTTAGCGGCGCGCGCCGAGCTGCATGCGAACGACGGTCGACACCCGCCTGGTGGACCCGAGCGGCGCCGAACCCGGCTTGCTGGCCGACCTTCGCGACCGCCGCCGCGCGTTGCTGTTCGACCTCGGGCCCGGCATTGCGCAGCTGGCCCCTCGGGTGCTGTTGCGTACCAGCCATGCGTTCGTGACACACACGCACATGGACCACTTCGCCGGCTTCGACCACTGGCTCTCACTCGGCCTCGGCCGGATGCCATGGCTGGTGCTGTGGGGCGGGCCCGGGTTTACCGAGCAGGTTGAGCACAAGCTGCGGGCCTACACCTGGAACGTGGTGCACCGCTACGAGGTACCGATGACGATCGAGGCCCACTCGCTGGAAGCGGACGGTAGCCATATGCACGCACGGTTCAGCAGCCTGCGCCGCTTCGAGCGGGATGACGCCGACGGCATGGACGACGTCATCGCCGACACGAAAGGCGATGTGCTGCTCGACGAACCGCTGGTGCGCGTGCGCGCCCGGGTGGTGGACCACGAGATGCCGGTGCTGGCCTTCGCGTTGGAAGAGAAAGCCCAGGTGCGCGTGGCCGCTGACCGCATCGCCGCAATGGGGCTGACCGCGGACGCGTGGCTGCGCACGCTGAAAGATGCGGTGCTGCTGGGAGCCCCCGACGACACGCCGATCGACGTGGCCTGGCGCGACCGCCACGGCGCGCACCTGCAACAACGCACCGTCGGCGAGTTGCGCCCGGTCGTGCTCGACACGGTGCCGGGCCGGCGCATCGGCTACGTGACCGACCTGCGCTTCACCGAGGCCAACATCGACCAGCTGATGCACTTGCTGGCTGATGTGGACCTGCTGCACATCGAGTCGGTGTTCATGCATGCCGACCGTGACCATGCCTTGCGCAAGAACCACCTGACCGCGCGCCAGGCCGGCGAGATCGCACGCCGGCTGCGCGCGCGGCACGTGGTGCCCTTTCACTTTTCGCCGCGCTACCGGGGCCGCGAAGTGGAACTGCGCACCGAGCTGTTCGCTGCCTGGAGCGGGTGAAGGTGAAGGGCTCGGAGCTCGCAGGCGCGGATGAGAGCAGGCCGGCTTGCGGCCTGCATGCACCGGCGTCAGTTGGTCACATGAAAGGTCGCATCGCTGCGGGCTGTCTGGTTGTTGATGACGTCCAGGCGCAGCACGTAGGCGTAGTGGCGGATATAGCGCGTCGAATCGCTGTACGCCTGGAAGGAAGCGGCACCCGTGTCGGCCAAGCCTGGTACTTCCTTGAACGTTGCGTCGGCAGCGAACTGGGGCGATCCGTCATACGGTGCGAGTTCGAAGACGTAGTTCCTGTGGCGCAAGTAGTAGCCGGGGAAGTTCACCGAGGCGAAGGACACGTAGCCCGAGTTGTTCGCCAGCCCCTTCACCACCCGGAACTTCGAATCGTCCAGCGGTGAGACGTTCTGATCGATGCGCACCGTGGTGAAGCCGGAATGCCGCACATACCGGTCCGGGAAGTTGGAAGACTGGATTCGGTTGATCGGCGTGGTGCCTCCCCACTGCGCGTTCAAGCGGCTCATCTCCGCGGCGCTCAGGTTGAGGATGCCGCCATGCCGCTTGCGGTCCGCGCCCAGGTTGTACGAGCCCGACGGCACGATCTGCCAGTTCTGTGCGCTGCCCAGGTTGATCGAGGTCAGCGGCAGGTAGCCTTTGTTCGCGGCGTACTGGTCGACCCACATGCCCCACTTGTTCTCGCCGTTGAACTTGAAGAGGATGGGACCTTCGACCATCTTGCCCGTCAAGCCGATCTGCGACAGGTCGCCGATGGTCGTCCAAGAACCCAGCACCGACTGGCTGCCTTCGACGGTGATCTGGCCGTCGCCCGATGCACGCACGTACTTGAAGCCGCCGATGCTGCCCGCGACCTCGATGATCTGCGTGTCGATGATGCCTTGCGTGCCGGGCCGGTCGATGTACATCTGCGGCGCGGTGAAGGTGCGGAAGTCGGTCGTCTTCGTGTAGTAGATGCGCGGCTTGTCGGTGCCGTTGAGCGGCGAGATGGTCGCCCAGTACACGATGTACGCGTTCGATGCCGGGTCCCAGATGGCTTCGGGCGCCCACGCGCAACCTGCATTTGGAATAGCGCCGGCGATATCGACCAGACGCGGCTCGGACCAGTGCACGAGGTCCGTCGATTCCCAGATGACCAGCTTGGTGCTGCCGGAGTGTTGGGCAACGTCCCAGCCCTTGCCGCTGGCGATGCGCAGGTCGGTGGCCAGGATCCAGTACTTGGAGCCGTCGGGGGATCGCACGATGGTGTGGTCGCGCACGCCTTTCTCGCCCACGGTCGACATGAGGACAGGCTGGCTGTTGTTCAGGTCAGACCAATGCAGGCCATCGGTGCTGAGAGACATGTAGGTCTGCTCGCCTTGCGCTGATTCGCCGGTGAAGTGAACCAGCAGGTAGCCCGCCGACTGCGCCTGTGCACCGCAGAAAGCGGCGGAGAGCATGGTTGCGGCAAAGGCCGAACGAATCGATTTCAGAAAAGTTTTCACGAGTGAGTTCCTGTCTCCATGGAAGGCAGCCTTTTTCGTTCGCGCCTCATCTGCAGGCGTTGAGTTGAAAGGCTTGCCCAGTTCCCGTGATCCGCAAGTGCAGCGTCGTTCAAAGGACGCACTCGCGACTTCACGGGCTCGTTGCTTCTCGCTCATTGGGCGAGTTGGCGACGGCCATGCTAGGGAGGCGTCAGCGTGAGCACCAATCGTTTTTTCTCGTCTTGCGATGCTGGATCGCGCATTCAGGAATGCCCTGACGGACCATCGCAGCTCGGTGAAGACTTCGTGGGAAAAATGATGTACCGAGAGGCCAAGGTGGCGACGCGCGGGCCCGCGAAATGGCGAGCAGATTTCCCACCCCGCCACCGGCGCTCGACGCGCCGGGACAACTGCGGCCCTAAAGGTGGAACCCCTGTGCCCGTGCCCCTTCGAGCACGGTGTTCACTGCGGCTTGGAAACGAGCAGCTCGAATTCGCCAAGGTCCGTGAAGACGACGTCGCCGTTGTTGGCTGTCACGTTGAGTCGGTAGTAGCGATAGGAGACGGGATTCGCGATCGCGTAAGTCTTCAGCTCGAGGCGTTGGGCGAACGCCTGGTCGCTTTGCGTGTCGAGCGTTGTCCAGGTGGCGCCGTCGTTGGAGCCCTGGAATTGCCAGTCCTTCGGATCGCGGGGAACCACGCCGCCGGCGCTGCGGATGGCATAGCGCTGGACGCGCTCCATGTGGCCGAGGTCATTCTGAAGCCAGCCGGTCGTGCCCTTGTAGAACCATCCCGACCCCGTGTTCCGGTCGAAGGCCCTCATGGCGCCGCTCGTGCCCCCGCTGTCGGTTGCGATGCCACCAGTGGCGACGTTCACCATCGGATGAAACGGCGTGGCGCTGTCCGCCGGAGAACTACCGCTCGTTCCAGCGGAGTTGATCGCCGTGACGGTGTAGTAGTAGGTGGTGCCATTGGTCACCGACTTGTCCGTGTAACTGCTGCCTGTGATGCCTGACGCAATGCTTGCGTATTGGCCGTCGCTTGAGGTGGAGCGCTTGACCGTGTAGCTGGTGGCTCCGAAGGACGCCTGCCAGCGCAGCGGCACGGCGCCATCGCCCGGCGAGGCCAGCAGCATGGCGGGCGCCGCAGGGATGACGCTTGGCGCACCGCCGTTGCCGCCAGTGATTTGCACGTTGCTGAACGTCGAGCTGTTCAGGCCCTTGCCGATGGAGGTGACAACCAGCCCGACATAGATCGTGTCGGGAACAGGCGCGTTGATGCGGCCCACATCGGTGGCAGCCCAATTGGTGCCGTCGGGAGAAACATAGCCGGTGATGATGTTCCCGATGCGCTCGAGCTTCACCCAGTACGAGGGCGTGGAGCTCGCGATGTCCAGCGCTTTGGTCCCATAGTTTGAGCC
>Ga0307516_10003896_pt1 | contig 18835 bp, 13 predicted proteins | sample 19_EM_MG_FD_203310 | JGI IMG/M metagenome (GOLD analysis project Ga0307516, IMG submission 203310) | Populus trichocarpa ectomycorrhiza microbial communities from riparian zone in the Pacific Northwest, United States - 19_EM | ecosystem: Host-associated > Plants > Roots > Unclassified | place... | reverse complement strand
ATGACGCAGCAGTGCGCGGCCGATGCCCTGGCCGCACCGGTCACCCGCAACGTACACGGCCACCTCGGCCGCATAGCCGCAGGCCGGGCGGTCCGAGAAGCCGAGCAGGCTCAACCAGCCGACGGTTTCGCCGTTCACCGTGGCGACCCACAACGGGCGTCCCAGGCGGCGGTGCTGCTCCATCCACGACACCAGCGAGCCCTCGTTGAAAGGGGCGAGCCGGCTGGCCGCGAGCCGCCGGCCATGCACTCGGGCCTCGCCGTCCGGCTCCGCAGGCGCGGCCTGTGGCAGCGAGTCGTTGTAGACGTGCGTGATGGCCGCGAGGTCGTCGCCGATCGCCGGGCGGATCGAGACCCCCGTGGCGGACGCCAGCCCTCCTCGCGTTGGTGTGGATGCGCTGTCTGCGTGGCCGGCAGGCAGCAGCAGTTCGTGGTTGCTCATGGCGTTCATGGGGCAAGCCCTGAATGGCTGGAAGCCTGGGTGAGCGCGTGGGGATGCCAGGCCGGCGGCGCGCTCAGCAGCGCCGCGCGCCGCTGCGGCTGCACGCTCAAGATGGACACCTCGCCCTGGGTGATGAACACCTCGAGCAAGGCACCGAGCGAGTTGGCGGCCGTGAGGCGAACCACTCCTTGCTCTCCCGTGGATCGGACGAACTGGGCGACGAACGTCTGCATGGATTTCCTCCTGGGGCAATGAGGCCAATCTATGCAGCACGAACGCAGCGAGCGAGTGGATCTGCGAAGCCTTCCACGGCGTCGCGAAGAACGCGCCGCGCCGCGCCGCGTTGCCGATGGGTCCAGGCGCACGGCGCATCACACGAACGGCACCTCGGCCTGCCTGCTTCGTTATGTGGCGTGCGGCTTCGCCGATGCCACGCTGCCGCTGCAAGGCTCTCCTAGGCTGCTATGCGAAGGAGTCCCGGGCGCCGGCGCTGTCGGTCCTGTTCATCGGAACCATCCTCGATGGTGGTTTCACCCACAAGGAGAGCACACATGTCCATTCAATCCATTGACGCAATCTCGAGGCCGGGGTCGATCGATCGCTGGCAGTACGCCAACAGTTTCTCGAACATGCCGCCGCAGATGTCATCGCCGATGTCGTCGCAACTCGGGCCCCTGATGCAGCAGATGATGATGCTGATGCAGATGGTGCTCGGGGCGGCGCAAAGCCTGGGCGGTGGCGCAGGAGGCGATCCCTACGGGGGCGGCGGCGCGAACCCCTACGGTGGCGGGGGCGCGAACCCTTACGGCGGTGGCGGTGCGGACCCGTTCGGAGGCGGCGGTTCCAATCCATACGGCGGCAGTGGCGGCATGAACCCGTACGGCGGTGGCGGCGGCATGAACCCGTATGGCGGCAATGGCGGCACGAGCCCTTTCGGTGGAATCGGCGGCGCGGACCCGACACAAGGTCTCAACGGCGCAAACGGGTCCAACCCGTTGTCGGCCCTGATGGCGAGCCTGACCGAGCTCTTCAATGCGCTCGCGCCGCTGTTGCAGGCACTGAGCCAGAACAACGCCCTAAAACCCAACGATGCGGCCAATGACCTGGCCAACAAGCTGGGTGGTGCGGGTGGCGCCGGTGGCGGTGGCAACAGCGGGAGCGGTGGCGGCAGTGGGGGCGGCAGTGGGGGCGGCAGCGGCGGCGGAGGCAGCGCGGGCACAGGCGGCAGTGGAGGTGCTGGTGCTAGTGGGCATGCTGGTGGCAGCGGCCATGCCGGCGGCAGCGGCGGTTCGGGTGACGAACACTCCGGCACCACCGCGGCACCGCCACCTGGCGGCACACACGCGTCGCCCCCACCGTCATCGAGCAGCCCGGTCGGTTCCGTCAAGCCCACGGAGATTCCGCCGGCCAAAGGCACCGTGGTCGTCAACGAGCCCATCGTCATCAAGGCCGGTCAGACGTTTGACGGCGGCGGCAAGCTCTACCAGGCCGGCCCCGCGCTCGGCGACGGCGGGCAGAGCGAGACGCAGAAACCGGTGTTCATTCTGGAGCCGGGTGCGACGCTGCAGAACGTCCAGGTTGCAGGCGGCGACGGCGTGCACACCAAGGGCGACGCGACACTGAAAGACGTGTGGTGGAAGGACGTCGGCGAAGACGCAATGACGATGAAGGGCCCCGGCAACGTCAAGGTCATCGGCGGTGGTGCCTACAACGCGACCGACAAGATTTTCCAGATCAACGCCGGTGGGTCGTTGTCCATCGACGGCTTCACCGCCGACACCTTCGGCAAGGCGGTGCGCACCAACGGCGGCAAGGACTTCCCGATCACCATCGACGTCCGGAACTCGGTGTTTCGCAATGGCGACGAGGCTGTCGTGCGCACCGACGCCAGCCAGGCGAAGGTGAACCTGGAGAACGTGACGGTCGACAACGTGCCCAACGATGTTCTGACGTCTTCGTCCTCTACCGAGGTGACCGGTGCCCAGACCCCTGGGCACAAGGCCTATACCGGCTGATTTTTCGAGAACCCCCATGTCCATCACTGCAATCGACGGCGTCTCATCGGCGCGCCCGGCCAACAAGGCCTATGAGCTCTACGCCGCCAGCCTGGCGGAGCAGCCCTCACCGACTCAGGATTTCAGCTCGCCCTTTCAACAGATGATGGCGATGCTGATGCAAAGCCTGCTCGGCGGTGCCGGGCAGGGCACAGGCAACGGGAGCGGCTACGGCAATGGCTACGGGCAGCCGGGCGGCGTCGGCGGCACGCCGGGACTGGGGGCGCCTTCGTTCAACGGCATGGGCGGCGGCAATTCGCTCCAAGGCCTGCTGAGCAGCTTGCAAGAGCTGCTGCAGGCCCTGGCGCCGCTGCTGCAGGCCTTGGGTGGCAACGGCATGCAACCCAACGGCCCGGCCTCCGATGTCGGCTCCAAGCTGGACGGCAGCGCAGGCGGGGGCGGCGGCATGCCTTGGGACCAAGCGCCCGCCCCCGCACCCGCTCCGGCGCCTGTGCCTCCACCACCACCGCCTGCACCTGCACCATCAAGCAGTGCTCCGCCCAGCAGCGCACCGTCCGGCAGCGCGCCTTCATCAAGTACTCCGGTATCGGCCAGCAGCCGCCCAGGGCCCGTGTTGCCGCCGCATGCGGGCGAGGTCGAGGTGAACAAGCCCATCATCGTGGGGCCGGGCGAAACCTTCGACGGCAAGAACCAGCTCTTCCGCGCGGGACGGGGGCTCAACGGCGGCGGCACGGCCGAGTCGCAGGACCCGATGTTCATCGTGGCGCCTGGCGGGACGATCAAGAACGTGCAGTTCGACGGGCGCAACGGAGGGCAACTCCTGGGTGATGGCATCCACCTGATGGGTGACGCCAAGGTGGACAACGTCCACGCCGTGCACGGCGGACCTGACGACATGATCACGATCGACGGTCCTGGAAACAGGGCGCGCGACGCCCAGCTGGCCGGCCTCGACGCGAAAACCATCCCGTCCGGGCCGGCCACTGTGGAGATCACGAATTCTTCGTTCCGCCACTCGCACGACAAGGCGATCCAGATCAACGGCGATGCGAACCTGAAGATGAAGGGCATCTACGCCGATGACGTGGGCCAGCTCGCGGTCACCCTGGGCGGCAAGCCGATCACGGCGCATGTGTCGATCGAAGACTCCACCCTCAATGGCGTGCGCTCGCATACCTTCCGCTTCGACTCGCGCAACTCGACCCTCGACATCAGGAACGTCGACACCGACAACGGCCGCATCCAGGTGATGGCGGGTGACCCGAGCAAGGTGAGCGGCGCCACGACGGTGATGGCTTCGACCGATCCCGCCTGAACGCGTGCGAACGCCAAGGTCACGTTCGATAACTTGGAGCTGAACAACGTGAACTTCGATGCACGAGGGCCGCGCGGCATGAAGTCATCGGCGGCGAGAAAGCGGGCTGGTTGTAAAGATTTCGTGCTGCATGCATCGAGATGTGCGCGGCGATCGCAAAGTCGGGTGATCGCCGCGCTGATGTGAAGCACACTGGCGGCCCTTCAGCAGCGATTCCCTCGAACAGACCGACATGCCGCAAGAAATATTTTCCCAGCGCCGCCGCCTTTTGTTGACGGCAGCATGCGCCGGTTTCGTGTCCGCCTGCGGCAGCGATGGCGGCACCGATGCATCCACCGATTCGGCCGCAGCGCGCAGTTCGGCCACCGACATCACTGCGGCCATCCTGGCCAACCTCGACGTCACGCTGGCCGGCGATTCGATCATCCGCCTGCCTGCAGGAACGACCACCACCTACACCGGCGTCATCTCGGGCAAGGGCACGCTGATCCTGGCCGCACAGGGTGGCACCAGCAGCCCGAGCACGCTCGTGATCACGAAGGACAGCACCTTCACGCTGCCCGACGCGCTGCAGGTGCAGACCGTCACCAAGACGACCTACGCCGGCATGGGCTACGCGCTCGGCATCACCGGCAGCAACCCGCCGGTGCTCACCATCGACCCCGGCGTCACGCTGCAGATCGGCACCAACACCAGTGCCGACAACAGCCCCAACATCATCGCGACGTCGGACAGCAAGAACACGGCGAGCTTGATCAACGGTGAGATCAACCTCAACAACATCCTCAACAACGGCACCATCGCGCTGAGCAGCGCGCAGTTCATCCTGCTCGGCGAGATCAGCGGCAGCGGCTCCATCAAGCAGCTGGCCGACGTGTGGGGCGGCAACTCGATGCGGGGTGTCAACCCGTTCTCGGGTGTCTTGTCTCTGGCGCCAGGGCAAGACTTCGGCAGCAACCATGTGGCGGCTTCGCTGCCCAACGCGAAGGCGGTGCTCAACGAGGGTTCATGGCTCGTCTGGAGCCCGCCGGCCAGCGTGGTCACTGTCACGCAGAACATCTACGAAGCGTCGTTCGGCAACGACATCAACTTTCACCCGATCGGCAACTCGACCATCGTGATGTCGGGTGTCTACAGCCACACCGACAACAGCCCGCACAACAGCCCCAACCTGGTCAACCCCGGCTTGAGCGATCCTGGCCTGAACCTCGCCAAGGTGATCTACCGGGGCGGCGCGAATGACGTCAACGGCAACGACGGCAGCTACCGCGGCGTCAACATCGAAGCCGGGGGCACCGTGCAGTGGGGCGACGGCACGCACAGCCGATTCTTCCTGCCGTCGGCACCTTCACCGGCCGAAGTGGATCCGGCCGCGGGCAAGAAGAACGCGTACATCAACCTGCACCGCGGCGGCACGCTGGCCTTCAACTACAACGGCCCGGTCACCTTGAACGTCGGCATCACCGGCGGTGGCGGTGGGCCGAACCGCACCGGCAGCACCGGCTTGGGCAATGTCGCGATCGTGTCCACCGCGGGCAACGACGTCACCTTCGCGCAGCCGCAAAACTACAACGGCACCACGACCATCGGCGCCAACGCCATCTTGCGCCTGGGCACCGGCGTGCCGGTGCCGCTGAACTACATCACCGTCAACGCGACCAACAACACCAAGACGACGGTGCGGCAAGCGACCTACAGCGGCGACGCCAGCCTGTTGACCGCCGAGTCTGCCAACGGCGTGTCGACGAACGCGATCGTCAACAACGGCCAGTTGATCGTGCAGAACACGTCGACGGCCATCACGCTGTCGCAGATCAGCGGCGCGGGTTCCTTCAGGCACGACGGCGCGGCCACCACCACGCTGCTGAACAACACCTACAGCGGCGGTACGACGATCAACGCCGGCACCGTGCTGGCGGGCAGCGCCAATGCCTTCGGCACCGGCCGGCTCACCAACAGCGCGGGCCTGGCGTTGACGGCTGCACAGCATGAGTTGGCGCTGGGCGGCTTCACGCAAGGCGCGGGCGGTGTGCTCACGCTGGCCATCGGCGGCACGACCGCGGGTGTCGACCACGACCACCTGACGGTCACGGGCACCGCCGTGCTGGGCGGCAAGCTCACGCTCAATTTCACGGGCAGCTATGCGGCCGGGCAGAAGTTCGTGCTGGTCAATGCCACAGGCGGCATCACCGGCGCGTTCAGCTCGATCGTCAGCAACGGCGCATCGGTGGTGAGCGGCCAAGACGGAACGAGCTTCTACGTGACCGTGCAATAGCGTGGCCGCTGGCTGAGGGTGATCTCGCCCTTGCGCTGGCGCCGCAATTGACTAAAGATGGTGCCCACTTGCAAAGCGCATGGGCGGCCACCACGGATGCGCCCTGAACAGGGGAGAAGGGTGGATGTCATTGCGTTGGCGGATCGCAAAGGCTGCGCTTCGGTGGCCTGACCTGCGATTGCGTACCCGCTTGGCGGCATTGCTGGTGGCGGCGTCTCTGCTGCCGCTGGCGCTTTCCGCCTTCCTCGACATCCGGCAATCGCAAGCCCAGTTGCTCGACAGCACGAAGAGCCTGCTGCGCTCTGGTGCCGAGCAGATCGCCCGAGAACTCGACGAATTCCATCGGGGCCGACTGCAGACGGTCGAGCGCATCGCGCGCTTTCCCGAGACCAACGCGTTCTGTCAGGCCGACGCCGCGCACCGTGCCGAAACGGCCCAGGCTCTCTTCGGTTTTCTGTCGACATTCCCGGCCAGCGATTCGGGCATCAGCGGTGCGGCGCTGCTCGATCGCAGCGGGCGTGTCGTGGTCGCGACGAACCCGGCAATGAACGGCTCCGACCTGTCGTTTCGCCCCTATGTGCAGGGCGCGCTGGCAGGTGCGACCTCGCTGTCTGGCATCTACCTCACGGTGGCGAAAGGCGGCGAGTCGCCGTCGATCGCCTACGGGGCTCCGATGCGCGGGCCCGATGGGCAGGTCGCTTGCGTGGCCATCCTGCTGGTGCGTGCCACGGCGATCTGGGAACGCATTCGCGCGTCGCATGGCATCGCCGGCCCGGGCAGCTACGCGGCGCTGTTCGACAACCAGGGCGTTCGCATCGCCCACAGCTACAGCGACGAGAGCGTGTTCCACCCGGCCGGGCGGCTGGATCCGGCGGTGGTCAACAAGATGGTGGCGGAGCAGCGCTTCGGCGCGCGCACGCGTGCGCTGCTCGAAGACGTGCGCGCTTTCCCCGAGCAGTTCCAGCGCGCCCGCTCCGATGTGCTCGACCGCGAGATCTTTCTCGGCTTCGCGCCCGTCAACCAGACGATGAACTATGGTGTCGGGCGCCGCTTCGAGACCGCGCCGTGGACGCTCTTCTACATGGTGCCCGAGGCCAACGTGCAGGCGCAGATCTCTCGCCACACGTGGCTGCAGATTGCGCTGGCGCTGGCCATCATGGGGGTGGCCTCGGCCATCGGCCTGCTGTTCGCGCGCAGCATCGTGCGGCCGGTGGCCGCCCTCAGTGCAGCCACCTCGTCGATCGCGGCGGGTGACTTGTCGGCACGCGTGAGCGATGTCGGCGAGGGCGAGCTGGGTCAGCTTGCCGGCAGCTTCAACACCATGGCCGCGCGCATCCAGGAGCAGTCGCGTGACCTGCAGCGCTCGCGCGATGAACTCGAACAGCGCGTCACCGAGCGCACCGCCGAGCTTGCGCGCAGCACCGAGCAGCTGCGCGCCGAGATGGTCGAGCGGCGGCGCGCCGAGGCCGCGATCCGCGAAAGCCAGGAGCTGCTGCAGGCCATCATCGACAACACGGCGGCCGTGATCTTCGTGAAAGATCTGCAGGGCCGCTACCTGATGGTCAACCGCCGCTACTGCGAGCTGTTCCAAGTGAAGGAGGCAGACGTCGTCGGCAAGAGCGACCTGGAACTGCACACCGCCGAACAGGCCGCTGCCGCCCGTGCAGTAGACATGCGCGTGGCCGCCGCACAGGCGCCGGTGGTGACTGAAGAGACGGTGCTGCTCGATGGCGACCCGCGCACCTACCTGTCGGTCAAGTGCCCGCTGCGCGATGCCGGAGGCCAGGTGCACGGCGTGTTCGGCATCTCCACCGACATCAGTGACCGCAAGAACGCCGAGCTGCGTCTGCAAGCGCAGCTCGAACGCATGGAGCTGCTCGACCAGATCACGAGTGCGATCGGCGAGCGGCAAGACCTTCAAAGCATCTACCAGGTGGCGATCCGCAGCCTCGAAGAGCGCCTGCCGGTGGACTTCAGCTGCGTCTGCCGCTACGACCCGATGGACAACCAGCTGACCGTCACGCGTGTCGGCGTGCACAGTGCGGCGCTCGCGCTCGAACTGGCGATGCCCGAGAACGCCACGGTACCGATCGACGAGAACGGCCTCTCGCGCTGCGTGCGCGGCCACCTCGTCTACGAAGCCGATCTGGCGGAGGTGCCGTTCCCGTTCCCGCAACGCCTGCTGAAGGGCGGCTTGCATTCGCTGGTGGCGGCGCCGTTGCAGTCGGAGAGCCGTGTCTTCGGCGTGCTGATCGCGGCACGCCGCAAACCCGATTCGTTCAACAGCGGCGAATGCGAGTTCCTGCGCCAGCTCAGCGCGCACGTCGCACTCGCGGCCAAGCAGGCCGAGCTGCATGCATCGCTGCAGCGCGCCTACGACGACCTGCGCCAGACCCAGCAAAGCGTGATGCAGCAGGAGCGCCTGCGTGCGCTCGGCGAGATGGCGAGCGGCATCGCCCACGACATCAACAACGCAATCTCGCCGATCACGCTCTACACAGAGAACCTGCTCGAGCGCGAACCGAACCTGAGCGCGCGCGGGCGCGAGCAGTTGCAGACCATCGCGATGGCGATCGACGACGTGGCGGCCACGGTGGCGCGCATGCGCGACTTCTACCGCCAGCGCGAGGCGCAGACCGCGCTGAACCCGGTGCAGCTGAACGAGATCGTCGGCAACGTGGTCGAGCTCACGCGCGCACGTTGGCACGACATGCCGCAGCAACGTGGCGTGGTGGTTCAGCTCGACATCGACCTCGCCGCCAGGCTGCCCGACGTTCTGGGCGCCGAGTCCGAGCTGCGCGAGGCGCTCATCAATCTCGTGTTCAACGCGGTCGACGCGATGCCGGCCGGCGGCACGCTGACGCTGCGCACGCGTCGCCCAAGCGCAGACGGTCAGCCGGTGTTGCTCGAGGTCGCAGACACCGGCGTCGGCATGGATGAGCCGACCCGCCGCCGTTGCCTGGAGCCCTTTTTCACCACCAAGGGCGAGCGCGGCACCGGCCTCGGTCTGGCGATGGTCTACGGCGTTGTGCAGCGCCACGGTGCCGACATCGAGATCGACAGTGCGGTCGGGCAGGGCACGACGATCCGCATCGCCTTGCCGCCCGTGTCGGGCGCTGTGCAGCCGCGCGTTGTATCGCCTCCGGTGGCTGCCCCCACGGCGTCGTTGCATCTGCTTCTCGTCGACGACGACCCGATCATGCTCAAGACGCTCAGCGACACCTTGGGGCTGGACGGCCACGCCGTCACCGTCGCCTCGGGCGGGCAGGCCGGCATCGACGCGGTGTTGGCCGCGCGCAGTGCAGGGCGCGGCTTCGATGCCGTGATCACCGACCTGGGCATGCCCTACGTCGATGGGCGCCGTGTTGCCGCGGCCGTGAAGGAGGTCGACTCCGCAACGCCGGTGATCATGCTCACCGGCTGGGGCCAGCGCCTGGCTGCCGACGGCGACATTCCGGCACACGTCGACCAGATGCTCGCCAAGCCGCCCAAGCTGCAAGACTTGCGCGCGGCGCTCGCACACGCGACCCGGCCGCAACCCGAAGACTCGTAATCGCACCGGCACGGGGCCTGTCGATCAAGCGGCTCCGCGCGTTCGGTTTGGATTGAGCGCAGGGCATCGCCATGCGCCTGCAACACGGTCCGTGTCTACAGGGTTATTTCTGACTTCTTGCTGCCATCTCTGAGGCATAGGCTTTCGCGCTTGCCTGGTCCGGTCCGGCAACGTCCGACCCGATTTCAACAACGACAGAGGAGACTCCCATGCGGAAATTCATGCGTGCTGGCCTGTGGGCGCTCGGTGCCCTGATGGTCACCCTGGCCTCGGCCGCGCTGGCCACCAACTACTCGCTGTGGATCAACGGCCGCACCGGCGGCGGCGTGCTCGGCAACTACGCCGACTTCAGCTACTGGGGCCCGTCGTCCACCGAGGCCGGCGTCAACAAGAAGTCGGTCAACTGGGACGGCCGCAGCCACATCTCCGACCAGAACTACCTGGTGCGCAACGCGCTCGATTGCCACTGCACCGGCACCAACTGGTGCTATGTGGCGGCGCACAGCGCAGGTGACCTGATGATCGGCTACACGCTGTCGATGTACGGCGGCAGTACGCGCTACAAGAAGACTGCGGTGGCCGGCGCAGACGGCGTATGCAGCAACAGCGACGGCAGCACCCAGACCGGCTGGAACATCAAGTGGGTCGACGTGGCCGCCGGCGCAGGCGGTGGCAGCGAGCTGGCCGATGCCGGCGACTGGGCCGTGTCGGAGCCGCTGGTATCCGACCTCAAGACCAGCACCGCGCGTGCTCTCTACGACCACAACAACACGCGCGCCGCCTGGTTCTACATGTACGCCGGCGCGAAGGGCACGCTGTACTCGTTTGTGTTGCCTGGGCAAGACGATGAGGTGGTGGCCTACCACTCCAGCGGTGGGGTCTCAGGCAGCTCCGGTGGCAGCTATTGCAACCCCGGTGACTGGTTATGCAATGACTTGACCTTGGGCACCGCCGCCAACCAGGGCGGCCGCGCGAAGTGGAGCTACCACTCGGTGGTGTTCCGCGACGACGCCGAGGCCTACAACCACTACACCAACAACGCATGGGGCGGCGTGGTGTCGAAGGTGCGCGCCGACATGGTGGCCAACGCACGCTGAGGTCTGGCATGTCGCGGCCTCTTCTCTTCGTCGTTGCGGGTGCCGCGGTGGCGGTGCTCGTCGGTGTACTGCTGCCGGGCGGCGACACCACGGCAGTCGTTCCGTCGAAGCCCGTGGCCGTGGCCCAGGCGACAGTGCCTGCATCGGCCGCGAGGCCGGGGCCTACAGCGTCGTCGCCCTACACCGTCGACGGCCTGCGGGCTCGGCAGGCGCTGCTCACGCTCTGGCAAGGCCGCCTCAAGCGCGCTGAAGACACGCTCGTGAGCTACCAGCGCTCAACACGTTACCCGCACGAGGCGCGGCCGTTGTCAGAGCACCCCGACCAGGTGCGCCCCTTCGACCCGATTGCCGATGACATTCCGCTGCGCACGCCGGGCGGCGAGCCGGCCAAGGGTGTGCGCGTGCGGACCACGCAAGACCGCGTGTTCGCAAGCGGGTCGGAGTCGGTGCGCTTCACCGTGCGCGCGGTCGACAGCGAAGGCAAGCCCGTGCCGCTGCTCGTGACCCGCGCCGCCGCCTTCGATCTGCCCGACCCGCGCCAGGTGGCAGGCAGGCCGCAGGCTCCCGTCAACTTCGTCGACGCCGGCAGCGGAGACGGCACGCTCAGCGCCGTGCTGCAGCCGTCCACGCAAGGCTTTGCCGACTTCGCCGGCACCATTCGCCTGCAGGTCTACCTGAACCAGGATGGGCAGCTCGGCAACGTCTACTTCGACGTGGTCTACCAGCCGCTGGTGCCGGCCGAATGGGCTGGCGCGCGCGAGTCGTTGAGCAACGGGTCGCTCGATTTCTACCTGAAGGCCCGCGTGGCGCAAGCCGGCCGCTACGTGGTCAGTGCCCGCGTCGACGATGCAAACGGCAAGCCCTTCGCGCTGTTGAGCTTCAACGACGAGGTGGGCGTGGGGCCGCAGGAGTTTCGGCTCACGCTCTTCGGCAAGCTGGTGCGCGACACGGCACCGGTCTTTCCCCTCACGCTGCGCGACGTGCAGGGCTTTCTGCTGGTGCCCGACAAGTTCCCAGATCGCGCAATGATGCCGCGCCTGCCCGGTGGCGTGTACACCAGCCGCAGCTACGCACTCACGAGCTTTGCAGACACCGAGTGGAGCAGCGAAGAACGCGACCGCTATCTCGCCGAACTGAACAAGGACGTGAGCGAGTCGAAGCGTCAGGTCGAGGAGCTGACGCGCTGATCAGGGTCGCGCCCGCTCTCTCTCGGGACGAGACCGATCAACCCACCACATAGGTGTCGAGGAACCGGTTGCGAAACTTGCCATCGGGGTCGAAGGCGTGCGCCAAAGCCCGAAAGTCCTCGAGGCGCGGGCAATGCTTGTGCACCTCGGCCGGCGGCATTCTGAACACCTTGCCCCAGTGCGGGCGCGGTTCGAACGGCGCCAAAGCCGCTTCCAGCTTCGCGAGCAGGCCCTGCACCGCGGCCCAATCGGGCTTCCAGGTGAAGTGGAAGGCAACGCTGTCTCGCCTGTAGGCGGGGCTCATCCACAGTGAGTCCCTGGCGACCGTGCGGATCTCGTTGACCAATACGAGTTGAGCGATTTCACCGTGCAGCGGCCGCAGCGCATTGAATGCCGCGATCGCGTGATGTCGGGGAAGCAGGTACTCGGTCTGCAGTTCGTCGCCGTGGCTCGGCAGGAAATCCATCCGGAAGTGCGGAAGCCGTTCGTGCGCCGGGCCGGGCCGGGACAGTTGATCGGTGCAGTGGACGCTGTCGAGTCCGGGTATGGGATGCTGATTCGTTGTGGCGGGCCGCGCCCCGAACAGCGGGGTCTGCGGATCGCGGGTTGCCGGGTCCCCGACGCGGTTCTTGCACCACACCATGTCGAACGCTGCCTGCTGCCAGTTGGTAAAGAGGCTCACGCTGTACGCGGCGGCCATGAGTTCTTCGAACTCGGCCAGGGCTGCATCGAATGCGAGGTCCAGGTAGACGTCCTGCCTCACCTCGAACGCTGGGATGACATCGAGCGTCACCGACACGACCACTCCCAACGCGCCGAGCCCGACGACGACCCCGTCGAATACATCGGCATCGGTGGCGCGCGAGAGCTTGACCAGTTCACCATCGGCTTTCACGAGTTCGAGTGCTGCGACAGACGCCGCGAGAATCGGGTTCGCGACGCCTGATCCATGGGTGCCGGTCGCAAAGGCGCCGGCCAATGAAATGTGGGGAAGCGACGCCAGGTTCGGGATGCTGAAACCGCGCGCGTGGAGGTACGCCCCGAGCTCACCAAAGGTGACGCCGGCCGCTGCGCGAACCGTGGAGGTCGTGGGGTCGAGACTGATCGCCGAGGGCAGGGCATCGAGCAAGAGAATCGTCCCGGCGCTGTCGGCGATGCCGTTGAAAGAGTGCCCTGTGCCAAGCACCTTGACGTGCTCGCGGTTACGCACCGCCGCCTGAAGCTCGGCGACCGAACCTGGCTGCAGGACCTCGCGGGCAGAAAACCTGAAGTTGCCGGCCCAGTTGGTGAGAGGTCTGGTCATTGCAGGCGCTAATGCACGTCCAGCAGATTCAGGAACGCTCGCGCAGCACCGTTCACCGGATTGGCGCCATCGCAACGAAGATGCGCGACGACGAGTTCCCAGCAGATCTCGGGCTCGATCAAGCCTGCGATCGCGATCCGCGGCCCGCGCATTTCGGCAAGCGGCCTGGGCAGCAAGCCGATGCCGAGGCCCTGGGCGATCAGATCGATGAGCGTCTCGATGTCGGTGACGTCGAACACGGTTCGCCTCTGAATGCCAGCCTGCGCGAACGCACGATCGATGAGTGGCCGCGTGCCCCAGCCGACCTCGAAGTCAACGAACGGGTAGTTGAGGAGTTCTCGAAGCAGAACGCCCTCTCGCTTCGCAAGCGGATGGTCCGGGGTCGTGGCGACCACCATGTCCTCGCAGGCGATGACGGCGGTGAAGATGTCGTCGGGCGGGTCGAGCAAGGGCAGGAATGCGAGATCCAGGCGGCCGTTTTGCACCTGCTCCAACAAGCTTGCCGAGTCACCTTGCCGCAGCCGGACTTCGATGCCGGGGTTGAGCGCGTGAAAGCGCGCAATGAGCGATGGCAGATCCAGAAACGCCGGCAGGCTGTGAACCGTACCGAGGGAGAGGGAGCCTGCGCGCAGCCCTTCGATGTCGGCGATCGTTTCGCGGCCTGCATCAAGGACACGCAGTGTCTCGCGCGCGGTGGCGAGAAACGCCCGTCCGGCTGGCGTCAGCCGCACCAGCCTTGCGCCGCGGACGAAGAGCTTCGCATGCAGCTCGTCTTCCAGTGCGCGAATCGACGTGGACAACGCCGACTGGACGATGTGAACACGCTGTGCCGCCCGAGTGAAGCTCTGCTCCTCGGCGACTGCCAGGAAGTGCTGGAGATGGCGCAGTTCCATAAACCCTCAGTCCTTTATCTACGGCATAGATGAAGTCGATCTTCATTGGCCATTGGACGCGGTGGCAACCGCCGACGACCATATGAATCACAGAACGGGCGGCATCAAGCATGAGCGCTCGTCACGATCAACGCAAGAGTCACTGGAGAAAGTCATGGCGGGAAAGCTTGCGGGAAAGGTTGCCATCATCACCGGAGCCAGCGCCGGGATCGGCCAGGCGAGCGCACGGCTGTTGGCGCGTGAAGGCGCTCGACTCGTGCTGTCTGCTCGGCGTGGCGAGCGCCTTGACGCGCTCATCCAGGAGCTGCGCTCACTCGGTGGCGAAGGCATTTCGGTGATCGGCGACGCCCGGGATGAGGCGACCGCCGTGCGCACGGTCGAGGCTGCCATGTCGGCGTACGGTTGCATCGACATGCTCATCAACAACGTGGGCATCGGCAACTACAAGAAGCTGATCGACACGAGCCTCGACGACTACGTGGAGATGATGGACGTGAACGTGCGGTCCACCTTTCTCTTCTCGCGGCACGTGGTGCCCGTGATGATCAAGCAGGGCGAGGGCCTCGTCCTGTTCATCTCGTCGATGGCCGGCGTGTACGGCTTTCCTGGCGAAGCGGTGTATTGCGCCACCAAGTTCGCACAGGTCGGATTCGCCGAGGGGCTGGACAAGGAGTTGCGGCCCTATGGGATCAAGGTCGGCACGATCTGCCCAGGCGGCGTGAAGACCGAATTCGCGCTGGGCAAGGGCCGTACGGAAGCAGGTGTCAAGCAGTCTGAAATGCTCGAAGCCGAAGACGTCGCGGCGGCCGTTCTCTTTGCGTGTTCACAGCCGGCGGGTTCTCGTGTCATTCAAGTGCAGATGCGCACGATGGCCGAGGCGCTTGCATAGCGACCGGCAATTCAGTCAATTCCAAGGCGCTCGCGTCAAGGGCTGTCCGACGGACTCACGTTCGGCTCGTGCGCTGCGTCATTTCAACAAGAGGAGACATCAAATGAAGCATCTGAAACGCTTGGCGATTGCGGCGGCGGCCGTCGCGCTGATGGTCGGCGGCACGGCCTCGGCGCAGACCAAGCCGAAACTGGCCTTCGTGGTGAACGGGCCGTCCGACTTCTGGAAACTGGCGGAAGCCGGTGTCCGCAAGGCGCAGAAGGAGCTCCCTAACCACGAGCTTCTGTTCAAGTATCCCGAGCGAGGCGATGCGGCCATCCAGCAGCGCCTTCTCGAAGACCTGATGGCTGCCGGCGTCGCCGCTGTTGCCGTCTCGGTGCTCGACCCCAAGACGCAGATCGACATGCTCAACAAGATCGGATCGAGCGTGCCCCTGCTCACCTTCGACAGCGATGCGCCCAGCTCCAAGCGGCTCGCATACATCGGCTCGTCGAACACCGACCTCGGCCGCAACGCCGGCGAGATCGCCGCCAAGGCAATGCCCAAGGGCGGAAAGTGCATGGGCTTCGTCGGCAACACGGGGTCCGACAACGCGCGCGAACGCATCGAGGGCTTCAAGGAGGTCGCAGGCAAGCACAACATCCAGATGGTCGACGTGCGGACCGACGACCACGACCAAGCGCGCGCCCGTGCCAATGTGGACGACGTTCTCGTCGCGCGCCCGGAAATCAACTGCATGGTCGGCTTCTACTCGTACAACCCGCCGCGCATCTACGAGGCGCTGCGCGATTCGGGCAAGCTCGGCAAGATCACCGTCATCGCCTTCGACGAAGACCCGATCACGCTGGGTGCGGTGAAGGAGGGCGCGTTTGCAGGCACGGTCGTTCAGCAGCCCTACGAATGGGGTTACCAAGGCATGAAACTGCTGGCGGCCGTCCAGAAGGGAGACAAATCCAAGGTGCCGGCCAACGGGCTGATCATCATCCCCGGCATCACGGTCAACAAGGGCAACGTCGACAAGTTCCAGGCAGATCTCCAAGCCAAGCTGAAGTCTTGATGCACCGCGGAAACGTGCCGTTTCTCAAGCTCACCGGGATAGGCAAGACCTATCCCGGTGTCGTAGCTTTGTCCGACTTTTCCATGGACGTCGGGCCCGCCGAGGTGATCGGCCTGGTCGGCGAGAACGGCGCGGGCAAATCAACGTTGATGAAGGTCCTGGGAGGTGTCACCTCGCCCGATTGCGGCAGCATCGAGATCGACGGGGTCGCCCGCGAGTCCTTGACGGTGTCCGATTCGATGCGCGCCGGCATTGCCTTCGTCCACCAGGAACTGAACCTGTTCGACAACCTCGACGTTGCGGCCAACATCTTCATCGGGCGCGAACCCACCAAGTTCGGCGCATTGCGGCTTGTCGACACCGAGCGGCTGCATGCCATGGTGCAGCCGTATCTGGATCGGTTGGGCGCCAACTTCTCGGCCGCCTCCCCGGTGGCCAGCCTGTCGCTCGCGCAGCGGCAGATGGTCGAGATTGCGAAGGCCCTGAGCTTGAACTCCAGGCTCGTGATCCTCGACGAGCCGACCTCGAGCCTGCCGATCTCCGAAACCGAGAGCCTGCTCAAGGTGATTGCCGGCCTCAAGGCGCAGGGCATCGCTTTCATCTTCGTCTCGCATCGTCTGAACGAAGTGGTGCAGGCGTGTGACCGCGTGATCGTGCTGCGCGACGGGCGCCTCGCGGGGCATCTGGCCCGTGAAGCGATCCACCACGACGCGATGGTCAGGCTGATGGTCGGGCGCGACCTCAAGGTCGCCTATGTTGGCCCAGCCGGGCAGCCTGGCGAGGTGGCCTTGTCGGTGCGTGACCTGCGCACGAGCAGCCACCCGCTGGAGGCCGTCAACATCGAGTTTCGCCGCGGCGAGATTCTCGGGCTTGCCGGCCTGGTCGGCGCTGGTCGAACCGAGCTCGCGCGTGCCATCTTCGGTGTCGATCACCTCGCAGGTGGCACCGTGATGCTGGACGGCGTGCCCGTTCGGTTCACCGGTGCGGCCGACGCGGTGAAGGCCGGCGTCTTCCTCGTGCCGGAAGACCGCAAGGCCATGGGCTTGCTGCTCGACTTCGCGATCAGCGAGAACATCACGCTGCCCGACCTGCCTGCGTATTCGCGCGCCATGATGGTCTCGGGCGAGCGCGAGCGTGAGCAAGCCGAGACTAGCCGCTCGGACCTTGGCATCCGCACGTCGAATGTGCAGGCACGGGCGGGGTCGCTTTCCGGCGGCAACCAGCAGAAGGTCGTGCTCGCCAAGTGGCTGGCGATGAACCCGCGCTTCATCATCTTCGACGAGCCCACCCGCGGCATCGACGTCGGCGCCAAGTCAGAGATCTACCGGCTCATGCGCCGGCTCGCAGACAAGGGCGTCGCGGTGCTGATGATTTCATCCGACATGGAAGAAGTGATCGGCGTTTCAGATCGTGTCGCGGTCATGCGCAGCGGGCGGATCTCGGGCATTCTTGCGCGTGCGCAATGCAGCGAGGCCAACATCCTGAAGCTGGCGATGGGCACGCACGAGATGGCCGAATGCGCAGCCTGACATTCACGGGGGAGATCCCATGCTGAATCTCAAGAAGGACACCGGGCTCTTCGTTCTGATCATGGTGGTGGGTGCGGTCGTCGCGCTCATCAACCCGCTCTTCCTGTCTCCGATCAACATCGCCAACACCGCCAACCTCGTCGGGCTGTTCGGCATGTTCTCGATCGCGCAGGCCTTTGTCATCATCACCGGCGGCATCGAGCTGTCAGTCGGCTCGATGATTGCGCTGCTCGGCGTGATCTTCATCGACCTCATCGCCAATCTCGGCGTTCCTTGGCCGTTGGCCGTTCCCATCGTGCTGGTGATCGGCGTCATCCTTGGCCTCTGCCACGGTTTGCTCATCACGAAGAAGCGCATGCAGCCTTTTGTCGTGACGCTGTGCGGGCTGCTGATCTACCGCGGCATCGCCCGCTTCTACACGCAAGATGCCACGGCCGGCTTTCCCTTCGGCGTGCGGTTCGAGACACTGGAGTTCATCACCACCGGGCGTACCGATCTGCTGGCCCGGGCCACCGGCGGCGCGATGACGTCGATTTCGATCCCCCACTCGTTCTTCCTGATGCTGCTGCTGGCGGCGGTGATGTGGGTGGTGTTGCATCGATCCGTGTTCGGTCGGTACCTGTATGCCGTGGGCAAGAACGAGGAGGCGGCGCGCTTTTCCGGCATTCGCACCGACCGCGTGGTCATCGCTGCGTATGTCATCTGCGCCGTGCTGACGGCCCTGGCATCGATCTTCCTTGCCATGTACACGCGCTCGATCCTGCCGAGCTCGCACGGCAACTTCTACGAGCTGTATGCGATCGCGGCCGCGGTGCTGGGGGGCTTCTCGCTGCGTGGCGGGGAAGGGTCGATCGTCGGTGTGGTGCTGGGCACCATCCTGCTTCAGATCCTGCAGAACCTCGTCAACCTTCTGGGCATCCCTTCGTCCCTGAATTTCGCAGTGAGTGGCTCGGTGATCCTGATCGGCGTGTTGGCGGACCAGGAATACACCGAATTCCGCAAGCGCCGCGAACTGGTCAAGACCCGGCTCACAGCGCCCGAGCCAGCCTCCGCCAAGGTGCCGGAGGCCGTTGAATCGACGAGCTGAGCAAGGCGGTAGAGCGCGGGACGCGCAACGCCGTCAGGGCAGGTTGTCGCGCAGGAAGATGTCCACGCCGATGCGTTCCTGATCCGGCAGAACACGTTCTCCGGACAGCGCGGCCAAGGCCAGGCGGCACGCCGAGCGAACTTCATGGCCGGCATCCTGGTTGATCACCGCGTCGGCCACGCTCGTCAGCAAGG
>Ga0307516_10003895_pt1 | contig 18836 bp, 23 predicted proteins | sample 19_EM_MG_FD_203310 | JGI IMG/M metagenome (GOLD analysis project Ga0307516, IMG submission 203310) | Populus trichocarpa ectomycorrhiza microbial communities from riparian zone in the Pacific Northwest, United States - 19_EM | ecosystem: Host-associated > Plants > Roots > Unclassified | place... | reverse complement strand
GCCCCATTCTCCAGCCGTGACCCATCGGTGAACATGGTTAGTCCCGGTCGCGCCCGCTCTGCCTCCGCCCTTGCCTCAGCCTCCTCCTCTTGCCGCAGCTCCGCGTCGAGGGTTTCCGGCTCCTCGGAGCAGGACTGTGCTCTCCGTCTGTCCCCTGTGTGCCAGGGCATTCGTGAGCCGCCGTCCAATCGCCGTTTTTGCACCGACGATTTCTCGTCCCTGGTCACCCAGCGGCAGGCTGAGCAGTCGCAGCCCGAACCGCCGTTGCCTGTTCTCGAGCTGTGCTGTTGCGGCTCGGAGCCCCGACTCCATTGAGAGGGCCCCCAGGTTTGTCGTCCGAAAGCAGCCCGTCGTCGCCCGTGCCTCCTGATTGACCAGCAATTGCAGCTCGTGGGGCCGGTCGAAGTGGGGCGACGAGGCAGTAAGACGTAGAGTAATGAGAGGAGAGATATGCCTTCTTTTCCTTAATGGATCCCGTGCCAAGTGTGGTACAGCCACGTCACCAAAGACTCCTACCAATCGTTTAACATAGCACCAGTGCGGCCAATCAAGACTGCCCACGCCGGGTAGAACAAACACGGCTATCGCCGACAGTGGTTTTTACACTAAAAACGTCGTCCAAACGGCCATGAATCTCTCCCTTTTGGCCAAGCCACCATAAAGCGAACAGCCATCGCAACTAAAGCATACATATTCGGAGGAATCGAGCGTGACGGTTGATGATTGATATTCGTTGCACACGCAGTATAAAATCTCAGAACTTATATCGTATCATACTATATCTAGTTATGTTAAAGAACCGAAGCATCAGAATCTCCAGCGGAACTTTTTTTAGCCAGGCGGTGGGCAGGAGGCCGCACCTCCAAGGCGAAGTACCGTATGCCAGAGAGCCAAAAGCCCGATGGCGCAGTGGCCGGCAGCGCCAAGAGACTTGCCTCGAGGTGCTACCAGCTGAAGACAGGGCACGCCCGCACCGGACAGTACCTGCACTGGGCGAGGGTCCGCCCCACTGCCCAGTGCTGGTGGTGTCAGTGCCCCTCGCAAACGAGAGACCACCTTTTCAAGGCGTGTCCGGAATGGAGGATGCAGCAGAAGATTCTGTGGGCAGAGGTGCAGAAGGAGACCGGAAAGTGGAAGAGCCGGTGGAAGATCCGGGACCTACTTGCCGATGGGAGATGCGGGCCGGCGGTGCTGGACTTTCTCACCTCAACGGATGTGGAGAGGCTGGTGCCCCCTCTGGAGAAGAGTGACACCGGGAGCCAGGTGTCAGAGTGGGAGCTCCGGGATCGCCGGGAGCGGGAAGAGGAGCGGGAGGCGGGGGTGGAGGAGCTAGGTGCTGCGGGGGAATTGAATGCCGGGGAGGAACTGCCGCTGTTCCTAACCACGCCCCCCTTCATGGCATCGGCTGAGGAGGAGTAGGGGACGGGTCGCGCTTTTCTTTGAGTCTGTCTTTGTTCTTTCCTTAGTTTACTCTCTCTTGGGACAGGCCTGGGCGGAGGGCAAAGGGGAGCTTGCAACGTGCCGCCACCGCGCGGACTGCGGACAGGGAAACCGGGCAAAATGTACGCCGCCATGATCTAGATAGGTCAAATGCGAGTATGATTAAACAAAAAAAAAAATCCAGCGGAACTTTTGTTTCGTGCAACGTCACGCGCCATTGATACAGGTTTGCGCTGTGGAGGTCTGAGAGAAGACTGGCAATACGACAGCATTGGTGATGATGGAGATGGCCACAGGGATCTTTACAATTTCTGCACGACACAGCCTGCTCGGTGCGCCCCGGCAGCTTATTCTGCTCATCTTCCTCAGCCTGCTTCGGCACCCTCCCGCCCACGTCGGTAGTGGACAGCAAGTACATAGCATTGGCTGGCTGCATCTACAGGTATCATATCTTGACCCTCTCCTTGCCGTTGCCCTTTGCCCGTCGCCTTTCGCACCTCCGCCCACGGGATCTTCTGCTGCGGCCGCCACCGTGCACTGGACACCTCTTGAAGAGGTGCTTGCGGGTCTGGTGCTCCTTGTGTCGACGCCACCCGCTCTCTGCGCTGCGACGGCTAGTCGTCCGTTTCAGGTACTGGTCGGTTAACGCATGTCCGTGGTATCTATGACTGCTCGAGTGGTTCTCACAGCTTTTGCGCATCGCGAGTAATCCTTATGCACACTCCAACACGTGAAGCAATTAGTAGTCCCTGCGCACTTCCAAGGCTCAGCTCGTCGACTCACTTCACACGACAGCTTTGCGGTTATGGGTCAACAGAGCCAAAACGTTCGTGCCTTTAGGGTAGTCACCCCCGCTTCCGATGCAGCCCAAAACACTGAAACCCACCGACAACCCAAGAAATGCCCACCGAATTTCGCTTACAGTTTTACCATCTCTCCTCCGATCAACCGAATTTTTTTCGATAATCTTGTTCGCCTTACCTTTCCGGTGCTCTTCCGTGCGTGTACGTGTTTCCGTCTGCTATTTTGGTGGTGGCCGGAGGCTCACAGTAATGGCCAGGTTGTAGCCGACACCTGGAAACCTTTACCGCCCAGGACATGCTAAGACGCTAGTGGATCATGAGATCTCCCTCGCTTTCCCGGCCCACCGACCCAGTCCAGACCAGTCCAAAGAAAGCTGGGGCCCGAGAAGCCGTAAAACTCGCTCTGCATGGGTATGCGCCAAAGGAAGGAAGTCTTTAGTGGCCTCTTGTGCCCGAGCTAGGAGTGGGAAAACAGTCCTGCCAACTGTAGGTACCCACCAGCACCAACCTTAGCGCCCAGACGTGAGGATCTGTCTATAAACTCATCATTTTCTTAGGATAGAGAAACCTCCCAGACGTGGCCTTGTCGAGGAAATGCCCAAGACTTTGTATTTATCCTCAAAACCTATACCTGCCCTCACCGAGTTGGTGTCCTTGGGTAATTAAGACTGCCTCACAGTTTTACGGCTTCTCGGGCCACTACGTCCGTGGCAGCGACTCCACCGACTTCATCTCCAGCTGGTACTCACAACCCCCCCCCCATCTTTCCATCACGTGACTGATCCGATCTGCAGAGTCCATATTCTACCTGCACCACGCCTACCTCGACCGTCTGTACTGGCGTTGGCTGGTGATGGACCCGACGACGGCGCGGCTGTCCAAGATCTGCGGCGCGGCGCATATCGTTTCACCCGGAGTCGGCGTATGCAGTCAGTTGTGCAGTCAGTGACGCAGCACATCCACAGCCTACTACATCTCCATTTTCTAGGTATGCAGTACATAACCACGACTCCACGGTGCCGACGCACAAGCAACCGGGGCAGCGGTTGGTCTTACAGTAGAACCGACCCCCGCCACCACTTTACCTGCTACATCCCGAGCACCGCTACATACAGTGGAGTGGCAAAAGTGCGGTAGAGCCGATCCCCGCCACCACTCTGCCTGCTACATCCCGAGCACCGTTACATACAGTGGAGTGGCAAAAGTCTTCAAAATGTGTTCGAGGAACTGCACCAACCGGGGCTGCCCTCAGCGTCCGCCGCCCCACTCGCAAGTATTCTTGCCTATCTAGTTCCTAGATACAGCGTGTCGAAGAGAGTAGCAGGGGTCTCAACAGGCCGGCCAAACGAGGGAGATCTCATGATGCACTAGCGTCTTACTCTATCGGGCCAGGAGTGGATTTCCAGGTTTTGGGGTACAACTATGCCATTCCTGGAGCTTCGGCCACCACCACCACCACAGCAAACAGAAAAATCTTACATACCCGGAAGAGCACCGGAAAGAGGGGGTGAATAAGATTATCTGAAAATTCTGTTAATCGGAGAAGAGATGGTGGAGGCGTAAGCGAAATCCGGTGGGCGTTTCTTCGGTTGTGATCGGGTTCAGGGTTGTGGGCAAGCGGAGGAGAGCTGGCCGCAGATCCGCATTCTGGTTGGCGGAGTGCGAGAGAAGGAGGTGTCTGACTGCCTTTCTCGTTAAGCCGACTCCGAAGGTTAATGCTATACGAATATCCTGACCTGCGTCGCAGTTCGCCAGCTTCTACGTTCGGCTCGCACCGTATTTTCTAAAGCGACATTAGTTTGGAAATACGGTACACTACTCCGTATGTCTTGGCGCCCAGACATCTCAAATACCTGTTAGGCAACACCACTTTCTCCGTATTTTACAACTCAACAACCTCTCTACGCCAGACTGTAACTACTATACTACTTCCAGCTAAGGTGTAACAGTTGGTAACAGGGCGCGCACAGCCCATCAGGAGAACCAATTACATGAATACAGAGACGGCGACACGACAGAGCTACACCACCATCTTTACTCGACTACTTTCATGAGTCTGCATCTCTTGCCGGTCAGCTCCTTCTCCTCATCCCAGAGGAGTAAACTGGCTGGTGTCTGGCTGCTTGACAATTGCAGTGTAAAGCTCTACCATCGCGTCGAGAACTTTGTTAAAGACGCGGCTGATCGTGTCGCCGCTTTGTCGAAATCGTTCTTGTGCCATGCGGTTGGACGCGTTCTCTCCGATGATTTTGAGAAATATCGCAAGCGGCTCTTCCACTGACATACCGCGTCGGTTGGAGACAGTCGTGATCGACGTACCGGTCTCGAAGAGCGAGAAATATGGCAAAAGGCATGCGAAAGGCATCGAGAATACGTTGATGGTTTTTGGAGGATAGAAGTTCCTCCACATAGCGGGGAGCCAGTCAATAAAGAGGTATGAGACGGAGTTTTGTCATAAAAAGGAGTTTCGTATTGGCCAACAAGAGTCGCAATGGCAAGCAATTTTCTTGGGGGAGGAGGCCGGAACCGGCCATTGTGGATGTTGTTGCACGGATTCAAGGGGATCTGGTGATGAACGCCAGCATACCTTATTTTTCTGGTGGTGGCTCAGTGAAATACGCAAAAAAATACGATGTGGCTGGTTCCACCTTTTCGCATTTCCTTCAAGTGGTTGAGCCGAAGCTCAATTTTGTGTGGTAGCTAAGAAATACGGTGCGAGCCGAACAGGGCCTTACATCTCTTATGTACATCGCCACCTCATTACTCCATCCTCCATGTATACCTCTTCCTTATTAATCGGATGCTACACAATGCTTCTCCTATTGCGGCTTGAAGTAGAAGCTGCCAAATCCCTAAATGAGGGTTCCACCGCGGATGCAATGCCAGTCAGTCGGCTGCTTTCACCCAAAACATCCACCTCTACCTCGGAGAAGAGAGGAAGCTGCTGGGAGGCAGAATCGTCTGAGAAAAGTGTAACGTAGATAGTCAGGGAGCTCGGGTGGTGCGTAGGGATCATAGCTGGTATCGCTGTCTGGTGTAGTGGATGCGCAGTGACTGCTTTGTGGATGGCAAACCCACTGCTTGCCTACTGTGTGGGCGGTTGACTTTCAACCGATGGCTTGGTTGCTGTGCGCGCGATTGAACTGCGGTTCTCCGCGGAGTCGCTTGATGAAATTTTGTTCATATGTACTACTAGTACTAGCGCTGGCCGGCGGGCGCCCGCCAGCCCGCCTGGATCAACGCAGTCCAGCCACTGGGCCCGCCTGGCCGGCCTGGGTCATCAGAAAGCCCGGCCCGGACTGGGCCGTCCCAAAAGCTCGCGGGCCGATTGAGAGCCCTGGAGCGTGATAAAAGACGTATGAGGTTCTAGCGGCTTAATGACTGCAACGAGCGTACCGGCCCTTCACATCGATGACTGCCTGAACGTGGATATTCTCCCAGCAGTGGAGAGATCATCCGTTTTTACGCGGCCTCCGAGGAGGCTGATTAAGTCTGGGTAATCCGCTCGGAGTTGTTGTCTGTTTATCTAGACGTGCTCAATCGGATTAAGTTCAGGTGAACAAGCCAGGGTGGGACTAGAGCGGAGTCTCGTAGCGTTCGAGAAAGAAAAAAAAAGCCAAGATAATCTTTGTGTTTTCCTTTTTCCCCAAAACAACACCTTGCTGAAAAGTGGTCGACATGGGGCTACCAGCGATGCGGTAGATCTCGGTAGACACGGGTGTTGACGGAACCGTTCGTCGGTGGGCAACGGGCCCCGCAATAATCAACATCACCTAGCAATGCGGTATGTATGTAGATATGGGGTCGACATACTCTATCCTCCGTCTCTCCTTTCCAGGAGTGCGAAAACCCATCTCTGCCATCTAGCGGGCTCCTGCCGCACTGCACTCGTTGCTGCTGATCCGAAAGCCCGCTGATGCGCGCAAGAGCCCACATGAGGCCGGCCTGCGCGTGTTCCGCCTTCAGATTCGGTCGCTTCTTCGCCGCTAGCCGCTTTGCGATGTGCTGAGAATCGGGCGGCCCAGGGCGTCGAGGGAAACATTGGGGACGTAGAGCTGACGGATCTGCTCGCGTACGCATCACCGTCTGTCTCGTCTGCTGGGTACTTCCGGCCGTCTGGATCGTGTGAGGTTACGAGTGGGGGCTGCGGCTCGCGGTGAGCTCTTCACGGGCGGCCAAGCACAGGAGACTGTAGCTAAACAACGCAGACCGCGAATTCGCCCCTTTTCCGACACGCCTAGTTGGTTCCCTTCGTCGCCTCCAGCGGATGCTTCGTGATGTTCCTGTCGACACCGCAGAAGCGACAGTTGTCGATCAGACCTTTTCCCTCTCTGTTCATTTCCCCACGCCCGTCGAAGGCGTGCAAGAGGCGTTTCCAGTGAGACCGTCCGAGAAAGCCGCCGGACACAAGTGCGAGATTGTGCGGCTGCCATCGCCACCGATTCGCCGTAGTAGCGAGCGAGACCGCGACCGCCCCCTCAGCTGTGCCGCGATCCTCAGCCGGGTGCTGGTGTGCGTGTGTCTCGCCCATGGCTGCCGGGCACCAGTTGGGCATAGGACTGTCCCCGAGTTGCCGCGTCCCTCCTCCTCCTCCGGCCTCGGTAGTACATGTGCATCGGGAGTTGCCGCACACGCCAGGTTAGCCTCTATCTCCGACAGTAATAATACCGCGCCAAAACGTGACCTTTTTTTTGCGGACACAACGAGGCGCCATGGCTCGACTCGACCACTCGACTTCTCCTTCCGGCACCTCCACACGGCGCTGTCCGCACCCCCTATCGGCGCGTGTGTGTGCGCCGCGAGCTCCGACCGTTGCTGTAGCCCCTCTCCTGGGAGCCGTGGAAATCTGCTGTCGTCCCCGCTCACTCCGCCACCACACTTTGGGAGGGGTATGTATCTAGTTACGCAATCGGCTTTTCCTGGACGGGAAGCCCGGATAAATCTGGATAGGCTGAACGCAAGTATGAATAAACAAAAATAATAATCGGCTTTTCCTGTGCGGCGTGGTATGTAGAGTAGATAGAGTAGATATGCAAGTAGAGAAACTAGAGTATGTTGTGGCGCCCTAACCGAAAAGGGGCCGAGTTCGTTCACCATCGACGCCTCGTACGATCGCAAGCTACCGGTATTCTCCGCACGACTGCGACAATTCCTTTTTTTTTTTTTTTCCTTTTTCCCCTTTTCATTCTTTTTTTTTTTCCTTCTCTCCCTTTCCCACGTTTCGTCCAGGAGGATGACGTGAGCGTGCCTTTCCTTTTTCTCCCTCCTTTCTTTTTTCTTAGCTCCCCAAACGTGATCGGGCGCGGGTTCAAGTCGGACTCGATCCAGGCTGGTGATGCAAAATACAGTACAATACGTACTCGCTCAGTACAATACGTACTCGCCCAGTACAATACATACTCGCTCAGTACATACATACGTGCTGCTCTGTACGGCGATCACTTTCGCCGCGACCGGTCTGCGCAGCGGAGCTTGCACTGAAACAAAGCAGCAGTGGAAATATCTGCATACATATGTACATCTCTAAGGTACATACATACGTCCAGACCCCGCATAAACGATGCGGACTGCAGTGGTGCGTTTTTTTTTGTTTTTGTTCGTTCATACTTGCATCCAGCCTAGATATCTATCTATGTATCTACTCTAGATAGACCATGGCGGCGAGGCTGCAGTGGTGTGGCCGCGCTACCAGACGTGGAGATGATGAGGGGGACGTTGCTCCATACATATCTAGTCTCCTCCAAAAGCAATATTCGAGAGCCCAGGTGGCTGGCTTGCGTTCTTTGCCCCCCCCTGCCTCCGTCTCCAGTTCTCACGAGACTATCTACTCTAGTTACATACGCCTAGCTACCGTTTGGATGCACCAGGGCTCCCCAGAGTCGGTTCGCTTGGAGTCGTGCACTAGCCGTCGTGCGGATCGGTTTTTTTTTTGGTTTTTCTTGGTTTAATCGCTAACTACAGTGTGGATCGGACTGTTTCGCCCGGGACTCTCCACGCCGACGGAAACACCAGAACCGACTCGACAGGCCCTGCTCTGCGTGTCTGGAGGCGGCGCTCGAACTGCGATGGCAGCGGAGGCCCAAACCCTCCTTTTGGCGTGTCGCTGCTGTTCTGCTTCTTCTGCTTCCGCTGCAGAGTGTACGATATCTGTAATGGAGGGGTGTCGCAACTGCAACTGCAACCATGTGCTTAAGGCACCGGACCGCCTGCACGCGCGCGTGCACTGCTCGGTACCGTCTAGCTCGATGCTTAACCGTCGGCGGGTGCCTCTTTTTCTTTTGCACCTTCCTCCTGGCCGGGAAATCGCAGGAATCCCATGTTCCTACTCATGCTGCTGTGTATGTACCGGCTTTCCCTCCCCCCCCTACCCCCCCTACCCCCCCTCTCCCGTTCCATCCCATCCCTCCCGCGGCTGCGGTTCGTATATATCGAGTCTCCCACCACCTCTCCCCGCGGACTCAATCCCGGACATGTTATGAGATCTGCCGTCGCACTTCGGGCTGATCCTGCGCAATAAAACACACTACACAACCGCACAACGCCATTCGACGAGACGACGAGACGACGACGAAGAGTGAGCGGCTGCACGAGCACGGCCATTGACGACGACGACGATAGCCGTGGCGGTGACAGTAAAGCACATTCGATATCATGGACTCCGACTTCGTGCCGCCCCCGGGGCCGGCGCCCACCCGCGTCGCCGAGCTCCTGGCTGTGGCCATCTCCATGTCCGTCATCGTGGTCCTCTTCGTGCCCCTGCGGCTCTGGGTGCGAGGCTTCATGGTGGGCAGTATCGGCGCCGACGATTGGTGCATCGGTATCGCAACGGTGCGTGTCCCCCCCGCCGCCGGTGGAACGACACCCGTACTGACCGACCCCGTGCGCAGGTGTTGTCGGTGCTGATGAACGTTTCCGTCATTGTCTCCACGCAGTACGGCGCTGGTCGGCATGCGTGGGACCTAAAGCCCGCCGAGTTAATCGAAGGAATACGCGTGAGTTCCGCCGCCTCCATCGCGCGCACTTTGGCTAATGCTGACACCCCGTCCCCCCCCCAGTACAACTACATCACGCAGGTCTTGGCGGTGCCGTGTCTGGCGATGGTCAAGATCAGCATCAGCCTCTTCCTGCTGCGTCTCGCGGTCACAAGGTTCTACCGGAACGTGTGTCTGGGCTTCATCTGGTTCATGTCGGCGTTCTCGTTCTCCTATGTCGTCATCATCGTCTTCCAATGCCAGCCGTTGCGGGCCATCTGGGACTTCAAGACTCCGGGCGCGAAGTGCATGGCGCCGCGTGTGGGCCTGATACTGGGATACACCTATGCCATCTTCACCATCTTCTCGGACTTCTTCCTCGTCGTGCTGCCAGTAGGTGTTTCCGAGCCGAGGGCGAAGCCGCACGTGCTGATGGAAAACCTCCCCCTCCCCAGATAGCCATGCTCTGGCAAGTCCAGATCCCGCATCGCCAGCGCTTGGTGATCTGCGGTATCCTTTCCATGGGCATGTTCGCCACTTCGGCGTCGGTCGTCAAGTGCGTCTACATCTCTAACTTCGGCAAATCGGGAGACTTCCTCTGTATGTTTTGCCTTTCCCCCTCGTCCATCCGCCAACCATCCGCTAATCCAGCCCAGGGGACTCGAGCGACGTCTTCATGTGGACCATGGTCGAGATCGACGTCGGAATCCTGACTGCGTCGATGCCGGCGCTGAAGCCGCTCTTCAAGAGGGTCCTGGACAAGACGCTGCACTCGTCGAACCGGTCACAGGGGCAGGGGCCGTCCTCGCACTTGCACTCGCACGGCCACCAGTTGTCAAGCCTCCACAAGTCCGGCGCCGTGCGCTCGGACGTCCTGAACGGCGTCAGCACCGAGATCCGCGCCGGCAGCACCCACGCGAACCACCACGGCAATGGCGGCCACAAGATGCGACTGGCCGACAGCGAGAGCGAGGAGGGCATTTTCGGCATCAGCAAGCACACGGATGTCCGTGTTGACGTCGAGACCATCTCCACCGGCAGCGCCGACGGCGGCGTGGGCGTGCCCATGGGCGTGCTCGACAGCCAGGTCCCGACGAAGCTGCCGCAGTCGCATGCACACTATTGATCACTCCTCCGTGCACACCTCTGTTGCTGCACTCTTTTTATTTATTTTCTTATTTTTTTTTATATTTTTTTCTTATATTCATTTCTTCTGCTTTTTCTTTCGCAAATTAATCGGGGACATTGGGGGGGGGTGTCTGTTTTGGATAAGCTCCTTTGCGGGGGAAACGTGGGGTCTGTGTTGCCTACGGGGGGCCGCTTGTATCTTGGAGGACAGGGGGAATAGAAGGAGCACGGCCTTCTCGCTGCATCCATTCTCTGACTGTCTGTCTGTATTTATGTATGTATGTATGTATGCATGTCTGCCTATCTGTCTGCCTATCTGTCTGCCTATCTCTCTGTCTGTCTCTATAACGGCCCAATGCCACGGCCGAACGGTGGTCCGCCTCCAAGCATGCATGCATCTCTGGACGCACCGTGACGCGGCTTGGACCCGCATCTGTTGGAGAAGTGCGATCGCCGCCCGTAGAAGCGGAGGAGCCGAGCACAGTAGTTAGCGGACATCCGCAGGACCGCCTACGGAACCGCCACGGTCTGGCGCGGACCGTCTGCACCTCCGGCGCCCGCGCTGCCCTCCGGCAATGGCATCCCCGACGGGGGGGGCCAAGAAGATGTTCTGGCTCGTCGGCCCGCGCGGTCTCGTCACGAAGGTCTGTGATGATGCGTTGGCCGACCACAAGATTCGCTACGCTCGCGAAGACAATGACGGCCAGCAGCTCCAATTCGTTAGCTCCGTGAAGCCCCACCTACACGATTGGCCTCTGCACGATCGGAGGTGTCTCCACCGAGCCGATCGTCCGTAAGATGGCGGAGCTGAGCAACGGGCCCCATTGTCTTCCCCCTTTCGAACCCTCCCAGCACGTCGGAATGCACATTCGAACAAGCCACGAAATGGACCGGTAACCGCGCCATCTCCGCTTCCGGTTCGCTGCTCCCTTCCATCGTCGTCGATGGCGTTCGCGAGAACCCCCGGCCGAGTTGGTGCGAGGGCTGTCGCGTACGTAAGACTCTGTTCACGTGCCGCAGCGGGAGACGTACATTGGGATGCGGTATCACTCGGGCCTGCTTGGTGGCAGGATGAGGCGGCTGGATCTGTGTAGTCGTATAAGGTTGACCAAATCTGCCCGGCCGACGGAGGAGCGGGAGGAAAGGGTGGAGGCGTTGGCGCGCGCGCGAGGTGTGCGAGATGACGCCGTGAGTGCTTCTCTTCTGCAACTTCGCGGCGCTCAAACGGCGGTACTGCCATCGATGCACGGGGCCCACGCCGAGGAGGGGAATCGCCCCCGTTGAAGGAGGCGAGAGGAGATGGAAAGTCGGATGTCTGTCCTGCTGCTGCGGTATTGCGTCCTCCGGAACTCCACCTGGGCGGAAATACCCGCAGTGGTCCCGCGCGTCCATCGCCGTACCGCCCTTCACGCCGACATTGCAGCCCTAGCTGGCAGCGCCGGAAGAAACTGCCCTCGCTCGCAGCGTTTCACCGGTGGAACTGCATATGGCGGTTCCTTGTCTACCGGCCTTTGCGCCGATCAGGCTTGGCGTTGTGGCCATGGAAAAATAGCCGCTCACGATCGTCACTCGATGCGCGGGTGGTGCTCGTGGTGGAACTCGAGCACTGCATACATTGTAGGGCGCTATCGAGCTCCTCCGCTCTCGTCACCTACCGACCGAGCGTGGCCACGGCGAATCCAAACACCGCTACTCCGGCCGAAAAAAAAGACATCCAGTGGTGCCCGGCCTCCCCGAAACATAGGCCTCGAACATTGCCGCCAGTGCCTTTGCCCCATCATCCACTTGCGCGCTCAGAGTTCAGCCAGCCGCTAGCGTACCCGACTTTTTCGTGCCGTCGCGTCTATATAGGTTGATAGATGACGCCACACCGATCCCCACATCTAGTGAGAGCGGGGGTGGTCTCCTGCGCCGCACGCCGTGCCCGCGTGCCCATGTGTGTACGCACCATGAATGGGGGCCCTGCGGGGGATCCGGATAGGTGTGTGCATGGGGAAGTATGTATGTATGCAGATAGTGATCGTCACGGTTCCGAATCACGGTGCGAATCACGGGCTGTAAAAGTAACAATATCACGCCTGTCATTGCGCATGTGATCACTAACCGAAACATCGACAGCCTGCACAGTACATCCCCGGCGTCTTTTCTCTTCCTCGCTATCGCCCGCCACCTGTAAGCAACAGTACATATAGTTTATCGTGACATGCGCCAAAGAAAACCCCCAATCCCGCCCAAGGATTTAATGATCCCCAATAAACGAAATAACATGAAATCCGAAATACCTTTGGGCGAGTATCTTCGAGATACTTAGTACCGAGTGTACAGCAGCCGCCGGTGGAGGGGGGAAGCTGGGGAGCGTGGAGTTGTCGATGGGTCCGCCGGTGACGCTGTAGGCCAGGTTGTTGATGGTGTCGAAGTCAGGGTCGCTGACAATGTCCGAGATAATGGTCGCGGAGGCACTGCCGACTCGACGTCGGTGCCGGCGGCGAAGATGTCGACGGTGTAGCCGAATTCGGCGTACACGGGTGTGGCTGGATCGGTGGCACCGACGATGATGCTGTCCTCGATGACGGATCGAAACCATTGCAGGAATGGACAGATGAAGTGGCTATGTGAAAAAGAGAGAATTTAGCAGGAGCAAAGAAGGAGTAGGGAAAGACTGGTTTTCTGCTTTCGGACAAAGTGTGAGATTTCGACGATACTGCCACCGCCGTAAGGGTCGCGCGAGGACCCAGACGTCGAATGCAGTTGCTGTGCATTTACTGTCTGTGCCATGTGATGGGGAGCTACAACCCCGTCTCCCTCCACTAGCCAGGCGTCATCTCGTGATTTGATCTGGGTTCATCGCCGCTCTGCCAACAAGTGTTGCTCCTTTCCACAAGGGGCCGTTCACCTTTTCGATCGTCGCAGGAAAGGGGAGCAACAAGAGCTGGCAGAGCTGCGACGAGCCCAGATCAAAGCACGAGATGATGTCCAACTAGCGGACGAAGACAGGTTGTTTTCATTACATGACACAGAAAATCTTCAAGGCGGCAGCAGTACCATCGGGCTGGCCGCCCACGTCCTGTGGTTTTCAAACTGGGTTTTTGGTAGTATCTTTCGGGAGGGTGGTGTGGTTGTCCCGCACGATCGATCCGGCCTCGGTGGTGGAGTCGCCGCTGGAAAGAGGAGAAATAGGAGGCTGTAAGAGCAGCAACGAATGGGAGGATGGCCGCGGCCAAGGCGATGAGAGAACGGATGGAAATCATTGCAAAAATGGGCGGATGAAGTGGCTATGTGAAAAAGAGAGAATATAGCAGGAGTGGGGAGAGAAGGAGTGGAGAGAGAAGGAGTGGAGAGAGAAGGAGTGGAGAGAGAAGGAGTGGGGAGAGAAGGAGTGGAGAGAGAAGGAGTGGAGAGAGAAGGAGTGGAGAGAGAAGGAGTAGGGAGAAGGAGTGGAGAGAGAAGGAGTGGAGAGAGAAGGAGTGGAGAGAGAAGAAGTGGAGAGAGAGAAGTGGAAGTGGAGAGAGAAGAAGTGGAGAGAGAGAAGTGGAGAGAGAGAAGTGGAGAGAGAAGACGATGTGATTCTTGGGATTGCTGCTGTACAAAAACTTGGAATAAACAGCTCCTTTATATACACGCCTGCCAGTTCAGTACACGAAATTGTTGGCAGCAAGAATGTAACTTTTCCTCGCTCCATTTACCTTCCTCGCCCTTTTTACCTTCCTCACCCATCCTTTCTTCCCTTCCTCGCCCTTTCTTGCCTTTCCCCGCCCCCCTTCGCCTTTTTACCTTCCTTCCCCTTCCACTTCCTTACCCTTTCTCGCCCTTCCTCGCCCTTCCTCGCCCTTCCTCGCCCTTTTTACCTTCCTCGCCCTCGGCTTCCCGACCGATCTCGATCGCTTCTGCGCCCCAGCAGATTTCCAACAAGAAGAAGCACGACCATGTCGTGGGCCGGCGGTACTATGATTGCGGGTTCTCAGTGTTGGCGGATTGCAGCAGCAAAGTGACGTCAATGGCCAGGCTCCAGCCCTTCAGCCAAATAGCCAGTAGGGCCCGTGACCGACCTTCACGAAGCCATAAAACTCGCACCACCTAGAGAGGTAGTTGGAAGAAGATTGATTGGACTGAGGAAACGCTCTTGGCTAGCCAGGCTTTTACAGAAATTCGCTTTCTCCAGTAAGCGCAGGGGTAGTTGAATCTGGGGCACGTACTCCTCGTGATGCAGGATCATCTGCTCTCAACGAGTCGGAACCCCTGGGAAGAGCGATAATCTCACGGCTACCACCTGGCCTTACAACGGCTAAGGATCAATGCCTCGCTGAATTTTACTGCTTCCCGGCCCCCGTTCGGAGTGTAAATCTCTTCTCTTCCTCAATCCTGGAGTCTAGGCTCCAGGCTCACCACGAACAACTTTGTTCGCATACGACTCAGTGATACAACTAAAAAAAACTAAAAAAAAACTGGGAACCTCGTAGCGAGCCGTTTGGTGACTGCGGCCTGGACTGAGTCCGCCATCTGGTACAGCTTCCGATACCCACTGCAGATAGATAGTATTTCTTCCCGGTAACCTTAGACTCCGCCCACGCCTTAGCTTCCCGCCACTTAGCCTCGGTGATCGAGCGCTTCAAGCGGGCAAGTGACCTGAGTGGCAGGCGCCTTACCTCAGGGTAGTCACCATACTGGCCGCACCACCGCATGAGCGTCAGGCCCGTCTACCGCCGATTTCGCCCACTCATCCGCCTTCCCATTTCCTACGCCACCAGAGCTCGATGAGCATGCGTGCGGGCAAGTCCGTCATGTCTGCTAAGAGAGCTGCGAGAAGACGAAAACCTTACATGTAGAGGCGCCTCAGGCCTGAAAATAGGACCTCCGAGCGCCGATGTCCAACCTCCGAGTGAACGTACGTAGACGAGCGGACGAAAGCGACGAATCCCCGCAGCGGCCGTAAATTCAAATTCTTCTGGGAACAGGCCTGGGCGGAGGGCAAAAGGGGAGCTTGCAACGTGTCGCCACTGCGCGGACTGCGGACGGGAAACCCGGGCAAAATGTACGCCGCCATGCTCTATATAGGTCGCATGCGAGTATGAATAAACAAAAAAAAAGCAGAGGCCGTAAACGCTAGCCGATGCGAGTGATATTCCGTGTTTGTGCACCAAACGGGGGGGAAAACCACCTTCACCTCGCCACCCCTGTTGCAGATGGGTTTTGCCGCCCTGAGAGAAGCCGAAATATGTAGCCGTCCGATGCACGATGCGTCGCGGCGGGGGGTCTATGTATGTATGTATGTATGTATGTATGTAAGATATATGACCAGGCCTCACGCCAAAAATAACCACGAGACGCACGATCCACTGTCGACATGTTTCACTGTCTACATATATATCCAGCCGCACGGTAGCGACCGCTTACTTGCTGATCGGGGACACCTCATTGAACTTCCCGCCGCGCTCTCCACGCACAGGATCACTGGTACATACGTGCCTATCAATCCGTCGATCTCCTGTCAGCCCCGCGCGCTGTGCAACGTACCCGGCCAATCCGCTCGCGCTCCCACCGAATACGAGCTGAATCCACAGCTGATGGCTCTCACAGCCGTCACTTAATTAATGTCTTGCTTCTATATCAACAATTCGCCTCCCGCTGCGGGGGATGAGGTGGATTTGAATCCTGCTCCTCGACCCGGAAAGCCTTCCTCGCCTGTTCGCAAAGAGAGAAAAAAAAGAGAGAATGAGCGCCAACAACATCTACGTCGGCATTTGGACGGACCACGCTCGCGGCCCATTCTATGGCAGAACGCTGACGCTCCGCGACGCGCATGCGTTCGTGCTCGTCTCGTTCCTGGCCATCCTGATCACGCACACGGGCGCGCGCTCGTTCAAGATCGTCAAGTTCGTCCTGCACCAGTCGCGCGACCACGAGACGCCGCGCGACGGCCTAGCGCGGCAGCAGGAGGTGACGCTGCGCAACAGCGAGACGGACATGGGCACGCTGCCAGTGCTGGGCTGGATCGCGTTCCGCTGGCGTGCCGCCGCGCCGCACGCGTGGCGCAGGAGCATCCCGCTGATGGTCCTGGTGGCCATGCACATGTCCGCGTATCTGGCCGCTGGCATCGCTGTCAGCTTCGTGGCCAACGGCGACGATCCGTTCGTGCGCGCGAGGGCGGAGGACTGCGGCGCTTGGGTGCTGCAGGACGGAACGCTAGCGAGCATGGTCACGTGGCAACGGGACAGCCTGCGAACGACCACGGCGGCACGCGCGTACGTGCGCATGTGCTACGACGGTGCCGAGACTGCCGCGGAGATGCCGAGCGAGTGTCGCGTGCTGCCGCGGCGACGGCTCCACTGGACCGCCACGCACAACGACACCTGTCCGTTCGCAGACGGGATCTGTCTCGACGGCGAGAGCGCGGCCTACACGGCGGACACCGGACTGCAGAGCTCGGACGAGCTCGGGATAAACTCGCCGGATCCGATGCAGTGGCAGCACCGGACCACCTGCGCGCCGCTGAAGATGGACGGATACACCGAGGTGCGGTCCGACGGCGAGTTCGGAGAGAACGTCACGCATTACCTGTACGGCCCCGTGCGCATGCTGGGCAACTCGACACACTCGGTCAGCGATTGGGAGCGGGTTGGAGGATCGAGAAGCTTCACCTTGAACCACCAGACTTCCATACCGTGGCTCCCAAACGGGACCTTCCAGCTGGAGCCGATTGCGCCGCTGAGAAGAGACGACGCGGACGTTACCCTGCTGTTCATCTCGGCCTACGGGGTCGAATACTACGAGCGTGAGCAGTCCGCTTCTGGCAGTCCGGGTGGGATACTGACCGCTCCCAGCCATCGACGACCCGATGTTTAGCGCCCACCGCTCCACGGGCATCCTAGAGATGCCGGGCTACGAGCCCATTTCCCTGTACGCCGCCGACTACCCCGCCACCGTGATGGGCTGCATAGACCAGTACCGCCTCTGCAACCCGCGCACCTCCCGTTGTTCGCCGTTCGTCAATGTCCAGGATCCAGGCAACCGGCTGCTCACGGTCGCCGAGACCGACGGCGAGGCCGACGTTGCAACGCTCATCCGCTCCTACCTTCCGTATATGAACATATTCACCAGCTCGATCGGCCAAGGTGCGCAGGTCCTCTCGGTCGCCGACAAGCGCTACGCGGGCTCGGCCATCGAGCTCGCCCGCGAACAGTGGAAGGTCGAGGTGGGCCACATGTTCAACCTCGGGTTGGCGTCGGCGCAGATGGAAGTCGTGCGCATGGCGAAGGACTCGTACCCGCACGACCGCGGGGCCCTCGGAAACGCCATAGAGGAGCAGTGGCGCAACGTCTGCAGCATGATCGTCTTCCACGAGAGCGGGTACACGTCCATCAGTGTGTTCTGGCTGGTGTGCATCCTGCTCTTCTCGCTGGTGATCACGATCCTGTCGTTCCTAGACGGGCCGGCGGGGGTTGTGATGGCCGCCCGGTTCCCGCACCGGGCTCTGGCGTGGAAGGTCGACGGCGCGCTGCAGCTTCTCCGGCTGGTCAACGAGGACAAGAGCATCGGGACGTGGGGGCGGGGATTCCCGGACGTGCCGGTCACGGCGAGGGGCGAGAATCTAGGCGTCGTCGAGATCGTGGGCGGCAGGATTGGTATCGGCAGGGTGTCGAGCGGGATATCCGCAGAGGAGTTCTGGCAGGGGAGCAAGGCGTAGGGCGACTCGTGTCAGTAACCATTCCCTGCTACTGGCGGGTGGACCGACGGACGAATAGACGGGTCAATGCTAGGGTGATCGCACGGATGGGCAGTTCCCGCAACAGCCACATCCGCCCCGAAGCGAGCCGGTAAGTAATGTAGTGCTCGAAACCTACGACTCGCCGCCGATCTCTGCAGCTCGCTTTCTTCCACCGTACGTACGGCCCACAGCCGCAACCTGTCTCGCAAGGAAGCCACACAGGTATCTGGACATCGCACCGTGGTCCGTGGTATGTAGTACCTGTCTCGGCAGAATTGGGTGTGTTCAATATTGTGCAATGCTCGTCTAGCTATCGCACCGATCCGCACGCCATCTCCCACGAGAAGCTGCGGACTCAGCTGCACACGGACATCAGAGAAGAGTAGACGAGCATTGTAGGCAGCCGACCGCTGCTGGAGCTGCGAACGAGTGCAGTGGCCACCTCCGGCCAGCACCACGACGATACGGTGCGGGCGGGTAGATGCCGAGAATGGTGTCGTAGACTCGTAGTTATGCCGCAGCTTCGGGCCGCACGGTCTAATATGCCAAAAGCCTAGAGCGCCATATGTAGTTTATCCACCTGGCGGCGACCCCGCAAAAATACCTAAAACCGTAGCATTTGAGACTTTATGTAAAGGTTTTTTGTCGGGCAGTTCCTTGCCATTTTTTTTTTTTTTGTTTACTCATACTCGCATTCGACCTATATAGATCATGGCGGCGTACATTTTGCCCGGTTTTCCTGTCCGCAGTCCGCGCGGCGGCGGCACGTTGCAAGCTCCCCTTATGCCCTCC
>Ga0307516_10003894_pt1 | contig 18839 bp, 22 predicted proteins | sample 19_EM_MG_FD_203310 | JGI IMG/M metagenome (GOLD analysis project Ga0307516, IMG submission 203310) | Populus trichocarpa ectomycorrhiza microbial communities from riparian zone in the Pacific Northwest, United States - 19_EM | ecosystem: Host-associated > Plants > Roots > Unclassified | place... | reverse complement strand
CGAATCCGCCCTCCATCCGCACCCGCAGCCACGGCGTCTGCACATCCGGGTCGAGGATTGCCCATTTGCGGAGCTCGCTGCGCATCTGCCCATGACAACAGCATGGATACGTGACGCCCTACGCAGTAGCCCCGATACGCGGGTGCTGGTGCACTGCGCTGAAGGGATAAGTAGGAGTGTCAGCGTCGTCGCTGCATTTTTGATGGCGCAGTATGGGTGGACGCCTGCGCAGGCTGTGCGGTATATCAAGTCGAAACGGAGAGCGGCGGATCCGAATTTCGGGTTCGTACAGCAGCTGGGCGAATATGGCAAGTCCCTGGGACAGCAGACGTCGTGAGGCCACGGTGGATTTGGCAGCCTTGTTCGTTCTTTTGGTTTATACCCAGTTACTATATTGCTTCTTCGGGATTTTGGGGAACATTCATTTTCATTGTGAACCATGTGGTTTCATCTGATATCGTACAGTACATATGTTCACAGTTTCTCCTCTACACCACTACTTGTATTATCTATCAAATTATAAAAGTACACTACGGAACGGAATATCATCACAAGGCCATAGAATTGGTCGACGTCACCGGCAACATGATTGTTTCGCACCCCCTTGCTCTAGCGTCAAGGAATTCGGTTTTGATAGTTTCACACCCGGTGACTGAAGGGTGGGGTTTATTAAAACATTTGGTCGTACAAGTAACATTGCTCACTCTGTTGTCATCGAATACCCCGCGTCGGATCTTGCCTAATATGTCAGTGGCCGCGTGAAGGAACGCCTCCTCGACGTTCTCTCCCGACTTCGCGCTTGCCTCGACGAAAAGGAGACCTTCCTCCTGCGCCCAAAGTTCCGCCTCCTTCGTGGATACTTCCCGAGGCCTTGATGGAGCGTCCCCCGCGCACAGATCCACCTTGTTGCCTACAAGTATACATGTAAGCTGCGGATCGGCGTGTGCTCTGACATCAGCTAGCCAGGAGCGAGCATTCATGAAGCCTGTTTGTTTCGTATCAGATGACGTGTGTATCCAGGACAGAGCAGGCAAGTGGAGGAATGTTGTAACAGGGCCGAAGCCACTCACTTTTACGGGATGTCACATCATAGACTAGCAGGCACCCGGCGGCACCACGGTAATAGGACCGGGTTATCGACCTGAAGGACTCTGTGCCCGCCGTGTCCCAACCTGGATAATCGGAGAAAGTGATGGTGAGCATAACATGCTCGATATAAGGGGACCCGGGGGAGGAAGAGAGATGGGAAGAAAGCCGAAGGAGAGAGCCACGGACGGCCCCACCTCTTCACCCCTTTCAGCCCTGCTCTAGTGCTCACATTGCAGCTTGACAATCTTATCCTCCTCCGGTATTGTTATCAGCTTGGAACCGAATTCGACACCTAGCTGGAGGTATGTGTGTATGGATCTGTGTACGGTGTAGGGTAGTAGATCATTTGACGCACTGTTGGATCCGGATTGGCAAGAAACCGCTGGTCCGTCAGGCGGATGAGCAATGACGACTTTCCGACGGCAGCGTCACCTGGAAGATGACACAAAGGCAGGTCAGGTCAGTCCAGAAGTCAATAAGAGATTATGCGTTACCTGTAATGATGAATTTGAGGACGTAGTGCCAAGTTATGCTAGACATTGCGGCAACAAATGCACAGGAATTAAGAGGGTTCAAGGCGGCGGATGGCAATGGCGGTAGAGTACAGTATGTCACAAGAAGGCCACAAATCTGTCGCGGCTATCATGGACGACGATGACAACAGCTTGCCGAATAAGGAAGTCATCACGTGGGAGTATCGGACTAATGCGGAAGCACGGTGTTCGTTCCATTCAAATTTCCTCCACCAACACCGTTCGGCACGATGAGCAGCTGGCGCAACTTCTTCACGTTGGTTTCGTCCCTATAAGGAATGGCTGCTGCTTAATTTTGTGGGTTTAGATACAACAAGTATGCCCAAATAACTGCTCGTGCAGTCCGTGCCTCATTCAAGGAGGAGGAACGTCTTGCTGCTGAGAAGAGAGGCCTCACGTCGTTGAAGTACCAAATTTGGGAGAATGGTGTCGGGGCCCCTCAGGTGCGCTCACAGACTCAGGTCCTTCTGGCCAATTTTTGACGTGATGACACGGCAGGTCCTGTTGAGCGACGAAATCGCAAAGGAAAAGGCGGCTGCGTCAGGGAAGGCGTCATAGGCTTTAGCATTCCGAACCACGCGGACAAAACTCGAGACGCCTCTCTGTACCTCCCACTCTCGATTATTAGAAATATAACTGTCGGAAGCTTTACCCTGGGACACACCACAAACGTTCCAACGCGTCAGATAAGTACAGTAACATGTGCAAGGTTTCGGACGGCAGCAGAGTCATGTTGGAAATGCACATCATGCCAGAATGAATGTATGCCCTCCAAAGATCAGGCATGCACCGTGATGCACGGCAAGCAAACATGAAACTGCCGCGTTAGGCGCGTCCACCCTTTGGCACATCTTGTGGCAAGTTTCGCGTTCATCTTGTTGTTTGGTCTCACTGGCAAATTGGCAATTATGCCATAAGGAGGCTCATTGTACCCACATTCTTCTGGAGCCTGGAAGTTTCATCTACGTCTGAGCCCTGGACTCATGGTTCCTCCGAGTCGGGGGGCCTGTCCATGCTGTCACATTTGTCGCTAGTGAATCAATCTTACCTGCATCATTAAACGTGACCGGTCGTCGGTGTCGCTAACTTATGCGTTCTGAAACTTGCAAGGTTCGTTTCCACTGTTGAGGTCGCACAACTTGCAGAGAATGATCCTCTTCACAGCCAAAATTCTGAACATAGATGGTCAAGGGCTTGCTCCTTGATTTTGATTAAAAGACATTGGTGGACGTTCATATTGCAACTTTCATATGTACCCGCGAATCTTTCCCTGACTCTGCTCCTTGATAGAAGGTCCGCCAGCGAGGCTTACTCGTGAAGTTCCGTGAAGTTCAAACCTCCATGTCTGACCCTCGTTACCGAAGCGAAGAGGCATGAGGGCAAGCTGAAGCACAAAGTAAGTATCCACGAATCATTAAAAAGCCCACCAAACCAATTCGACGCACCCTGGGCGGATAGATCATCAACGGCGAAAAATCAACAGCACCTGCAGCTGCCGTGCAGGCATCTCGCTTTCACGAATGGTGCTTAGCTGGAATGCAATCAACGGGCATCAATACTCCCAGCGTTCTTGGCTGTCACTGCAGCCAAACTATCATACATGTGGTACTCATGTGGTCGCGAGTCGACGGACGCTCAAAGCCCCAGAAGCTATAAGTTCCTTCCCATTGCAAGATTCTTAGATTTCGATCCCCACAAGGATAGTCACGTATTTCCATAGTTCGAGACTTTACATCACGCAGATCGTCGCCCTCGTCAAACGTCCGAAGACTGCGGCCATCGTATCCGTGGCATGAATCCAACAATAGGTGTGCCCACTTGAACCGATTCAATGTTTATCCCGTCCTCACGATGACCGAATGAGATGACGTAGCAGCCAGAGGAAATCATGATACCGCGCGCTGCACTTTCCAGTCGTCCCTTTCCACAGATTCCCGATCATGTAAGAAAGGGGATGCACAGAGTCTCAGGGCCCGGGATTTCGAATATGCGTGTTCTCTTCAAAAGATCATACTTACTATGGCGTCGACCTTTCGGGATAGAAATGCTATATTGTCCAGGAAGGAGAAACGTCGCTGTCCCAGGTTAAAGAAGACAAGAAGCACAAAGCCTACCTACGCGTCTAAAGATTCAACGCTGGATCTTTTATGCGGCCTCGTTACATGGTGGTTTATGGTATGGGTATCTGAAAGAAAATGTTGGAGGGCACTTTATTCTGATCATCCTCGTATAGAAACGAGCCAGAGGATAGAACCACCAGACAGTCGCTCGGACTTTGGAAGGGGGACGATTGTAGATAGGAAGGTTGGCGCCCCGAGTATGGTATGTAGATGTTGACAATATGAACCTTGCTGTCACTGTCGCGGCGACTTGCAGGTGCTTTCCGTCGAACCTCGATATCCTCACGAGGCTTTGTGCAATGTGATCATTCTGCTCAATGGAAAACATTTTGACTACCATACTGTACATGTGTGTTCCACGAGTCCTTGGATCCTTCGAATTCCCAAACTCTGAACAATCACAGAAAGTCGAGCGGCACATTTACTCGCGGAATTCAAACCTCCACGTTTGGCTCTCATCATCAGGGCGAAGAGGCCTGAGAGCAAGCTAAGCCAGAGGTGTGTATACATGCAGTGCTTGCAGACTCAGACAAGTCGACATACCCTAGGTGGAAAGATCTTTAACAACGAGAAGTCGACAGCGAGCTCTTGGCCATCGACGGCCCCCCCAGGGACAACGATGCTGCGTCAAAGCACGGTGAGACTCAATTTCGAGCCTTTGGAAAGAAAAGTCATACTCACAAATAGATGGAAGGTCGAGAAGACTCCCGAAGTTGCCATTCGCGAGAATAATAGCTCAGGCTCTCTATTTGTTTATTTACGGCTGGCTCCTCGTTGAACGAGAGGTACATCCCGGGGAACTTGAGATTCATGATCGTGACTTTTTGTTCGAAAGCACGTTAACCTGCCACTACCAAAGGCAGGCAGGGCGTAAGAGTCTGTTAAAGAGGATGATCGATGCGTGCCTCTTGTTCCCCAGATTGCCAGTGGGAGACAATGGAACGATAGGGGTGCGTATATCACCCGACTCGAGGGTAACTAACGGTTGATCAGATTCACCACGAATGCTGTAGATTGCGTAAGGACCAGGAGTGGGCATGATTGTAAGAGGAACGAGGGAGGATTGGAAGGTGCGGTCCATTTTTATATGCCAAGTTGCATCTTGACCCAACTTGGACATCTTAAGGACCCCGGAGACGTCCGTAAGTACATCTAGTTATTCGAGAGATTATACGGCGGGGCGTCCTAAACCTGTAAAACCGCCGTGATCAGGGCCGGAAGACGCGCGCTGGCGGCTACTGGCGCCCGCGACATCGCCTGCAGCTGCCGAAGGGAGCCATGCAGGTGCAAGGTCCGCGAGCGCCCTCATCGGCCGCCCAACAATTCCACTTCTCACGACGGCAGCTGGTATGGGTCTGGAGTGCAATAAAATATTCCAAACATACCTGGCTGTCACTGCAACCAAACTATACTTGCGGTCGCCAGTCGACGGACGCTCCAGGCCCCCGAAAGCTCCATAGGCTATACCCAAAAAGTCTTCGGATCTCCATCTTCAAGTTCCACCCATAAGAAATCAGAAAAGTGGACTTACGCTCTTGGTTTTAGGGTGGAGGTGTCGATACGCATAAATCTTGCCAAGTGATGATGGGAGGGTGAAAGGCACAAGTAGTTGTGGGTTTTTGCGGTCTGTCCAATGAAACCAGGTGCCAGTCAACTGGACGCAAATAGGATGAGGACGGACCCCGTGGACCTTCATCCCCCATCCATGTGAAATCAGAGAAGTGGAGAAGAAGAGGAGAAGAAGCTCTTGCTTTTAAAGCAGGAGTAGTCATGGGTTTTCGCGGTCAGTCCCATGAAACCAGTCAAACGGACGCAATACAACGAGGGCGGGCTTCACAACGGGCACATCAGCAAACCCTGGGAACGCTACAGGCACTCCTGGTTGCTACGTATGGCTACCAGAATATAACAGTGGAATCGTGACGACCTCACCATGAGCACAAGGACCTTCGAATTTCGGTCGTTTCTGGTCTGAAAAACCCTCGGACAAGGTTTGTGCAATCGGATGGAAATGCGCAAGTGATTCGCAAACTTCTGATTTATTGCCCGGGAAGGAGAAAACATTGCTGTCTCAGATTAAAGAAGACACGAAGCCCAAAGATTCAAATATTCAACGCTGGATACTTCATGCAGCCGTCATCACATGGTGGTTTATGATATGGGCATCTGAGAGAAATGTTGGAGGGTGAGTCTAGTCATTATATGAAACTTTATATCGCTCGATTTACCGCGAAATGGCGCGGTGGGAAACGATCACCTGAGACCCGCGGGCGCGTGATCGCCGGCTGATGGCCTATCAGCGGCCCCTTAGCCCGATCGGGGAGAATCCCCGGCAACTGCCGTCGCGCGCAAGGTCGACCATCAAGACGAGGCGTCGAAAACCTTCGCCTGCGGCGGGCCCTCGCTGACCGAATCCTGCCCGACCAGGGTCGGTTCACGGCTTCCGAGAACACGAAACGGCTCCCCACGCCGCTGCGCCGTTTGCCCTGATCAAGAAGCTCCGCGTGGGATTGATTGATGGACACCCAGGAACGTGCAAAGTCAGTGACTGCACCACCCGAAGCGACATGCCGACTCACCCCCCACTACTTAGCCTATTAGCCTGAGTAGTTTATGTACCATTAGCACATTGAACCTTTTTTTTTTTAAAAAAGCTGCTTCCCATGAGATCATTATGGAATCCCCTCCTCCAGGTATATAGCCCCTACCACATCAATAAGCACTTCTCGTTCTCTTACAGAACTCGATTTACCATAAATCCGCTGAATTTACAAGATTTACCAGACTGAAAGTGACCGGACTGACCAATTTACGGTCCACTTCGTAAATTGTAGTGGCCCATCAAGTTGACGACACGAGGCCGAATTTACTACTATATTACGCCATCAGGGTCGGATCAGATCAATGGCCAAAACACTTCTCTGGCATGGGGCTGCTTGTCTGCGTCCGAGGGACTCCAAGGCAGGTTTCCGGGTCATTAAAACATCAGTCTATATGTTAGAAGTAATCTACTTTAACTAACTTGTACAGTGAACTAAAAGACGGAATTGAACCAACCAACTGCGGCTGTTGGGTGCTGATTCGGGCTCTCCCGGACCCTGCAGGGCATCCATCAGCGCCTGGACGGCTTCCCTCGGCTTCTGCTGGCTGCTGCTGGCGACGTTCGCGACCGCCAGCGCGCGCCCCTCCCCCTCCCGGCCCTTGATCTCGGGACGCCGGTTTTACGGGTTTACGACGCCCCGCGGTAAAATCTCTCGAATAACCGTACTTACTTTATCACAAGCAGACAAGGGGATAAAATAATAGTCTAGTGCCCAGTGCCAAAAGTGAAGGGCCCGGCGCCACGCAGCGTGATGGACAGCGACCGGTTATGGTTACCAAGCCTGCTCCAGGACTAACGTCACACAGGAACAAGCCACGAACTGTATCAGTTGGTCAAGCAACCAGCCGGTACCTAAATGCGAACACGTGAAGATCAACTCAAATATGACCCAATAGACCCATCTCTCAGTCAAGGGAGTGCCCCGTTAAAGGGCGTTTCACTGCTGGGCCACCGGGGGATGCCACTATCGGGTGGGCCGTCGGCGGTGCTTACGGGGACTCGGGACAAGGCACTAAGGGCCTATATTACTAGACTACTTAGGAATGTAGCCATGTCTCATATAGGCGCGGCCTCCGTAGACAATAATTCAACACTAAAATAAATAAATAAAATATGGAGTCTATCTGCCGATGATCAGAATAAGTACTTCACCTGGTGGTTATTCGAAGCGTTTCGTGCTGATGATGTATCTTGCCAGTTTTTCGATCGCATCTGGTTTCGACATAATGTATTTGATATCTTCTGATCTTCGCCCCGTTCTTCTTGCAAATTCATTTCTCTCCTTTTCATAGACTCCTTATTAAATTGAATTAATGTTCTTATACGAATAGACATAGGATTTCATCTAATACAATCTTTATCTTCTCGAGCGGCAACGATAGGACTACAAAATAACTACTTGAGTCGGAAGAGTGTGAAAAGAAAGAGGCTAATTTACAATCCGAGCTTCCCCACAATTCCAATTCCTACTCTATTCCAGCAGCTCTCGTGTCTGCTCAATAACCGTCCTGACTTCGGGGAAACGGGGGGTTATCACACAATCGAATGGCAAGGGGTGTCTAAATAAAAGGCAATATCTCATAATCGGCTAGAAGGAAGGGATAATGGATGATACTAACATGATCAGTCCAGGGATAGCGTCGAGGGTATCGGGGAGGATCGGGTTCCCTCCTTCGTCCTTCTTGGCGGAGATATTTACAGCCCACAAGACAGTCGCAATGTTGAGGAAGATTGAGTTATTCGCCATAAACCGTCCAACGCAAATTCTATAACACTTCGATCAATTCCACTGCTAGGAACACACCGGGATTGTACGTACCTCTGTCCGAACCCCTGAAATAAAATAGATCAAGATCAGCATAATTGATCGATGGGACTTGTCGGCGCCTTACGAATGATACATGTCCTATCCGTAGATGGTAATCGACAGGTGAGTACCGGTATGATTCGGACATACTATGGAATAGAGGGAGTACCTTCTGAAGAAGGCCGGAAGCAAATGAAGCAATGTCCGATAGTTATGCTGTCACACAACACACGCACCATCTTTTGTGTCTGCTATGGGTGGAGTAACCTGTCCGTCTGGGCCGATGAAACGATCCGGATTGAAATTGTCCACGTCGGCTCCCTAGGATAAAGTAAAAATCAGGGGATTTGCTGCAGACATCATACTACTACCCACGTAGATCGCTGGGTCACGGTTCATGCTCCTAAACCAATAATCAGGTTTCTTGAGATACAAGAATGGGAATTTGGAATCGTACCATATGTTGGCTATACACATCGTTCCTTTTGGAATGAAAAATCCTTCGTACCAGTCGTCCTGGGAAAGGAGATAAGTATGTTGGCTACCTGCCAGGAGATGGGAAACTTACCTCCATGGTATAATGAGGTAGTCCTGTGTCACCAACCATGGGTGAGGATCCGTTACATGGTTCATTTTTGGCAATGACTCACCGAGAGGAGAAACGGACCGCCAGCGTAACAATTCTCGGAGAGTAGCACACATGTAAGGAAGACTATTTCTATCCCCCAGTGTAGGCATGCGAGAACGACCGATGACCCTGTCCAGCTCCTCTTGGCACTTCTTTTGCACCTCTGGGTACGCTGTCATCCCCAGCATGAACCAGAACATTATGGTGGCGTTCTGTGCAGAGTGAACAAAATAGACCATGGTTGATAAAAGACCAATTCTCACCGTCTCAGTCCCGGCAACACTGATGGATGTCAAGATGGACGTTAGCATTGACCATATTCTCAACAGTCTCGAATAGAGAATGATGGGTACTATATTGAAGCAGCTGTCCACGCAGCCTCGGCCTCGCTCAGGCGATGGCGGCCCTGTTCCCGAAGTAATGTCCCAGCAAAGCTCGGGCGTTCGTCACCTTGTTTCTAAATGATGGGTGAGCGAGGCGGAGGCGAGCAACGAATGGAGGTCGTCACAATCCGATCTTCGACTTCACGGAACAAGCCCACAAACATGTTAGAATATTCCTCGTACCGTTCTTCTGCAAGTCTTTTCCAGCTCGCTACCGCCGACGGGATATATTTCATCCAGGTAAAGAATTCCACGAGATAATTTCCCAGCTGGCCATACTCAACAGCTATCTCGAGAAATCTGTTTACTTTGATGACGGTTGGATCGTTGGTAGATGCTACCATAGGAAAGTCATATACAACAGACAGCGCTGTGGACGCCGACGCTCTGCAAATTTGCGGATTAACGAGGGTCTTGCACATTGATCCATTACACCCACCGAAGAAATTCCACATCCCATCTCTTCGGGTTTTGCAAAATGCCATCAATCATCCTTGCGGCTTCCTTTGCATGAAGGGGATAAAACTCGGTCACACGTGTCTTGTTGAGTGCCTCGTGACTAGCGCGACGTATTCTCCGATAACTGTGCTCGTCATCAGTTGTGCATCGAAGACAAAGGCATTCAACCCACGTTTGATTGTATTTCATCGAAACCATCAGAAATCCACCAGAGAGGATCTCGCCCCCCACTGACGGTGATGTCAGCGGTGGGGCTGAGGATGCTGTCGGCACTCACTAATCAGGCGAGGACGATCGCTATAAATGTGCCCCCGACGATCCAACAAGTCAGCTGTAACCCGATGCGTGTTGAGGACGAGAATCCCTTGACCGCCCACTGTAAGATATACCAAAGGTCCTGGATTAATAGAGGTCAGCTTCGACAAGTTAGGGTGGGGAGGTGGACATTCCATAGTGTTTCTTCCAAACTTCGAACTTTTTCCACGGTGTCTTCGATAGCTGGAAGAGATTACCGAGAAACGGGATACCCTTGGGTCCCGGTGGCAACTTGCCCTTGGCATGACTCTTGACGGTTCGAATTGCATAGACCGAAATGAGAGCGACAAACACGTAAAGTGCAACAGGGGGGGGTGGAAGGTTGAGAGCCATGGATGGGCTTGACAACGGGTAATCCAAAGACCAAGTCGTTGCAGGGAAGGGCGAACGGCTCACTGTATTTATGTATCTGAGTTTCCTGTCACACGCTTCCACCATTCCTGACAAATGACACGGAGACAGAACCTGGCATCCGATAGTCGGCCCGGCCAGCTGTCAAGGGTCGGCGGAAGTTGAGTATCAAAGATCTGCATTTTTTTTCGCTTTGCGTGAGCATGAACGAGGCCAAGCGTTCGACGTTTGTTACCTACATCCTGTGGTTTTTCCTCGAGTTTAAACGTGGCGTCGGTACCTTCATTCCCAAGTAAGGGGGGGCAGGACCGAAAAGAAAGACCTGAGGTCGGTATTTTTTTTCGGCCACACACCTTTATTTGTTTTTCCACGAAAAAAAAAACTTGCCGAAACAAAATGACAGATTACCAGTGGCATACGGCCCGAACGGTGTGTGGTAGGACCATCGCGAGATTCAGAAGGGAAGGGTCAGGGTCAGACATAAGTGCGCCCTTGTCTGGTTTTTGATGCGTCCGAGAGTGAGTGGAGATGTCTGGCCGAGGAAAAGATGGACATCTTGGCTGTCCATCAAGGTGGTGAATGAGTGGGCTGGACGAGTCGATAGATGGTCCATAGCCTCCTGTATGCATTGGTGGTCGGCCGCATCGAAAAAAATCAGTACTATAGACAGAAGCAAAAGATTCCGTCGTCGGAAGCGGTGGAGGACTTACCTTATGCCGTGTCAATGCATCCGATTAAAAGCCCTGTCTACCACAATAATTCCCCCGACAAGTCGAACGGGACCAGATCATCTCAGAAACGGGCCGACCTGGAGTAGAGGATGTTCCGAGCGACAAAGTTGGGTCCCGCGGTTGACATTGGGCGCTGGTGCTGCCCAAATCGTGAGCGTTACTGGATGGAACTGTGAGTCGGGTATTGGTTGGGTATAGCTGTGAAATCGGTCAGACTCACAAGGAAATAAGGACCGAAGTCAGAATTTGATCCCGTGCATGGTACTGTGGTGTAGATTTGGGTCGGTATGTATGCCACCGCGAGAAAGTGGTGAGTCCAGTTGTGGAAAGGGTGCAAAGACTGCGGTAGAACCTTTCAGGTGCGGAACACATAGTCCCGAGGCTCAGATTTGTAAAAAAAAATCTCCAGCCAGGCCCTACACTCGAGGTTGGGGATCCCGGTCCCGCACCCCCTTGTTCCCAAGTCTGAATTGTCTCTCTCTCGTACGGTTGACATGACATTTCCGTTTAATCAAAAATCGCAAGGGATGCATTGCCCGTCCCGACACTGTTGTGCAACGTATGTATGAATTTGCATTGCAATTGGCCGTAAGTAGCTGTTAGCCGAATGGGAGTTCAAGCCTCTGAATGTGGTGACAACTATGTCGAGCGATGAGGGCAGGAGGTGTTGCTGAAACACCATGATAACCGCATCGTCTGGAAGAACAGGAGAAGGCCTCAAAGTTGTTTCAGTGGATGGCGAGATGTTCATCGATCGTTATGGGAGACGTACGACGATATGAACTTCCTGACTGCTGCACGAGGCTTTATGGCAAGGTGATCATTCTGCTCAATCGATTTCAAGTTTATAACTACCAGAAGGTGTGTTCTCCGAGTCCTTCCTTTCCCGGCTCCGAACAATAACAGAAAGTCGAACAGCAACATTTAATCGCGGAATTCAAACCTCCATGTCTGGTTCTCATCATCAGGGCGAAGAGGCATGAGAGCCAGCTAAGCCAGAGGTGAGTATACATGCAGCGCTTCCAGACTCAGACAAGTCGACATACCCTAGGAGGATAAATCCTCAACAACGAGAAGTCGACAGCAAGCTCTTGGTCGCCGACCATCTCGGGGAAAACGATGCTGTGTCAAAGCACGGTGAGACGAAATTTCGGGTCTTTGGCAAGAGAAGTCATACTCACAAATAGAAGGAAGGACGAGAAGACGCCCGAAGTTGCCATTCGCGAGGATCAGATGAGCTCTCTAGTTGATTATTCACGAATGGCTCCCCACTGAAAGAGAGGAACATCCCGGGGAACCTGATATTCTCGATCGTGACGTTCTGGTTCTGGAGCACGTTAACTTGCCACTACCAAAAGGTAGGCAGGCGTAAGAGTCTGTCAAAGAGGATGACATGCATCTATACGTACCTCTTGTTCCCCCGGAATGCCAGTGGGAGGCAATGCAACGATAGGGGTGCTTTCCTCACCCGAATCGAGGGTCATCAGCTGTTGACCGCGAGCGCTATAGATTGCGTGAGGACCAGGAGGGGGCATGATGGTAAGAGGAACGAGGGAGGATTGGACGGTGCGATCCACTTTTAATATGCCAGGTTGTCGCTATTTACCGGTTTCAGACAACGCGAGGAAGATGTTCTTGCCGTTGCTCCACAGGGTACCTGGAACAAGTTTGTGATTAAAGACAAACACGAGACCTACAGAACAAACTGATCGGCATACTTAGGAGATTGAGCAGCCAATGGTCTGGGCCCTCGTATCGATTCCTCCTTTGCGAATTTTCAATAGCAAACCGTGACGTTCCGCCACACCAAAGCCTGGTCTTCCCTGCGCACGTGAGGACCTCCATCGCCTGCTTGGTTTCTCTGGTCCAGCCATCAACAGTCAGATCCGGTCAGAGACTGCTGCAGTTCGGATTGAAATTGTATAGATCCTGACTCTGCTCTGGCGGAATGAGGATGAGAATGGGGCCGATAACTTGACCTATGATGCCCTTGGTTGTGGGCGGATGGCGTCCCGTCTCCTTAAAAATCGGTAAATGACGAAGCGAGTCCAGAATTGTGGACGATACCTAACACATATCTCCAGGACCGAGGGCTAGGCTGCGAGTCTCAGATATATCATATGTCGCCGCTGGTACTTGCTATAGGAGTGATGCATCGTACTTGTGCGCTGAACCTTGAACCTTGAAGCTTGACAAACGATCTCATCCTCCCAATGGTTTAATGGCTCAGCATAGATTAAGGTTATTGTACGCACTCTACCAGGCCACTACCAGGCCACTACACACATATCATTGTCCATTTAACCACACCAAAGAACCTTTTAAAGGTTATAGATATTCCAGCTCTGATAACGTAACATTCAACCTGGTGACACGGAGAAAAACCTAGTAAATGACTCACTTTACGCCAAGCAAGCCCCCAATGATCCCCAATCGGTCCCTCCATGCCAAACGCCATACCTTTGAACCACCAAAACGTGCCAAAGATCGTCGTAGCGCAGAGTCCAAACGCAATGGCTTTCGTTCGCTGTGATAATCGGCGGGCGGAAAAGATAAAGTGATCCAGCATGTGGCCCAACATGAGGACGGAGAAGTACAACGTCGGGAGCTAGATACACAACAGAAAGACGACGATGCTCAGCACGGAACGGCTCGAGAAGCAAAGGCACATACGTAATGATGGACGTAGGTAACTCGGCCCATGATTAAAAAGGGTACTATGCAGAACGGTGAATCTCCGCCACGATCAGGAGCAGAATCGACTCACCATAGTGTAAAGTCCATCCTAAAAACGCGATCTTCCCCACATATAAAAAATGATCCCATTCACCTGACCACTTCTCAGTCAACACGTCACACGCCTCAGGATGAAAACCGAACTCACGAGCATCCATATCGATATACTTTCTCTGCCTCCGTAAGATATACACCCCGAGAGTTAACACCGAGAAAATCAAGCTCAAGGCCCCGCCCCACGCGATGATGGGCGTTCCCAATAGATAGTATTTGAGCTGGCTATCGGCCCATCCACACATCCGCAGTCCGAGGTGAAGGAATGGCCAATCAAACGGCTTGGATGCAAGGATATCTTCCTTGTCCGGGTCAGGAATGAGCGCATTGTTGGAAGTCATCATGGCCACATTGAGGTGCCAAAAGTCGCGCAGGAAAGGCGAACGGTAGTACTTCATCTCACCCGGGGGAACTGTAGCGGCCCAAACAAAAGATATTGAATACATCGAGCGAAAAGTGAGAACGGAAACACGCACGCCTATCATTCCAATGGCTCTCCACATTCCAGTATGTATGCGCGTCATCGGGTTTGTTCTCCTTATCGCAACTAACCTCCACCTGCTTGAACCCCCATTGGGGCAAAATGGAATTCGCAGCGCGTAAATAGCACCCAAGTTGCTGATGGCGGAACCTCAACCTGGTCGTCAACGAATGTATCCTGTCCACCTTCTTCCCTTGCGTGAGATCGTCCACCACCTCAACCTGCCAGTAGTCACCACTATCCCCTAGGGTGGCATTGCCGTATCCAGATACCTCGTGATTCAGTTTCGAGACGGGCGCGACGACAGTATGGGAGTGAAGGTTACGGTTTGTGGCGGTGTGCGAGAGACGGATAACGTCGCCGTGTGCGAGGTACTTGAGCTCATCGTTCGGATTGTAGTTTGGTTGATCCCATCTCGGGAGCACGACCCAGTGGTTGTTGTCATCTTTGTAGTGATAGCACGTCACTTGTTGTTGTCCAGAACCGACAGGATACGTCTGTACATGGGAGTGGAGCAGGCCACCGCCCCAGCCCATGTTTTTGAGTGTCAACTTTGAGCCATACGCAATTTCTGTAGTAGAAGGTGAATGAGACAGAACGGCAGATAGACGACGGAGGACGGACCAAGCGGGTTCTTGGCAAAGTCGTTGCCCTCGAGATTCGCTTGGAACAGAGAGCTCATTTGAGCATCGCCCGGACCAGAATGGTTCAAGATCAGGAAGTGGATTTTGAAGGATGCCATGAAGACAAGAATCGGGACGGCAATAAGGCAGAAGATTCTCGCTCCCCAATGTCTGGCTTGGTCGCGCTGAGAAGAAAAGTTCGATGAAGGAATGAGGGAGATGTCGAGAAAGCAGACTAACCCATGACATCTTCAAGTCGCCGAATTTGTCCCAAAGATCCTCAACAGTGTAGAGGCCAACGAGGGCAGTCACGAACAAGCCAATCATTTTAACACTGTTGCTGTTATGAGTGTTGAAGACTTTTATGAATAAATCAAGACGGACCTGGTAACAAGGCCGATAGAGACACCTGTCATGAATAGCCATATCCACCAATCAATGGAGAATGACCTTCAGAGCCATGAGCGACAGTTGAAACAAGGCGAGTAATGTACTTACTGGTATTGTTGATTATGGAATTTAGCAAGGCAAAAGACGGTAAGGAACGTAAAGAACAGGAGCATCGAATCCAGGAGGATAAATCGCGAGATACAAAGCCAACCAACGTCTGTCAACATCCACATCAGCCTCACAAACGTCATGGCAAAAAAAGAGGACTCACCAAAAAGAACCATAAGGGCCACAAGATGGCAGGCCCACTGGCTCATCCCTAGCTCGACCGCGGTAAACCAGCCCAGCGGCACCATCCCGACACCAAACATAGCCAACATCACCCGCATGGCGACGTACGGCACATTCGGCGGGTATTCACTCCCACTCGCAAACTCAAAAGATCCATCATACCCCGCCAGCGCACCTGCGAGGCCAACCAAAATCTTCCCGAGCGGCGGATGGACGTCAAAGTAGAATGTGCGTTTGAGGTAGTGCGAGCCAAACTTGCCGAAATGGGCTTCGTCCCAGACGACAATGTTTGACGCGCCAATTTTGTAGAACCGTGTCCAGCAGGCGAGGAGAGTGTAGATCATGGCTGGGAGAAGTTCGTTGTTTTGCAGGAAGAATTCTTTCTGAAAATGGTTCATGACCGTCTTAATTTCAACGGCTACTGATGGGGATACAGCAGATGTGCACGTACGAGGTTGGTCGCTGGAGGAGGAAGAGGCTGCGGGAGCCGACCACTGCCCACACGGTTCCTCACCGGCCGGAGTTTCTTGCCATCGTCATCCCAATCGTCCAGCGGTCTTTTCTCCTCATACGTGGGTGGACCATCCATTGCTGTTCTGATTGTCCTCCGACGAGCCGTCTCCTCTGACATATAATGCAGCGGGAGCTCTTCTTCTCTGTGAAACGGAGACGTGGTATACGAAGGATATGGGACCTCTTCAAATTCGGATGAAGTTCGTGAGTATGTGTCGGAATCAGTGGTCCCGAAATCAATGGCCACTGCAGGTGATTTCATCAGCTTTATCACCACCGTGGAGCACTATAGACCGCAGCAGTTAGGGGTCAATGGCGAGGGTGGCCGTTTGCACAAAAAGTAGGGAGGGCACATGACCACTTTGCCACGTCGGGAAAGGCTATGCTGCGGCGGGTTGCGTGCGGTAATTATAAGGAAACAAGGACCAAGGTGTACAGGAGTACGGTAGAGTGCACAAAGATATACATAAGGATCAATCCTCGTCTGTGTCGGAGCCGCCATCCGCCCCCTTTTTATGTCGCAGATAGATAGCTGCAAAAAAACGTATCAAGAGGCTGCGTTACAACTAATAGACGAAACGCACCAGACACCATGGCATGGTCTCTTTCATAAGGCTCCAGTGTGACCTGTTCCAAAGGTTTGAATTGTGATTCCTTCAGCTTTTGAACTTCTGATGCAAAAATGGCTTCTGGCGGGGCGGTCGAATCGATACAGCTCGCCTTGATGGAGATGAGAACATGCCCCCTGTTTTTGAGGAAACTTTGGGCATTGTGGATGACGATACGAGCTTGATCTGGCTGTGCAACGTCAGCAAAGATAACGTCAACCGACGAAATTAGCATTCGGTATCTGTTGGGAAGACGAGCATCCTCGACGATAGCTAAAGAGCCTAGAATGAATACCGAGTGATAGAAACGACGAACACGACGTACGGATAACATTTGTTCTTTTTTTCGCCATGTTAATCAGATCGCGACCAGACCGCGGTGAAAATTCCACGGCATAGACGATGCCCTCCTGGAAAATGCAATTTCTTAAGACAAAACGATGACGGAATAACAAGTGAAGCTCACCGGACCAACGATATCAGCGACATGGCTCACGCTCGTTCCACTTGCTGCACCAAGGTACAAAACCTTTTTACCGGGCTTGATGAAAATGTTGTCCAGCCCACCCAACACTCCCGCAGCAAGCTTGCTCCTGAACGGATTCCACACGCGGTACTCCGTCTTCGTCCCTTCGACGTCGCCATCGATTGATATCCGCTTCTCTCCATAGACGGACTCGCCCGGTACGAGATTTTTGGTGACCAGCATGTGGTCTTTGCCTTTAGCAATGAAGACGCCGGGGTGCCTATGTGGCTCGAGGACTGTTTTTGCTCCACCCCTTGCGCCCCCACGTCCACCTCCTCGTCCACCTCGTCCCCCTCCGCCGCGCCCTGGAGGGCCTCCTCGACCACGGCCACCTCGAGATGCGAATCCACCACCGCGATCACCTCCACCTATTCGTAGAACCAAAATGAGCCAGATAATGGACTAAAAACGAAAGACTTGCCACGACCGCCTCTACCTCCACCCCGTCCTCCTCGATCACCACCACCTCTCCCCCGTCCACCCCCTCCTCCTCGTCCACCAAATCCCCCACGACCACCAGGTGCTCCTAAAATGAAATAAATCCAACTTTACGGTCAAAATGAAGCGACTGATGACGTACCAAATGCCATGAGGTCCGTGAGTGTAGGAAAACTTTTATGTTGTGTAGATGAACCACTTCAAAACAATTTTGCGCCAGATGGGATAAACATGTACAATCCTGGTCGGGAGTATTACGTGATAGTAATATCCCTCCCCCGCATGAAAATGTCGCCCACGCGACAACCTCGGTCCTCATATCCTAAGCCCCTCAAACATCCTTGGCATCCTCTGCTGGAAATGTGACACTCGGGTCTGGGCGACTTTTAAGAGCGACGTCAAGTCGCGTCCGGTTCCCTTGTAATTTACAACTTGGAGCGTGTGGCGCCTCGTTTCTTCACGGCTTCCTGGTCAGCTGTGTCAACCTTCGGCGAGTGTGGCTGAGATCGCTCCCGTTCGCTTACACTATGCGTCGACTCGGATTGTTCCGTTCTGGAAGGATCCATGATTCGCAGCCGTCCTTGGTTTCTGTCGCTGCAAGGAGTATCATGTGCGGCCTTATTTGGTTCTCGGAATTCGAAGCAGGACGGATGGGACATACTCAGAGAAGGGTACGTGCTCAGCATGGTACACAGTTGATAATAAACCACTCCGGAAGTCAAAATTATAACCTCTTGCTTTGGCAGCCCGCGATTTGAGTTGGTCCATATCCCACCGATTTACTTCTCTGTCGGTTGCTACGTTTCGTCCCTTGCTTGCTTGAACCTCACGACCACAGCCCCTTTCTACGCAAATAAAGCAAGTCAATCGCATTGGATTTCTCCGTCTTCGCGAGCCCCTATTTCAAGATTCCGATGCGTGACAATCATAATGATGATCCAGACCTTCGGCCATCTTGTGTCCATATCGGAATTTAAGAGTATTATAGGCAAGTTCTAGGTACAGAGAAACTGGAACTCGCATGGAAAAAGGCCGGGTCAACTTTGTGGCTTCTAGGTCCCGGGCTTTCTGTTTCGAATGTCCGAACACTTCGAGTTGCGTTCTCGACGGAAGGTCAGACGTGATCGATTATTGGCCGATTCTCTAATGATTCGACTCTTT
>Ga0307516_10003893_pt1 | contig 18840 bp, 25 predicted proteins | sample 19_EM_MG_FD_203310 | JGI IMG/M metagenome (GOLD analysis project Ga0307516, IMG submission 203310) | Populus trichocarpa ectomycorrhiza microbial communities from riparian zone in the Pacific Northwest, United States - 19_EM | ecosystem: Host-associated > Plants > Roots > Unclassified | place... | reverse complement strand
TCAGACAAACAATGTTCCATTTTCGACAGAACCTGGTGGCCCAATGTATTACGAAGGTTCCATAGAATTGCCAGGAGCTCGTACTGAGAGTCAAGAGGGGAGTTCTCCTGAGAAAGCTGCCGTCGAAGGAGAATTGGTAGGTCTTCAGCAGCCAAAGATCCCACTCGCTCCCGCTCCACTATAATAATTTCACCCTGATCATCCATCCCAAGGACGAGTGGTCGGCGGGCACTCCTTTCGATTTCACGACACCGCGCAATGAAACCTTCCCAGTCTCTTTTCAGAGCGTTCCAATAATTGGCATGTTGGTAAGCTCCCGTCTGCGGATCACGATTTAAATTAACAGTACAGCCGACGACTGCAGCAATGTTTTCGCCGACGGTGGCATATGTAGTGTTCAACTGTGGAGGTCGAGGACCGGGCAAGGAAAGACACGCATCGGTGTACTGGTCAATCGCAAGCCGAAGGGTCAAAGCAGAGAACGTCCCTGGGCTCATGATGGCCTCGAAAACCTTGTCGGTCATCGACCCAGGAGAAAGAAAACGATCCTCGAGATAAGCAGGCGTGAGCTCCGGTTCTTGCGCGTAACACGACGCATGCCATATAGCTGCACCAACGCTCCCCTCGTAAAGACGCTGAGCGGCTTCGAAATTGATCACGGTCTTTTCGATCGTGGACGGGCCTTGGCGGTCCCATAATGCGTATAACGAATTTCCAATAACCATGAAATCTTGGAGGTGGCAGTGGGCGGTATTCTTGGACGCTTCAAAAGCTGCAATTTCATGGAACTGGTCGGCGGCAGTGTCCAGTAATTGGAACGTTCCACCAGAGGACGGTGAAGAGATGGTGGGGACGAATGCGAGCACGTAAACATGCTCTTCTGGAGCAAGGGCAGAGAAGACATGCAAAAGGGTTTGGGGAACGGAGTCCAACAGTATATTCGGTTTAGCAGCGTTTGTCGAGCTACCTGGAGACGGAGATGGATCTCTGCCACTAAAAAGCACTTTAGATGCGACACATCCAATCTTGGCTTTCCAGAATCGTAAAGTACGATCGCGAGATAACGTCCATATGTGACCAATATCGGTGGGCCACGGATGAGTCGCCATTGAAACGACCTCTGTTCCAGCAGGGTGACCAGCGGCCAGGGCCGGCAGGAAGGATGTGAGAGATGATAAAAAGGTGCTGTGTTGGAAAAAAGCCTCCTTCCACTCGTCTTTTGATAATGGTTAGGCCTTGACTTTTCATTCAAACAGAACCTTCCACTCACCGTAACTCCCCTCCCCAACATAGTCATTCTCCAAACGCAGAAGCGAGCCGTTCTGCAGCGCAATTACAACGCAATGTACCCCATGAACATGGACTAGGCATCCTTTGAAGGAAATGGGGTTATTGATGAGGTACTCTCGGGGCCATATGTTCGAAATCTGATTCTGCCAAAGCTCGAGACCATGTCCTATGGGAAGAACGATGCGGTAAAGAGATCCTGTGTCAATGACGGCGAGGACGTGAATCTCGCTATCTTCCCACAAGAATACGGCAGGAAAGGAGAGGATGGGGCTGGGAAAAACAAATCGGATTGGGGGGACGTCGGTTGAGAGAGAGACGAGTTCTATAATGAGACCGCTATGTAGGACGCGTAGGAGAACCGTTCCCGTGGCGGTTGTATTCAGAATGGAGGAGAATGTGGCATGTTCGGCTGGTGGGTCTGATGCAAGGGGTGCTTGTGGTAGTGGAATATCCTGGCGCACGGTCTGCAGCGGTATTGAGACGACCGGGAGTGAAGACAGCGAAGATAGCTGGGTTGAGATCAGGAAGCCGACGTCCATTGAACAGGTCGTTGATGCGGTCAACGTTCAAACGGGTGTGGGTCTTGTAAGGCGCGACCGCGTCAAGTGGTAAAGTAACAAACTCTCACACACTTCAACAACAGAAAGAAAAACTATCGATAACCTCCGGAAGCAGTGCGCAAGTAGCTCATTTCGTCAACGAATCAGCCTGATTGCTCGCCAGTGGGCACCCAGACTCGATACCGCATTTTTATCATTTTCTGTGGAAGACCAAGAATTAAACCTCGCCAGCCATACTAGGACAATATGTACCAGTGCCACTGGTGCGACAAGGAAACAACGTTATTACGAAGATACGTAACTTTACTCAACTTCGAGGTCATGCCACAACCTTTTCTCAGGGAAGAACAATTTTCAAAAGATCGCCTGACTCCTGCAAACGAGGCGCAATAACGATCTGGGGGTCCACCGTGCATGCGCAGCGAACTCGAAGCGTTTCCGAGGCTGAGTATCGAAGTGCTTGCTTGGTTTCGGGGTGTCGCCAGTGATAAATAATAGTGAAGACCCCGATAAGCTTCCCAACCGCGTTTCTCTACAGTCGAAGGATCTGTACCTTGGGTGCGCATTCGAGGGGAACGTTTAGCTTGCTCTCATTTCCACAGTGATGATGTTCAATTAATGGTGCAGTAACTCTTGGGCGCTGAGCAAAGAGACACTCACCCAAGCATGTTCTCTCGCTTTTGAGTCGGTCACTGGATTAGGCTCAAGCTAAGTATGGGCATCCCAGGCTTCGAAGTGGAACAGAAGTCTTCACAATGAAATGACAGCCCAGTCCAGTTTCAAATCCAGATCATGAGTACTCGAATTGAAAATTGACCAAGCATGGATTAAGCGCCATCAGGAAGCAGTGGGTTTTGGACCCGCCAGGAAGTATTGAATCATTAACATCGACGGTAATCAAGAAAGAAAAAGTCGCCAGATTCTGGGCTTCATCGATGGGGAAGTGGAAACTGCGACGCGAGTATTGATCGTCAAAAAGATCCCACCAGCTATCGAACGCAAGGTTTGCTGCTCCTGATGGATTTCGACATAGATCGCGTCCATGATCACACGCACTGAGCGCCCTCACCACTGTGACAAATGATGAGGAAAGACAAACAGGTGGCCGCCTAGATATTGCGATGGCCCTGCTCCGACCGACAGGGTCAGCTTGATTGTCACAGAAAAGCTACGAGGTCAAGCTGGCGGTAGACAAAAGACGCAGCAAGAGTACCATTGCTGGTTCAAGGGATTCCTGAAAACAGCACACGTTCAGTAATTCAACGGTGAATGCGATATCGGATGAAAACTGATATATAGAGTTGTCATGTCGCAAGCGCGTTAGCGGAATCGGACACATGGAAGAAAACGAGTTGTCAGTAGCCAGATCTAAGATGGGCATAAAGCCACAATCGGACAGCTGGTGGAAGGATTCCGGGCTTTACACTAAGGAGGCTCAGCTGATTCCTGGTACAAAACGTTTTGAAAATATGCTTTTAGCTAGAGACAACGGACTGACCATCACAGTATTTGTTGCAAACGAGGTACTTCCAAATTGGGTTAACCGTGATGACCCTTTTCTCGTGAAATCCCGAGTTCGCAGAGTTTCTGTCCTCATGCCCTCTCCTGGCCAGGATCACCTCCCCGACTCGTGGCCTCTGACGATATTGCCATCTTCTTCGAAACAGTGACACTTCTCCGTGCACTCCAAACATGCAATTTCGTGCCTAATGCGCCATATCCTAGAAGAGGAAAGCTCTGTGAAACATGAGGTCCTCGTTGTAAATTCAACCATCTATAAAGAGCACCTCTGGACCACCACCCAGTCCACAGTGCTCAGCTAGTCTTCACCTCACTCATCTTAAACACGGTCCCATTCTTACATCTTTCATACCTAATGGATCAGCTAGATGCTTGCCAAGCCCTTGTCTTCCCCTCCGATGGTGACCCCCACTGAAACTGTGCTCTTCAGTTTATCTCACCGTATTTGCATCCCCAGGTCGTCCTCCTACTCTTGTACAGCTCATGACCAGGTGCGTTTTAACAACACTAGCCCCTAGAGAATTAAATCTTGACTCTTTCATTTCTAGTCCGATGCCTACCTCGCATCACGCTTTTTATACCAATTCGCCGTCGCGAATGCCCCATCCTGAAGTCTATATGGACTACGTACGCATCCTAAGATTTCGTACAACCGCATCGTGTCCTAATGCGCTTCTTTCAGATCGCCGAAGGCCTGGGATCTAGAGCATGGAAATATCATGTATTTGCCAGCGTCCAAAAGACGCGACCGTGACTGACATAAACTGACTTAGCTCGTCGAAGCCCTGGACGGCATGAACAAAAAATTTGCGAACCCTTACATTATCTTTTATCCCACCATATCTCGGGACGGGATGCAATTCCCCATCAACAAAAGCATTCGCGATATACAAGGCCGAAACTTCAGAGAAGAGACGGCCTGGAGAGGGAATCTCGTGATTGCAAAATATCGCGATAATCCGTTCTCTTCCCTGATCGACGCATCCATGGCGGACTTTCCGATACTCAAAAATTACCTCCTCACCCACGGAGCGCCTATACAGGTTCGTCAAGAACACCTCAAATTGCATACGTCGCGTTGCTAATCGATTCTCCAGTGATTAGATCTTACAGTAATTGCAAGTTTTCACATCTATGAATCTATGAAGTTATCGTTTAGAATCGGACAGTCGACGCACTCGCCGTATATATATGCGCATCCCTTCACCTTTATGAGTATTATTACACTCACATACAAATAATATGTATCGATATGATTGTGCCCAATTAGAGTTCTTCATGCTCCACCTCGGTCTTACCCTGGATCTGGGTGACAGGTTTCGCTTTTGCAGCAGCTTCTTTATTTGGGTCGCAATGCTCAGGAATCGGGCTCGCAGGATCGATGGGCGGGTGCGATACCCTCCCAACCCTAACATAGCCCTCATGTTCTGCATAGAAGTTCTTCCAGTGAGCGAGACTCTGCAGGAGTGGGCGATAAGAATCTGGGAATGCAAGGCAAAAACAGGATTTCACTTGTAATTCGCTTTCTGACATGCCGCGTGTATCATGGGTACGATGTGTCTTGAAGCAACCTGTGCCGAAAGCCCTTGCGGCATCGACCCCAGTACTAACGAAATTTAATGACGGAAATGAGAAAATTTCACACACGGTGAAAGACTCACAGGATCGCGTAAGAGCCACCAGGTTGGTACGCATTGCCCGAAGTTACATCATAGACATCTCCATCAATCTGGCGTGACAGGTCAGGTCGATGAAAGCATGTTGTGGAGGGGGATCAACTTGCTGCAAGATAGATCGGTCGTCCGGGGATTCTCCCGTCGAACTCAGCCAGCCAGCGTTCGGAGAAAAGACGATCGTTTGTCTGTTGAAGTAAGTGAAGGGGGTGAGTGATTCCATAGGGGACAATGACGGGCCTACCGGCTTATAGTTCTTGATTTGGAGCCACTTGGTTTTGACATCCCATGTGTAGCTTCCGGTGACGAATTTACCAGCCAACGCGGCAAACAAGAACAGGTACAGGAAGAATTTGAGAAGGCCAAGCAACCCGACCTCATGTTGAGCAGTTGGATCACGCTCTGGTGGGCCCACTTTTTCGCCACGAGCAATCTTGACCTCGCGTTCCTTTTGTCGCTCCACCCAGGCAGTATGCAGCGCCTCTTGTTTGTCACGATACTCCTTGTAGCTTCGAGGAACATATGGCACACCACTAACACCGACTCGAAAGGAACTCACGCAAGGAAAGGCCGATTAGCAGACTTGGCCGCTACCTTCCTGTTCGGGATTGAAGGGTCGTTGACCATCTTCTCAGACGGTGCTTCACGGTAAGGAGGGGGTGCTTCCCCACCGGACATCTGAGAGAGCCAAGACATGATGACTGTGGACGTTACGAAACTCGAGCTAGTCTCTGTGGGGTTTAACGGGGAGATGTTGTCCGACACGTTACAGTGACTTACATAAGACGTCCTGAACAACACCCACGGTACGTAGCCCACGGTGATGCATTGCTCTTCAGACGCCGATTCTTATCATGCAATAGGCTTTTGAGGGCTCTTCTATCGGACCGTGACTCCCCATGTCCCTGGGCCTTGGTCTCGGGAACAAAACATTTCTCCACCACCAGGTCAGGCTCATCAGGCACATCCATACATACTTGATGCCGCGCTCCATTAATTTGTGGCGTACTACTTGGTACGAATGTTGTTATCAAGGTAAGTACCAATCAACGGTCTCAGAGAAGACGGCATGGCTGCATAAGGCTGTTAACCGCCGAACACCCCCAATTGTCCCCCTTGTGGCTCAGGGCCGCGTCGATGGAACGAGCGGACCCTTGGATGCTTTGATAGTGCTCAAGCCTTGAGCCTCAAGGAGCCGTGCCGATGTGCCTCGCTCGCATTCCGTTCCTGCGTTAATGTATCATCAGACAAGCCGACGTCGGATGGAGCCTGGAGTGCGTGTCTGCAGGGATATTCTTCAGAATGGAGATCACACACTCTCGCATTTTGTACAGAGGGACGTGATTTCAAGCTTCAGAGGCCTGTGCAGAATTGAGAACTGTTAAGGGTTCCTTTCTCCCATCTATAGTGCAACCCGAAACACAACCGCTCCAGTCATCACAATCACATTATTCATAAACCTCCCTTGTCATAGGAGTTCATATCATAGAGGTTCGTACATAAGTGACGAGGAAAAAGGAGCACAAAGGGTGGTTGGTGAGGGATGTGTACGATGGTAAACTAGAGGGAATTTGGATATTCAATCATTAGTTCGGGAGCCCATCCCTAATAACCCAAAAGTAAAAGGGTAGCAGGCAGTAGAGTATTGAAGATATTACAGTAAAAGACTGGGTGATGAGAAACTTCCTGCGGGACGGTCGAGGGGAGTGAAATATGAATAGGAAAATGCGCTACGGGTACGGGAGGAAAGAGCAAGAATAAGAAAAAAAGTGCGGAATATTGACAAAAAGATGATTATGACGGGGAGGGGAAAAAGTAAATAAAATTTGCCCCTGGGGCAGACCTGCCAAGCGTGGAATGCGACGGCCAAAAAAGGTGAATAAAGAGAAAACCGACATCGTCCATGACGGAAAGATGCGCAAAGAAATGAAGACCATGGGCCACGTGTCGTTGGGGGAATAGGGAAAGGCGTGGTGGGTAAGCTTGTCATGTCAATATGCGCAAGAGATGTGTGGAAGCCAGTGTCACGATAGAGTCCAGAACGACAACATGCGAGGGAACAGCCAAGATGTAAACAAAAGACCGCGATTGATTTCTATGGCGATGCTGGTGCACCAGCCACCCCTTGACGATGTTCTCGTTCGGCAGCCTGTTGTGATACGGTGACATAGGCGCCCCCAACTTCATCCGACAAACCCGGTGGCGCAGCAGGACCTTGTGTCTGAAAATCCCCGGTCTCAAAATCATCATCCCAGTTCCTCATAGCCATGAACTTTGGTGTCTTGATGAACTGCAGCAGATGTCAGGCGACGAGTGCAAATGACGGGAAAAGGCCTACCTTCGGAACCGAGTCTGTGGACATGAGCCTAAAGACATGTCCCTGACACCGCTCGTAATAACCGATCAACCTCTGGAGCTGCGTTGCATTGACAACGGTCCCCTCCGGTTCAACGCGGCCTTGGAACGCCTTGCCTGTATTAATATTCGTGAGGGCTTCCTCGAGATACTTCAACAAATCGTTCCGCAGTCCATGGTCGATATTCAACTCGCACGGACTTGAAGGCGCCAGGTACTTGTTATAGATTTGGAATGCCGTGTGTATGAGGGATTCGTGGTGCTGCTCCATTGCGACTTGGCCGGGCGTAGCACGAGTCGTCCGAGAAGGATTTGGATTGACGGCAGCGGCACTCGAGGTGATGTTGAACTTGCGCTTGAAATCTTCGACATCTAGCCAAAACGATAGATTTTCCTCGCAGAAATTACCACGCAAGAATTCCCGGAAAAGGGACCTTAGTGGGGGCTCATCCAGAATATATCGTAAACGTTCGGTATTGCTCTCCTTGCCCTTCTTGTCTTGTGCTTCATAATTAGTGTTCAACTTCTCTGCCAAGGATATCCTCCGATGGACCTTCGCATCGGGATGATGAGACTTCTTCTCAGTGGCGCCTTCTGGTAAATGCTCCACTGATGCACGCCCCGTGCCGCTGAGATTAGAGGAAGACGCATTCGGCGAATCGTGAGCGCCGATCAGGTGCAATGTATCCCAATGTGCGACACGACGACCCTCGTCTGTGATCTTGTAGAGAGCCTTTGCGGTGCAACGGAATTCACCTTGTTGCTGTGGGGCGAGAGTTGAGATAGGGGAGGAGATCAAACGGTGATGGTAAGACTCACGCTGACCACCGAATTCCCTCCTGGCGCCGAACCCCGGACGGTGAAGATGATGGCAGAATCATTGTTCTTACGCTTATCGCTGACCAAGGTGATGAGACCGAATCTTACGAACTGGGCAGCCATCTCAGCAGCCTCTTCGCGACCCACGACTGATGTGAAATCGCAGAGCCATTCGAGAGCGCTGACAGCGGCAAAAGTGAGCTTGTGGTGTTGCTGGCTCCTTCCGAGGAGGGGCTGGGCCCGCTCAGTAGAGTCCGAAAGGGGAACGCCTTTTGCACGCTCGTTGTATTTCTGATAGGGATCTGTAGGTTGTGGCTGGGAGATTGTGTTGGGTTGACGGCCAGCGAAGCGGCGGAAGAGGGCAGTGATGACGGATTGCGATATTATGATCTCATCGTCGCTGGACCGGCGTTCAAGATGGAGGAGCTTGACGCATATAGGCTGTGTGGCAAACACCTGCTGAAGCTTGTCTGCGGTGATTCCGTTCCTGCTGATAAATCGCTCAAGAACGTGGAGACCCTTGGGGGTGAGCATATAGACACCGCGGTCCTTGAAGAGATTTGAAGAAGGATCCACGGCGTTTTCGATTAGACGGGCATCCATAAAGTGTTGACACATCGCCTTGGCCATGTCGCGAGTCATGGAAAACGTAGTTGTCGTAGTTGTCGTAACCACTCGTGAAGGCTCTCTGGGATCCGGCCCGCGATTCGATTGAGAGAACTTGAGAGAAGCCAGGTTGTGCGCTGCCTCATCGCTGGATGGGAGATGTGAGAAGATGACAGGAGAGACAGGGCAGGGACGGACGTTGAGAAAGAATTAGCAAAAGTCCGGAAGAACTGTTTATGGGGACCCAGGTCGAGGGAAGCTATTAGTGTTGCGAATAGGTCAAGGGTGTCCTGGACGGGTAGATGAGACAAAGAGGGAGAGACAGGGTGAAAGAAGTGACCTTGAGAAAGGGCCGCCCGCGTTTTGTGGTCTTCATCATGTGCGATGATGTGGCCTGTGGCTGGGGGACACCGAGGTCAGCTTGCGGACGCATCGCTGGCGGTGGAGAACGGGAAGGAGGATGGAGGGAAGGATGGAGGAGGGGAGGAAGGGCGGGGATGAGAGGAAGAGTGGAGGGCACTGGTGGGAATTTTACTCGGCTGTCCGTTGCCCATCACTACCCTTTCCCACAAGGGCAGTCCGCCTCGTGCAACCCCTGTTTTGGCCGCTTTTCTTCTTTCTTTCTCACTCTTGTTTTGCAAATCCACCAACACCGATGCCAGCCTGCTCGCCGCCCACCACCCATCTACATGTGCCCAACAGCCGAGCCTCGTTGCCAGTCCTCGAGTTCCTCGTCACACCTTTTCATCTCCCTGCTTCCCTATCTGCTATCGAAGGACGTTCTATTCCTTGACAACCCATCACGCATGTCTACCCGAGATCGCGGTTTCAGCCTTTCGCCTTTCATCTTCGGTATCTTTTCCACTGTCGACCCACCGTCCATTTTACGCTCACTGACGCCGAATTCAACAGCTACATGTGACACCCCTTGCCAGGACAATTTGAATGATGTCTTGACGTAAGGGCACCCTCTTAGCTCCACCCAACCCTGGTCTCTCCTCTTCAATGAATTCAGAACGTGCTACCCAAAGTAAGTCTGTCAGGCTGAGCAAGTGCTGCGTGACAGCAGCCTACTCCCGGATCACGATATCCTCTGATGTAGAACGTCGACAATGTTGACCTGGGTCTATCTGTGACAGGGCAATCAAGCTCCCAAGCCATGTACGTAGTCATCGTCAGTGCCGCAAGACCACGTTCTCTGACATCGCCCTTGTCGGTTCCGCAGCGTATCACTTTCTTGGAGAGAGCTCCCGGCGGTATGTTGCCATATGCGCCTCAGTACCGATGACGCACCAGAAATAGCATTAGGTAATTCGGCACAAACGGATCAAATAAGACGATAACCGGTTGTCGACTGGAATGATACCCTCCCGCGAAAGATTCGACGATCCGAACCTTGTTCCCGTTGTCCCAAACCGACTGCGGTTTTCGTCCCCCCGAGCACTTGCACAATCCGAGTACAATCCACCGGAACTTCGGAGGATCCGTTCCGACAAGGCGATTTCCGCCTCCGTCGAACCTGGTCGAGGACTCGCAGATTTCTCGGGGGCGCTTTCTCGAAGGCGCCTTCTTGGAAGGCAAGCGCTGAATCCTCGTGTATCATCACCATACGCGCATATTCACACTCTCCGGTGCCGCCCCGTGGGCTATGGTCTTCCGATAACGGATTGCCGAAACCCAACCTCGTTCCATTCAACTTCGCCCCGTGCAGATATATAATTAGACACTTGCCCAGTTACTCGTGATAACCTCGAGGCAGTCCAACGACAACATTCCTCATGATGTTGTACCTTCGCGCTTCGAAGTTACAAACGCCTCGCTTCAAAAATGCTCGATGATCCCGGTACACGCCTCGACGGGCTTACTATGGATCAACTCCGGATCTTATTTGATGTTCTTGTTCAGCTATCACCGAGTCGACGCTGGAAGGGCCGGCCGATTACGTATCAATCACAGATTCGCCGGAGAAAACGGAAGAAAACCCCTTGTGCTTCACGGTTTTGTAGCCCTGTGTTCCGGGCCAATGTCAGTAGACGAGAAGTGTCTTGGATTGGAAGGGTAGTGGAGGTCGGCGAAATATAGTCAGCACTGGTCGCAGTACAGGATAGATTAGGATAGATTAACCCACACGTCCGTAGTGCTTGTGTTCGAATACCCTAGCAGCATAAAGTAGATAATGGGTAGGAAACTCATTTTTGTTCGGAATAGAGGCCACCGTTGTTGAAGGATGTTCGATCAAAGGCAACATCCGACCAACTTGGTGTTGACGTTGAGCCGCGTACGAATGTGAGGTCAAACAACAACCTCCACGCGGTCTCCTACGTTCGTCTTGCTGCATGACTTTGAACATCAATGACCCCACCGGCGTGCAGGCCCTCCTCGACCAGCTCCGCGGTTCTCAAGCATGGAAAGACATCACCGTCCCAATCGAAGGAGACGCGCCGGACTCTTCGGGAAATTCTGATGGTCCGCAGACTTCCCCACACAGCACAGATTCCAATGCGACTTCTGAGATCGCTTCGACTTCGACATCTGTCGCATCCCTTTTATCTCAACTGGGATCTTCTCCCTTATGGACGGCTGCTGGTGGCCCTGGGAGCAACACAATATCTCAGACAACCAACACGCTTCCCCTGCCTCCCACAGTCCCCGTCCCTGCCCCCGCTCCCATCGTACCGGTAGTAGCGCAGGAGGATATCCGGTCATTCACATTTCAACAAGCTCTTCCACGCATAGCACAGCTCGCCAGCGATCATGGATTCATCACAGGGATCAAGCAGGTATGTATCTATGTTCTTTTTAGTTCGCCCGCCACGTTATGTGTTCCCAATAGATGAAGGAGGAACAAGATACTCTCGAACGACAGCTCTGGGAGGATCGGCGTAACATACACAGAAAGTACGAGGAAAAAGTCAGGGTGGCAACGACTAGGTCTGTCTTCGTCGCTGTCTGGTTCGGGGACGCCTCAATCTGCTTCTAGGGCAAACATGACGGGTGACGCTGGACTGTCGAAGCATGATGCTGAGGTTCGCTTTTTCGCTTTGTCACCCTTTGGTCGGGTCATCATGTCCCCCCATCCAAACTTGGTAGATGTTGCAAGCTGGACTCAAAAAAGAACTCGAGAGGTTTGACCGTGAGCGGACCTTGGTCGCATGGGATGGCCTGATCTCGAAGCAACAAACGGCCCTTGCCCATCACAGAGTGCCCACGATGTTTGAGACAAACGATGGACCGGATAGAGAGGTATGTATGGCTGACATGGTGTGGGATTCGTGGGAGGTTGATCAATTTCAATCTAGCGACAGCAGCGGGTGATCCAGGTACTAGAAGGGATTGTCTCCCCTTGATGCCTTGAGTAAGTACAGCTTTTGAGGGTGCAAACTTTAGAGTGAAAAGATCCACATTCATTACCGAGTGCCAGGGTCGACAGAAAACATGGACGGTGGTCGTCCCACTAGGAAAGCAGCTGTCGGGCTGAGTAAAATTGTAAAATAAAATTGGCGTATTTGACCGCCGCAGTTGTCCATCATTAGATTCGTGTCAGTACTAGTATGCGAGGAATGTCAGAGGGGAGCGGGCAGATAGAAGCCTTATAGATTACGAACGACTAGGGTCGCGTGCGACACGTGGTCTGGCCAGATCTTGTTTCGGCGGTGTCTATAAGGGACGACCTGTCACCATTCCATGTTTTTATTCTCCCCCTCTCACCATGCCATATGTCGACCTTCACTGCGCCGACGACTATGCATCCATCTACTATTTCACAAACAGCCCCGCCGGGAACGTCGGTGGCTTCGACCCAGAGAAACCTAGCGTCATAATACTTCATCCCTTCTTCCTCGACTCGTCCTGGCTGGACCAGCAATTTGGGGACGCACGCTTCGCTGCGAACTACAATTTGATCGCTTTTGATATGCGCAGCTGTGGGAGGTCCAGTTGCAGACCCAGCGGGCGTCATGACAGCTGGGTCGACGCTGCAGACCTCGCTCACTGTCATCAGGTTTGTTGCGCATCCAACCACGCATAAATATTTGAATCCGAATCAGAGCTTTTCAGATATTAAACCTGCCGCCGTGTCACATCCTGGCCCTCGAATCTATCTCAATATGTTGCGCCCTCAGATTTGCAGTCCTGTATATCCCGCCTCTATTCCAAACCCACCAATAGTTCTAACAGTATCCTTGCCAAGCTTTCCAGAGATGTGTCTGAGTCTTACCCTATGCAACGTTCCTCCACCAACCGAGTAGGTCGCTCTTGGTTTTGGTTTCCATTTGTGCTTTTAACCATTTGCCTTTCACAGATCGAAAGGGGTACTGAGCCAATATCAAGATCTTCTGCATGGGTGGTCCCAAGCGGAAGATTTGGAGTCATTTGAGCACGTCCTAAAAGATTGCAGTGCGATTATTTCCGGCCCCGTAAGTATGGAATGCTTGCGAGTCATCGTTTCCGAATGCTAAACGCATTTTAGGACTGTGATGCTGAACTTCTGGACCAGGTGCACCTCTTTTCTAATTTTGATTCCGACAACAGCCTTATTTTCATACCACTCAGCTCATCGCCTTCTGGGAAACTCAAATGCCTCCATCGCAAATCATGAGAATTGCAGAGACATTGGCGGTCTCCATGAGCGTAAGCTGTTCATTTGATACTAGATTGCATTCTGAATAATCCTCGTACCAGCGAATGCCACTGTCATCAGAGGTTTACTCGTGCATAACGCAACCTGTGCTGTTGATTCATGTCAGTGACATGATTATGGAGACTTTGTATGAAAAATCTTACGAAGACCTTCAGGGAGAACGGAATGATTGGTGTCTCAGGAAGCATGCAGAAAGACTGGCTTCGCAGCTCATCAATGCCGAAGGTGGTGCTATTCTCTATGCAGTAAAAAGTCATCTATTACTCGTATTTGTTTCAATGGTCCTACTCACATCTGTCAAAGGTGGCTCCAACACCCTCAGCATCATACCGGAGCACGCATCCATTGCCAATCAGGTCTTTGTCAAGTTCATTTCCCGGTTACCGCCCGTGCGGTCTGACCTACTGCCGCCTGAGACGTCGAGATTGGAGCGCATGAACACCGCACTTGCTAATCTAGCTGCCATAGCTGGGAATCCAAAAATGACTTCTCGCGATCCTCTCTCGTCGCTATCCTTCTCCTGCTTACCTGCGGATGTCGTCGAGCGACAGACACTGGCCCTCCGGGAGTACAAAAAAGGTCTCCACCGGGCATTCAACCCCTGCGGCCCTGACGGCCGTCCTCTTCGAATGTACGAATCTTAAGATATCCACGGTGGGGCAAGCGTGCCTGATCTTATTTTCCTTGCTCAGATACTCAAATAAAGTCTCGGCACACTGGTTCTATGGAGGACATGATGGTCTCTCCGTCGCAGGTGTGTTTTCTTTCTCTGCAAAATTACTTGTTTCCTCACTCAACCATGATCGGCCTCGATCAGGAACAACGTTTTCCACGCAAGATCCAGATCGTCACGGTAAATCATCAGACCCCCCACCAGAAGACAGTCTTGTTGTCAATCTCAAGGTCGATGGACGCTTGCGGCGTCATGCGACAAGTTCCGTCGACAAGATCGTCATCAAAGGCGCAATGGCCGCCTTTGCGACTGCCGTGCCCAACCCGACCGCGACATCTTTACAACGGATTAAGGTTTAAAAGTAATTATTTGCTCCGGGTTCGTGTGTTATACCAACACGCTTGCCACATACTCCGAGTCTCTCTTCTAAGATGGGAACTCTTGCGACTATTTCGCCCATATACCTGGCACTGTATGAATTTCCTCTGTAACCACTACCTTTAAGACCACGAGATGGCAACCCCTTCGTATGAGGTCGTATGTAGCCTTAAGCTCTAGGTCCCAGCGCACACTCGCTGATTATTTATCAGATTATTATCACTGAAAAATGGAAACATTGAATTCTGCACAAGTGGAGACGAATAACAATCAGTAACCATGGATTCCACCAGGTAGCCGACGAGAAGATTTGTATCATGCACGGAATTTTATGTAAAGCAAAAGGGGTCGCCTTAGCAGTCTACAGGGAAGCTACGACCAGAACGAAATCTAGAAACGAGACCATGTTCATCGAACTCTGAGCACTTGTTAAATATGTTTCTTTCTTCACTTTTCACCCTTAAATACTGCCTTCGGCCATCTTGGCCTTGTAATATCTCACCATCTCCTGCAACCCCATGCGAACGGTCCATCTAGGCTGCCACCCAAGCGACTCCTTCGCACGTGTCGTGTCCGGGCGTCTCTTCTGGGGGTCGTCGGTGGGTATGGGCTGATACACAATCTGCACGCGCCTTGTCCGAATGTCGCCGTCCTCATCTTGAATCTGCTCAACGACATCTCGGACAAGCTCAGCGAATTCGCCGATGGTGAACTCGTCGCCGTTGCCGATGTTGACGGGGCGCGACTCGTCCGAGTTCATGAGTGCGATGAGACCATCGATGAGGTCGTGGACATATTGGAAGGAGCGAGTCTGTTTGCCGTCGCCATAGACGGTCATGTCTTCGCCTTTGAGCGCTTGGACGATGAAGTTGGAGACGACGCGGCCGTCGTAGGGGTTCACTATGAGAAAGTCCAGGATCAGATGTCGATTTCAACAGAGTTCTCGGCCTGAGCTTACTTCGCGGCCCGTAGGTGTTGAAAATTCTAGCGACTCTGACGTCGACGCCGTCTTGCCTCTGGAAACCATAGGTTAATGTCTCGGCCACACGTTTTCCTTCATCATAGCAGGCACGTGGTCCGATAGGGTTTACATGGCCCCAGCTGGATTGAAGGTCAAAAAGTACTCGTCAATCAAGGGATATGGCAACTGACTACTCTTCGGTTTGTGGGTGCACTTCCGGGTCGCCATAAATTTCTGAACGAGGGAAAGATTGATTATCGGATATCAATCCTTGGATACAGAAGGCTTACCAGATGTGCTACTGATCAAAAACCTGGCTTTGGTGCGTTTGGCCAGGCCCAGCATGTTTAATGTGCCCATGAAGGAGGTCTTGATCGTTTTTACGGCATTGAATTGATAATGCGGAGGGGACGCAGGGCATGCAAGGTGGTAAATTTCTACGGCACCGATGTTTGATAAAGAGATGTACCGCGGGAGAATTACGCACGATCACATTCGATCATAAAGGGCTCTACGACATCATGGCGGACCATTTCAAAATTGGGGTGGCCAATCCAATGACTGACGGTTGTCTTGGAACCAGTAAAAAAATTGTCGAGGACAGTGACTTCATGTCCAAGAAGCATGAGTCGGTCAACAAGATGCGATCCTACGAATCCCGCGCCACCGGTGACGAGGACCCGTTTCCTCGCAGAAGGAGCGAGAAGCTTGACTGGGGGGAAGCGCGAGAGGGTGGTGTATGAGATGGACTTGGTGTCTGGGTGGTAGATGGACTTGGACTGGTACGCGCCGCCTTGAGTGAATTTAGCATGCTGTGACTCTTCGGCATTGGGATCGAGGCCATCGAGTTGGTCAGTAGATACGAGATAGTGTGAACGGAGATAGAGGGAGCGGAGGACATCGATGGGCACGCGGCTGTCGAACCCGAAGCGGTCGAAACCGACGGTGGTGATTTCGTCTCCGTTCTTATCGAGGGTTGCCATCTGTAAACAAAAGGTTTGAGCTGAACACACGGGAGCTTAGAGGACGACTGACGGGGGAGAGAGACACGATGCACGTTCGGTCTCAGTCAGGGGTATTGCCGTTCAAACATATTCCTCCCTTCCATCATTCCATTCCATGCCGCGTGCCCAGGGTAAGTCGGGAAAATCACGACACGACCCTCTCATCGTCCAGCTCAACGACGACGAGGCTCACGCCCGGTATGGACGTGTCTCCCAGCCAGGCAAGAGAGCAAAGTCAAGAAAAAGTCAGGGAAACGACGACGAAACCTCGGAGGTAACTCATTATCGCGCGGCATCGAATCTTTGTTCAAACGTTCCTATAGGTCATCCTAGATCCAAAGACATCGAAGCGCATTTTCGAGCTTGCCAAGGATCAGCAAGATGAACTTACTGAGATGCCTGACGACGAGGACGAGGACGATGTTGATCAAAAAATTGGCCCACGGCCGAGCATACAAGCAATGCGAACTGCCCACGACCAAGACGACGACGACGACGACGAAGATTTCGAAGAGTTTGGTCTTGAAGACATGGAGGAGGAATTTGTGGGCTCCACTGTTTTTTTCTTTCTTCTCGTCCTCGCAAACTCACACTTTCATAGCAAATAGATGCTGGAGATCTGGACACATTGGATGCTCTGTTGCCTTCAAATGTCGGTGAACGTCGAACGTTAGCCGATATCATCTTTGCAAAACTCGAAAGCGGCGAATCAACACGAAACGCCGCTACCATACAAAAGGTCCGCCAAGGTACATTGACCTCCCATCTCCGCTTCTTGTCCCCCTCTTGAATATTTCTCGTAGACCGCGAAAAGCCCGACCCTGCACTTGGTCTTGATCCAAAAGTAGTCGAGGCCTACACAAAGTGTGCCCTCACCTCGCCTTTCTACCCTCTCACATGCGAATCCTCCACAGACTCGGCCAGTTCTTACAAAAGTACAAATCTGGCCCTCTCCCCAAACTCTTCAAGGTCATACCCACACTTCCTGCATGGGCACGCATTCTGGCTCTGACAAGCCCAGAGGACTGGAGTCCGCACTCGTGTCGCGCCGCCACGAGGATTTTCATTTCCAGCATGAAGCCTCCGCAAGCTCAACTCTTCTTGAGCGTCGTACTTCTCGATGCCATTCGGGAAGATATTCAAGTGAACAAAAAGCTTAATCCTCAATATTATGAGAGTTTGAAGCGGGCGTTGTACAAGCCTGGCGCCTTTTTCAAAGGCATTATCTTCCCCATGCTTGATGTGCGCACTCGTCTCTTTTTTCTGAATATGGTCGGATATATGAACAGTACCCATTTTTTCCAGCAAGGTTGCACCCTGAAAGAAGCCACTATAATAGCTTCCGTTCTGGCAAGAACAAAAATACCGGTGCTCCACGCCTCTGCAGCAATGCTTCGCATAGCAGAAATGGAATATGCAGGTGAGCTGTTCGTTATGCGACCATGGCTGCTGGTGCTTTATTTATTCTCGTAAATTCCAAGGGCCTAACTCCCTATTCCTTCGTGTACTGATCGACAAAAAGTTCGAGCTCCCATACAAAGTTGTCGATGCTCTTGTCTTCCACTTCATCCGACTTTCCAACAGTTATAAAGCAAAAGCCAGGGGTGACGCAGAAAAGCTCCCAGTGCTCTGGCATCAAAGCTTGCTCGTTTTCGCCCAAAGGTGCACCCATTTCTCACTTGAAGTGCACTTCCATGTCGATTTTTTTCTTGCTCAGATATGCATCGGACTTGACCCCGGACCAAAAAGATGCACTGCTGGACGTCATTCGAGCGAACCCTCATAGTCAGCTCAGCCTCGAGATCAGGCGAGAGCTCGTTAATTCCGTTGTGAGAGGAGCACCTCGCGAACCTGTGGATCAGGATGTGGAGATGTCGTAATTCTAGTCTGAGTTGTCTTTGACCATGGAATTCCGAACCGCGACCCACAATTTGACAAATGAAGTAAGCGTTATCAGCCATCGAGCTTTGCTCTATGTAAAGGTCCCCCATTCCCTTGAAAACGAGGGCTAAATGTGGGGCATATTCAGAGAGCTGAGGGAAAACATGTCGCGTCGGTTGCCGATCGCTATGTACGCCCCACTGGTCAATTTGCCGCAGTTAAGGAGGTGAATCAGTACAAGATAATTGCACGATGAAATGTTCCTCGCTAGTTGGACGTCTAATGTCGTTCTAGCAACGTTCTATGTTGTGCGGCCATCGCCTTCTGGAAATGGAACTCCGATTTCCTGATTTGGTACTATACAGTACCTTCAGCCACCCCGGAGCTTGCCGAGCAACGCAGGATCCACAATTTACTGTAGACACCGTTCTCGCCATCCTCAAGACCCCTCAAGATGAGGTGAGTAGAACGTCGACATCG
>Ga0307516_10003892_pt1 | contig 18843 bp, 21 predicted proteins | sample 19_EM_MG_FD_203310 | JGI IMG/M metagenome (GOLD analysis project Ga0307516, IMG submission 203310) | Populus trichocarpa ectomycorrhiza microbial communities from riparian zone in the Pacific Northwest, United States - 19_EM | ecosystem: Host-associated > Plants > Roots > Unclassified | place... | reverse complement strand
TATTGACAATGATGATTTCAAATTTTAATGGCATTAAAATGTGAAAATAAAATTTAAAACTATCATTTGACATTTTCAATGCACTATAAATGGCGGGAAAATGTCGAAATCCCCGGTGTGTTCAAGTTTTCAAGCTTCAAGTCGCTCCTAATGTCCGCCTAGCCCCACTTTATTCTGCCAGTTTATTTTTCTTGAGACACTTTTACATAAAGGGGCTGGAGAGTGAAATAAAATAAAATAAACTGGTTATTGAGTTGGACGATATCAGCGACGGTTCGACTTAAGGCAACTGTCTGTTCCGGTTATTCTACCTTCCGGTCTATCCCAGGAGTTGATGAGCCTCTCGTAAAGGAATGATCTCGACAAGCTCTTTCCGAGCACCATATTTCAGCTGCCTGTGAGATCTGAATGGAAACAAATTGACTGACTACGCTAAAACAGCTCAGGTACGAACAGACGTAAATACCTCGATCGTCGGCCCGCAGAGAGAAATGAAGAAACGAAGTAAAGGATTTGAACGGAGATGCATACGGAATATCAGATACGGGGTATCCATCATCCATGGGACGGACAACATTTGAACTAACGTTACGCTGTGTTCGCCTTCGTTTTTGGTTTACCTTGGTTACACCACATCCCACCAGATTCAAATGAATCACGGCCCGGCGGTCCATCATGAGCACTCTATCAGAAACAGGTACAGTGGAATTGGGTGGACACCGAGAGCACTCAATGTGCTCGATATTAGTACGGTATGTCCTCCTTGCCTTATCTATCGCTGACACACCCAGCCTACACTGACGAGCTACAGTTTTGAGGGCTACATCGAGCGCATACCAGACACTTACGTGTCAGAACTACTCTCTAATCCAAACGGACCCGCGCCCGAATCGGCGAAACTTGAGACGTTCTTTACATAATAGCATTCAATTGTGCGCATGCGAATCGTGCATGCAGTTGACAGACTTGAATGGTTAGTAACTCCATACATGAATTTTCCTGCACAACGAACTATGCCAGGTGCAGTCCCCATTTTACTGTGCCATGGGGTACCTGAGTACCCCCTTGTCACTTGAAGATTTCAGTCGCAGGGCGCACTCGAAACGGCGCCTTGAAAAATCATTTGTGTGGGGAGTCCATATGGATTCACCTCTGTAGTATGGTAGTATGAACCCTGCACACATCTCTGGCTAAGCTGTTTCTTTGTTGAGTGGAGATCGTGAACCTGAGGGGTGCCTTGATTTACAACTTTGCATCAATAAAAAATGTCTCCGTCAAATGTGGGTAGTCAGCTTTGCGTCATCTTGATAGTAGGGTCATCTGTTGCCGGTCAGCACTGTGCTAATGCGACGTATAACCTAGCAAGTAGATTGTAGTATCATGGGGTAGATATGATACACAGTGTTGTAGATGGGCAAACATATTCGGAGTGACAGTTGATAATGAGAAACATGGGATGTGTAAACTTGCTTGGCTCTACGGGAATGCGGAACTGAGGGCAATGCAGTGCAATGCTACTTTCCACCGGTTGTGCTGAGGCCCACCGACGTCTTGAAAGTGTCGTATATCCACCATTGAAAACCTGTACTGAACGATCAGAACATCTCAACAGAAATACACTGCAGCATTTACCAGTAAGCGTGCCAATCATGATCATACGCGTACCGAGGCCCTTGGTTGCAAGTGTGAGGAAACCAGTCTCCTTTGCGATCGTCCGGATGCTTTTTCCCTTGTTATCCGCTTTGCCCATGAGTGACACGACCGTATCAGCGGGGTGCGAGACGACAGCGCAGATTATTCCTGCGAGGTACCCAGAGGTAAAGGTGATACCGAGTTGGGTGGGCTTGGAATAGGACTCCTTTGGTGCTGTGAAGATATGCGTATAAAATTGCTGGACGATGCCTTCGAAAAAGAAGAATTTGGCCATGGTATAAGGTATCTGATAAACGTTTGCACTTCGGTCCCGAGAGGTATGTACGCGAATGCTAACACTCACCTGACGCGACCAGAGCGGAACGATGGATCCAAACGGATATCTCGTTTCGATCTTCCTATTCCTCATCTCCGCCAACGCAGCACCAAATGCAGTGGGGAAGGACCCCCTTGGACTGGTTTGAATCTTCACTTTCGTCATCTCCAGCGGGCACAACGCTATATCCGCGAAGAACTCCGCTGATGCGGATCCCGCAAGCCATATTGCGGGTTTGTACTTGTTGGACATCTCTTCGCCAGCAAGATTCATGTAGAAGTCCTTGAAAACCTCGTAAAGACCAAATTTGAATGCTCCTTGGGCGGTGTAGCCGACTAGCGCGGGTCCGAAGCCTTTCCAGATACCAGTTCTGCCTTCTTCATGGAGGACCGTGGTAAATCCGGAAATCGAACCCTTATATTTCGTAGGGTTGGCCTTTTAGACGACGTGCAAAGTTGAGTGGATAAAGGAGTCGGTATGCAAAGGTGGCTTGCCTGCATGTTAGTTTTCACGACATCGAGAGGGGTTATTGCAGCATGGGTGATACCGCACGCCAAGGCACCCCCTATGAGACACCTGGCGTAGTACGAATTGTCATGAGGGATGGAATCGAGGTACCTGCATGGTTTGAAGTTGTTCTGTCACTTGCTTAGACATGATAGACGGTGAGAAATGACCAACCGAGCATCCCACCCCGAAACAGTTACTGAGAAGGGCGACATTCCGTGAGCGTTCTAACGTGAGTATATAGTAGATGTCTGGGTATTTTGCAACCAAGAAACACAATACAGCAACAGCATCATCGTGGTAGAGGCAGAGCCGCCACAATGCTGTGCCGATGCCGCTGAGATTACGAATGACTGGTCGGCATTACACAGTGGCGTCAGCGGATGCTGAGGGTAAGTCAGCACAGGGATAAGGACCTTCATATATCCAGGATGAGTCCCACTTCGACACCAGGGTAAATACCCTGAAAGCAGTTACACACGAGTCAACATGATTCTCTGGTTCTGGATGGGGTTCTACCGAAGAGACTGTAGATTTCCATGGCCTACTAATAAAAGGAAAGTGTAACGACGACGTACGACCTGCCCACCCAACCGGCTGTTACACTTTCCGGCGTCACTTCTTCTCCGCCTCGTCCGTGTATACCCGCTACCGCCCACAAGTTCGGTTTGGCAATTCGATGACGTCTCCAGACAGGAGGACTTTCAGCCACCATATATTTCCCACGAAGCCTGGGAAAGAAGGGCCATCCATTTTCCAGTCTCCCCCCCCCTCGACTGCCGCGCTGCCAACCACCACCTACCGTCTTCCAGTTAGGATCATTGGTGTGCGATTGCCAATATGTCGTCAGTTGTCGGAACCGTAATTAGTTCTGTAAAAATTGAAAGGTGCTTATCTTTCTTCCCCGGTCGTCGCTGCCAAGCTATCCAGTGAGCTTCCTAATCGACGGTTGCGATGAGAACCTTCGCACCCTCAGATTGTCATCAACAGCTTCAGAGGGCCAAGTGGACTTCCGTTTCTCTGAGCAATTCTCCGACTGACCTCGCTTTCACAGCTTGTAAGGGTTCTCTTGGATTCGTCCGTGCATTGCATCGGATTTCCACTAGGAAGACCATTGGGAGTCTCAGGTTTGGAGCATCGAGTCCTGCATGTTGATTGACCCTGCGGTCTGGTCTCTTGTGGGTGCGTAAGAGCACTTACAGAAACAGGACTGGCTCACTCATCCAAGAAACTCTGACATTTGGTGAATAACAGTATATATATAATCCAATAGCATCCTGTACGCGTTCCGGCGAAACTCCTGACACTCTTTGATGGCGCTCCAACTCATATGCAGGCGGGTCATGTACCGCGATGATCACCGTGGATGGCCGACTCGGCATGAACTGCACACCTAACTGGTGCTAGGTGCAGTCCTCGTTTCACTACTTCACCATTTGGGCAAATTAATTAAATACACCTGAGTGCACCGGTGGCAGTATACGCTCGAAACTGCGTCTTGAAAAAACGTCTTATGTGCCGGGTCCATACATAGAATTGATCGCTTCGGATAGCAATCATTTTTGTGTATGAACCCTCCACATAGTTCTCACTGCTGTTTCATTGCAGAAACAGAACTAACCTGATTGTTGTGAATGCATGCAGCCCCATTATCTAGGTGGCATTGTGTCAAAAATAAGGGCTCTGTCGAATGTTGATTTCCTTCTTCACATTGTCTTCCCTAGGTCAGACAACCCTAGCAAAATGATGTGAACATCAGGCTGCTGTACTAATGTGATGTATAACCATAGCAAGTGGATTGTAGTATCATGGCAGGGTAGATACAATGCACAGTGCTGTAGAATGTTGTTACAATATTAGTGGTAGAGCAAATGTGTTCAAATAATGAGAAGCATGTGCAGTGTAATTGTAGCTAAGAGCTTGCTAGGTTCTATCATAATACGAAATTGGGGGTCATGCAGTGGTTGTAACACGGAAATGACAAGGCTACTTCCCACCGGTTGTATCGAGGCCCATCGAGGTCGTGAACGTGTCGTATATCTACCACTGAAAACCTCGTCAGAACATCAGTCTTTCAACAGAAAGGCACTATAGCATTTACCAGTAAGCGTGCCAATCATGATCATACGTGCACCGAGACCTTTGGTCGCAAGAGTGAGGAAACCAGTCCCCTCCGCGATCGTCCCGATGCTCTTTCCCTTGTTATTCACTCTGCCCATGAGTGACACGATCGTGTCAGCGGGGTGCGAGACGACAGCGCAGATTATGCCTGCGAGGTACCCAGAGGTGAAGGTGATACCGAGCTTGGTCGGCTTGGAATAGGACTCCTTTGGCGCCGTGAAAATGTGCGTGTAGAATTGCTGAACGATGCCTTGGAAAAAGAGAAGCCTTTCCAGACACTGGCTCTGCCTTCTTCACGAATAATTGTGGCAAATCCGGTAATGATACCCTTATATTTGACAGGATTGGCCTTTCAGACGACGTGCCAAGCTGAGGACCGGATAAAGAGGTACTAGGTGATGCAAGGAGGCTTGCTTGCATGTTAGTTTTCGCGACATCGAGAAGGGTTATTGCAGAATGGGTGATACCGCACGCCAGGGCGCCCCCGACGAAGCACTTGGCGTAGTACGAATTGTCATGAGGGATTGAATCGAGGTAAGTATCTGCATGGTTTGAAATTGTTCTGTCACCTGCTTAGACACGACAGACGGCGAGAAAGGACCAATTGAGCGTCCCACCTCGAAACAGCTACTATGAAGCCCGACATTCTGCGAGTGTACTAGTGTGAGTACTTAGGCATACTGCGCAACCATTGGAGTGAATACCGTAGATCAGCCCCTGCCACTGAGATTAACGATCGGCAATAGTGCTGCAATAGTTTAGTGACCTTGAAGCGGCTACACTTAGTGGAATGGAGCTGTTTTACTACGCTAGAGCGAATATATTTGAAGAATCCGCAGTTGATCGATTAGCTGAAAAGCAGTTTAGAGAGAACAGCTTGGTCGGTTCGGTGACTCAAACAACTCAACCTTGCATTCCTATTCCGGACCATGCGCCGGTGCTGCGGCGGAGCATGATGGTGGGTCGAAACTCTCCTGCACTCCGTGAGCGCCCCCCACGGTTCAGGCTATTATATACAGCGTTGTTCCCTCCGCTTTTCTCCCGGCTGTTGATTTCTACCACTTCCCTAAGTCTTTTTCTTCACGTTATTCGGGTCATTTGGGGCTTGGCCTGAGCTTCGCGTCGACGTCCTTCCGATCACCTTTGTTCACTTCGCGATTCTGAAGACACGACGTACTAGCTGCTGCAGAAGAGCTCGGCCCCCCACACTCCCTGCGAGGCCATAGTGTGGCCATGATACCATCACTACTATATCCCCTTGCATACCTCCCATTGCTATCCCTGACACCCTACGTATTTGGAGCACCTGCAGCAGACGCTTCGATACCTCTGATCGGCTCAGCGATTCCCTTAACTAGACGAACGCCCTCCCGAACCCTGGATGTCGACCAGCGCAGTCTTATTGCCAAGTCACAGCGAGACGCAGTCATCACGCGGTACTTTGGAGGAGAGCCGGGCAGGCGGCGAAGTACTGGCTCTAATGCGTCCGTATACTTTGCTTTCGGCTCAGGTACTCTGACAACAGCTGACCCGTTTTGCCAGAATTATCAACCAACTCTCCGACTCAGAGTGTGTACCACTACTATTCGACCCGTCAGTTACCACATGGTTATGTCATTTCACAGCTACTATGGTACACTAGCCATTGGAACACCCCCAGTATCGTTCAACGTACTGCTCGACACAGGCTCTGCGTGAGTGTTCAAGGGACCATGCCATATCATATCACATCACGTGCCCAACAGCGACTTATGGGTGCTTGGAACATCTTGCGGTTCCGTATGTGATGGCTATGCCATGTACGACCCGTCTACGTCCTCGACCTTCCAAAATACCTCCAGGACATTCGATATACAATACGGGCAAGGCGAAGCTGCTGGGTACGTCGCCACAGAGACCGTCCAAATGGCCGGATTCTCCGTAGCTTCCCAAGGCATCGGTAAGTCCAGAACTACCGGTTCATTTGGCGCGGGGCTTCTGACATGCATCATATGATAGGTGTTATAGATGCTGTGTCCACGGGCTTCCTAACTCCACCAGTTTCAGGGCTACTGGGTTTAGCCTGGGAAATGATCGCAACGTCACAGCGAATGCCATTTTGGCAGACGCTGGCTGGCATTGGAGCATGGGACTCGCCATTGTTCGCAGTGCAGCTGACGAGGTGGGAAATTGCGCTCATTAACACCTGACGAGCTGGTGACCTTGATTTACAGATATACCAACGCCACCAATACTCAGGCACTGGAGCCAGGAGGAGTGTTGAATCTGGGTACGCTTCTCCCATGGACCAGCTTAATCTAGATTGACCGGTTCCAAGGTTATACAAACAGCAGTCTGTACACTGGTTCGATAGAGTACAGTGACATTCCTGGCGAGCCCTCATTCTGGTATATTCCTTTGGAATGTACGCTTTCCTCTCGATCCATCTCGCATCCATCGTTCTCATATTGAACTTGTCGCGCTCGCAGCGGTGACTGTGCAAGGGTCATCCATTCCGCTTGGTAGCTATGCGTATGCCGCGATCGATACAGGAACAAGCAACATTGCTGCTCCTGCCAGCGCAATACAAGCTATCTATTCACAGATACCCGGCTCAAAACCCGCGACGGGTACTTGGGCCGGCTATTACCAATACCGTACGTTGTCCATCCCGTACGCGGATGCATTGTCTCAAACCAATCCCTTTCTTGCACAGCCTGCTCCACCACGGTCAATGTCACCTTTTCATTCGGCGGGTCTACATGGACGATGACACCCGCCGACTTCTCCTTCTACCAAATGGCTGGCTCGCAATGTATCGGCGCCTTCTTTGAGGCGACATCCGGAGGAAACATTAACGGGGTGTCCTGGATTATCGGGGATGCTTTCTTGGTGAGTCCACTGCCTTTTCCCCATGCGCGTGGATAGACTCGTCTTTTCAGAAAAATGTGTACACTGTCTTCCGCTACAACCCGGCCGCGGTCGGGTTCGCTGCACTCTCGGATGTTGCTACATCCCAGAATGGTTTGAATAATGCTCCCCTGCCGAGCCCAACCGTTGGTTCTGCTTCTGCTGCAGTGACGAGCGTAAATGCGGCCACCGTATCACGCATACCCGGACTAGCCAAGGTACTCATGGGAATTGTTCTCGTCTTTTTGTTGTTGGTATAGGGTAGACAGACACGCATGCTGAAAGAGACAGTCTTGTATATGCAAATATGGACGACGCACATCCCTAACGACGCCACGGCGTGCACTTCTGCATACAACTAAAACTAACGGGATCTGATGTATTTGTAATGTTCCATACTACCGGTGATCTTTGACGGACATTGATGATTGCATTTGTTCATATGCATGCCAAATAGATACAGTTTGCAAGTCCGGTCCGTGATCTACACGTACAAAAATAATGCAGTGCCTCCACTACTGCTATGAGTGCATGTATTCCAAGGGTCCCCATTAATCATCAAACTCATCCATGCTCAATCCGACACTCCCAAGGTGAACAACTTGCACCACATTATTGAGGTCGAGGTCGATCTCCATATCATCGCTATCCTGATGATTCGCCTCCAGCATCCGGGTATCAGGACTCACGGCACCTTTGCCATTCGCAGCACGCGCCTCATCCAAAAAGTCCAGACACGTCTGCATGCAGCCTCTCCACCGCAGCGGCACAGCCGCCCCAACATCCACGCCCGCAATATGCCTTTCCCACGTAAACCGCTCGGCAGCATGCCTGACAAACACGCTCGTGCTGTGGTCCGGATTCGCACACCGTGCCGTCCCGAGCTGGCTCGCTGAGCGCTGGCGGGCATCCGAGAACGCGTGCGGAGAAGCGTCCCTAGAGAACCGCTTCCGCGGGCGCAGCAGGCCGGGTACAGACTCTGCCAAGACCCGGTGGATGGCTGGGGGGATATTCCATTGGTCAGACAGAGGGACGTCGTAGTATTCTGCAATCACGGTCGCTGCATCATACCCTTCTCCCACTGGTGAAAGAAGTATGCGGAAACAAAGCTCTGTAAGCGGAGGAACAGCAGGGAAGGGGATCGTCACTGGGGACACCGTGATATCCGCAGGTGAAGGTGCGTTGGCGGCATCCTTGCGCATCGACGCAAGTCGCGTGATCGATCGGCGGGATGACAGTGTCCTGCCGGAACGGGTAGGCTTGAAAGGGCGAGACGGCTCCGGCAGGAACGGATTAGGATAGAGTTGAAGCTTTTCCAGGGTCATATGGCGGATTTCCCAAGGCAAAAATGTCAGCCTGTTCAGGGAAATGTTTAGTTCACGAAGATTCCGCAGGCGACAGATTTCTCCAGGTAAGTACGTAAGCTGATTACCACCTGTTAGCACACACTCGCTATTAGCCGTCGGTGCATGCGTGACAAGCATGTAGAAATACGTACGAAGGCTCAACACGGAGAGATTTTGCAGGGTGAACAGTTGGGGTGGAAGGGTGCTGATCATGTTCCCCGAAAGGTAAAGCTGCAAGACGTGCCTCTCTTTTCCCGAGTCGACAATGGACTGTGTCCGGCTAAAGGAACGCGTTTTGGACGCGAAAGATGGTTCAGTCTTGACGCGTAACAGCGAGCGACCAGAAAACATCGTCTGCTCAGAGAGCTCGGGCGTATTGAAGAAACTGGACAAGTCGACAATAGAAGCGGGGATGCTTTTCAGTTGTTGATTGCTGCTCAGAAACGATGAGAAAAAAAAAGGCTCAGCAGGCCAAAAGTAATGCTAGAGACCTGAGATCAACGTGTCCAATGCCAGTGTCAAACGGTCTACGCAGGGCATCTTCCCACAAACGCTCCTCACGGTCCAGATATCGCGAAGTGCGATGGGGAGGGGAGTCTCTCGTTGGGGAACTGGTGTCGCTTGCCATGAAATCGTCGTCCATCAGAGAGCGTGAGCCACTTGCATCACGGCATAAGCCTGCTGGACGCGACAACATGGCTGGAGGCGTAGTAGGTGTCTTCTTCTCATAATGAGGATGCCGTTTTGTGGCTTTGGTGGACCCAGCGAATGGGTGTGATAGTGGTAAATCAGCGGTAGGTGAGGGTGGGTCCAGCGGGCATGGGTCGAGATGTGGGCTAGAAAGTGGCGAAGAATCGACTGGGCTTAGCACTGGCGAAGAGGAGGGAGATGAATCTGTCGACGAGGCTGGCGTAATGGACATGGTGGTCGATGTTTGCTGAGTCGTACGACGACGGCTCAGGCGGGGTGAGAGTCAACAACCCGACTATTACGTACACACGCGGGTGAGTCCAGGAAAGGCATCAACCGATAGATACCGAGCCAGATTTTCAGATATAAACCACAGAATGAAACACACTCATATCAGAAAAGGAGGGCTTTGTATGTAGCTGATATATCATATAGATACTACCAGCCTCTGCTGCCAGTTCGACTACAAAATCCTCATCAGCTCGAACATAACATCATACTACATACCATATCATCCACATCCCCAAAGAACATCAGTTCAACCATGGTACTATGTCACTGACTCATCAATGTCACCAGGGGTAAATACCATGTTTGCATGCGACAGTGGAAGCAATGAAGAATCTATCAGATCTGTTACCCTTGGATCCCGAAGGTTTAGCATGAGCCTCGAAATCAATATGGCCGCGATTCTGATGGTGAATGGTTCAGTTTCTTAATTTCTAACCAAGGCGTGGAAGCTCACGCATTCGTAACGCTACCCGAGAGACCTTTGTAAGATGTCACGACTGTGACATCCGATCACCCTGTACCCTATTTTCTGATTGCGTCCACGCGTTCGCCGTCCATCTATTGTATGTACTCCCTTTTGTTTCTTTCTATCTGTCCTGTATCGCCACCGATCGGTGAGCGCGTTGTCCGTTCTGTCTCTCTGTTTGATTACCTAATATGTTTCCTTTCTCGTTTCCGGTTACTATAAGTTCCCGTTCCCGTTCCATTACTAATACGATGTCTATCGGTAATCCGGTTATCACACTTACCGTACTTACTCAGCGCGCAGCGCGACTGCGCTCGTCACTCGTCGGTAATCCCGACTCCCCGTACATCACCTCATCCGTTCTACTTAGTATAAAAACCTAGATACTCAGTCTGTTGTAGTTTCAGTTCGAATATCGAATAAGATACTTCTCCTCTGTTCTCCCTTCGCACTCTCCGTCCCTGTCTCGTGCAAGCACTCGGTCGTAGACCGCTTACCCTCGGACACTCCGTATAAACCTCGGTCGGCCTTCCTATCATTTGGGAAGCGCGACTACGCTACGTAGCATCTCAGTCTTACCGCTAGACCAACCTCTGACCCCCAGACCCCTCGTAGAGATCAGATCGGTGAAGAACCGGTCTTGACATAAGAGCCCTGGAAGAGGGAAGGGGGGTCAGCTCCCATTCAGTGTTCAAAGGATAATAACTTACCGTTGCCTTCTAACTTAAATTAAAATAAGAAACCAGGCAAGTCCGAAAAGCTCACCAATGGCACGGTTATGTTTGCAATAGCGCCACAACACATCACCCTGTTTCATTGGTAACTATTTATTCATTCAGTCGCTAAGAATCCTTGACGTACGCAAAATACAGGCAACCTAACAATTCACAGGTATAAGTTTCAGCGAAAACATATTCATGACAGACACACCATCCCGTAAGAAGAGGTCAGTTATACTCCGCTGTCCTTCTTTCTGAATGCGCAGTGTTTTCAGAAGGGTGAGTAGGAAGATCAAAATGTCAAAAACGAGCTGCCCGGTCCATGAAATCGCTAAATCTGTTGACGGACCATACATATATGGTATTAGAAGTGGTATTTCCAGAAATGAATTTAGAGTCACATACACAGAGCCCTATGGAAGACTTCTCTAACCCTGGGTTACAATGACACGAAGAAAACTTACGTCTCAGATGGGAAATAGAATACACTGATGGGGCAGCTGACATTCGCTGTCAAGCCTTGCGACGGAAGCACGGGCACCGTCGCGGCTAGTGAGGTGGAATTAAAAGAGAACAACACCCACTTTTGGCTTATAAGTCGACAGGCATGCAACCACACATGTAAGTGATAGACGTACACAACTAAAAACTCCCCCACCAAGCAAAAGCATCACAAGAAAGATCAAAATTCGCCGGCTATTTCGGTAGAGAGTGTAGACACGCATAATCATGATTACTTCGATCCTATATGATTACGGTCCAGAGCGGAGACAACCAACTATTACGCACCTGGTCCAATGACCTGGATGACAAAAATCTCCGCCTGGACAAACTCAAGTAGAGGATCACACCTGGTAAAGTGCTAAGTACACGAAAGGAGGAACAAATCGAAATAAGATTACCACTAGCAGGTCAGGAATGAGATGGATCATAGACCAACAGGGGGCATGACCTACACTGAGATCGGAATAACTTTCGGATGACCAGAATGAATATGCAAGTGACGGACCATGGCCAAAGAGGGTAATATATCGATTGGCAATGAAGAGGGAAAATGACCATGATCTCCGAGATCTTTGCCAGAATAGCTCGATCTCTTGTGCGATTGTGAGCGTATACTCGTACAGTAGCAATGCTGCAAGCAAGTGTGAGTACCTGATAGTGGAAACGAAATAATAACCAGATGTCAGGAAGCTCACTGAAAATTACAGCAGTGAACAAACGATCAATGTCTCTGCCAAACACAGCTCAACAGTTAGCACGGACATACGCAAGGTTTGAGAAGTACCCACAGCTGAGAGGACATTTTGGAGCTTCAAATTAATCAAACAGTCCGAATCTTGAAGGGATGAAGGCGTCTCCTGGAGGAAGTACTAGTACTATATATAGGCTGGAGATAACACGCAAACACTACGTAACAGCCACAACTTCGAGGAAGCTACCAATTGAGGAAAGGGGGGAAAGAGCGGAAAAGCCATCCACTACAGGTAGTCTCGCTGATTGAAGGGACGTAATGTCTCCATTTTGAACGTTGAACGAACAACAATGGGACCAGGAACCGCCATTTACACCATTAGGAATACCATGTACCCACCTGCGGTGAGTGCAATTATGCACAGGTGGAATTGCTGTACTCTGAAAGAGGTCGAAATTGGATGCATCCATGGAGCTCTGTGTTGATGGTGACTCAACGGGGGTTATTTCTGATACCCTTCCGGAAGGATCAGACACCGGGATTCAAGCTCACCTGCAACACTTTGCTCCGTGTGTACTTAACCAGGTAAAACCAATCTGGGCCTAGTTGAACTAGTACTAGCAATGACGAGGCTCTGTCAACAGGGCTCACCAAAGTTATCAGTAGTAATCACATAACTCGGGGAAGTGCCGGCGTGAACCTTGCTTGGTGCAATGACAAACGAGTCGCTGACAACCCATCAGTCTGATCAATAGGAGATGTCACCATTGTCTACCACCACCATGCGTTACGGGGCGTCAGCCATTCAATGGGCTACAGCACCTCACGGCTAAGCACCTCGGAGATGACGCCATCGTATTGCCTGACACCACGCACTTGTTCCCAATCAATGCTCCCCTCCATCGCGTGCATGCTATTCCAAGGCCATAAATATCGCGTTCTTTTCCACCTCAACGTTCACTTGCATAAGTAAACCCACAGTGTGGCCATCCGGTTGATGATCACTTGTAGTCAGACGTGCTCACGGCGTTCCGATAGGCTGGCTTAAAACATCATTATTCGCGCTTTTGTGTGATCTTGCCATTCCTTGTGAAAAGGGGGTCGTATTTCCGATACCCAGTGATGACAAATATCCTGTTCGGTGCGAAGTCAGTTTCTAGAAAGCAGTGTCCACACACCGTCGTAGAACGTACTTCAGGCCAGTTAACAAAAATTCCGAAGGAGGTGTGGTGTAAGGAAGTACTTTTAAAGCGTGCTTACGCCAAACAGGTAGAAAGGGGCGCCTGCGAAGCTACAGGACACTTTATATGAGTGGAGGTGCTCAGGATGAGACACAAAGGGTGCTCAGCGATTATGTTCCGGGGTGGAATTGTGTGTCGGCGCTAGGCCCTGACATTTACCTAGGTGGGGACCTCAAAAGCAAGCAAGGCGCGAGTCCGGCTGCAATGTTGCGATGTGAGAAGCAAATAATCACAAACCATGATTAGGAAATAAAATTCCTGAGACTAAACCACGATAAGGTTCTTGCCGTGTTTGTTGGCGGCCTATCATTTGGGGGGGTTTCTGGTCCGAGTCACCAGATCAATACACGGTAATCCTCTGCCCAATGGAAAATTGTTGCTGACCTGCTTGGCTAGTTCACAGCGCACACTACATACACTGTTGGCGGCCGGAAATACATAAAGGAATCCGTGTTCACTATCGAACGAACGTGGCCTTCCCTGGGACGTAAAAGGACTGACCGCGCATCCGTAATTGGAGAGTGATCTAAAACCCATTGATCTGGTGTATGGAAGGAGAATGCCTAGAATTCAAAGAACCAAACTCCGCCATTCACATATGATCGTATGACATGCCTGCACGGAATCGATGATATTGGATCTCCGGAAATCCCAAAGGTTAATGGAATCTGGCTTCAGGCCTTACTTCCCTCGGTGTCAACGACCATCGCGTGCTGTCTCAGCAGGTGGTGTGCCTTCACCTTCTTCTATCAGCTGAAGGCCTTCGATCTGTAACGATAAGTCTTTACGCAACACTCGAGCCCAAGGCCCACAGTGAGAACGATTTTTGGTCTCCAGCGCCAGATAACGGTTGAGGTTGCCAAAAACGGTGAGGATTGCAGTGATAGGGCACTCCTAGCGAGGTGATGTTCAGAATTTAATGGAGAAATCTGTAGCTGATATGGGAATCCCGCAAGTACAGCGGCCTGAAGTGTTCTTGTCCTGGTGCCAGGTAGGCATTTCCACGTCACCCGTGTGAACTAACTCTGTTCGAACGGCCACTCGGCACATTCACGTCAAGGTGAGTTGACTCGGTGAACGTAAAGGCTTCACTCCAACTAGAGGTCTGGTCCAGCTTAGAATGCAAGGGGACACATGCCACACTGTCATCTAGAGTTACATGCATCATTACACGTCACCGTGCTCGAGCCCGTGGGTTTGACTCCTGCTGTGTACATGAGAGTGCTGATTGTGAATACTGTACTGCTTCTGGTCAGGAGAACTCAAAGTGAGAGTTCGTGGATTGAGTTTTCATCGCCCATGATCTCGATCATGTGGCACGCGAAACTAATCTAGCTCACCGCCAGCAGCCCAGTTGCTCGTCCGTAACGTGGATTGGTCAGTTCAATGTAAGCAATGTCCATTTATGACCGAATGGGGGTACTGGAAGAAGAGCCCGCAGGATAAAATGGGCAGCCTGCTGGTGACTGCTCAGAGTCAATACTCTGTCCACATCATTTTCGTTATGTCCTGCGAGCCTGCTCCCGGAAACTACAACATTTTGTCCTATATCGATGGCAATGTCGTTAATACCTGTCCCTCGTTAGCCCCTGCAGATGTTGTGATCCTTAACAATGTCACGCCAGTAAGTCTCACAACACACGGGTACATGCTCTATCTTGAAAACGTTGCCAACAGATCACCCTCACAGGATTTAAGGGACCACCAGTCTGCACTTACCTCATCCAGGTCCACGGTGGATATGTGAAGTCCAAAGGGATTCCAAACACACTTCAGTCCATTGACGACGGCAATGCTGTGACATGGATATTCAAGTATCATCCAGACAAACAAGCTTATAGGCGAGTGATTCTCATCCAACACTCGACAGAACTGCAGGCAGGACTTAGATGACTTTTACTAAAGCATTCAACTACATGACAACCCTTCAGCCGGATGGACTGACCCAGGAGGTGAACCCGGTTGCCATCGTCAAGTGCGATCTAGAGTTTGTTACTTACGGGATGGCATGACTCTAATACCCCATTGCAGCTCACGTTCTCTAATTTTCAAAGTCCCATTCCCGACTCGCAGTTGTTCAGGCTTGTGTGTGTTGAGCGTGTCGAAGATTAAGGCGAATCAAGCACAAATCCAGTTTGGGTTTGAAATGTAACATCAACAAGTCTGTACGAAGCATTTGTGATCTGTGTTAACCAGTACGAATACCCAATGATCTTGCCTTTCTCGTGCAACAAGGCAGATAAGTTCATTCACGTCCACCTTGAACCACAGGGGCCCACAGCTCCATTGACCCATAATAGCCACCACTAGTACATTAGCTCTATTCCGACTCGCTGGGGGTGTACTACACAACGCAAGATTGCAACTTTCCGTCACGCCACCGATGCCTTGAATACTGCGTATTTGTTCAACCAGTCTCCATGGAGGGTTGCCAACATTTCGTCTTGATCGGTGACTGAGGTGTTTGATAGGGTATCTTTCGAGTCAATCCTCCTATGCATATCCCGCCATGGATGGTAGTACTTCGTTGTCATTCACCCTTAGATTACCTTCAGCCCCAGGGAATAGACTATGGGTCTAGCGAGATGCCCAGATCAACCGACTTGCCAACTTATAGCCCAACACGTGTTGTATCATCACTTGGAATTGAAAAGGAGTGTAAGAAAAATATATCATACAAAATCTGTCAGCCTCTGCTGACAGTTTGACTGAAAAATACTGTCTCATTCCTGGTCAGTTCAACTATGGTACTGGCTTGACACTTTTCCAACCCCATCAATCGTAGTGTCATCGGAGATAAATACCATTTTTGTATGCGTTAATGGATGCAGCGAAGAACCTATTGGGTCTGTTATCCTTGGATCCCGAAGATTGAGCATAAGCCTTGAAATCAGTGTTGCTGAGATCCTGATCATGATTGCACAATGACGACGATTTCGAATCAAGAAATGGAGTGGCTCACGCATTCGTAACGCTACCTGAGAGGCCCTTAGTAGAGTTCTGGAAGGAGGGGAAAGAGTTAGCCCCCATTCAGTGCCGGAGAGTTGATAGCTTGCCGTCGCCTCCTGATCTAGGTTGAATTAAGGAAGTAAGAAAGGCCGAAAAACTCACCAATAGCACAGTTATATTTGAAATAACGCCACAACACATTACCCTGAAATGGTGACGTCTCATCAGCTTCATCCGGCCATTAAAGAATCCTCAACGTACGCAAAATACAGGCAACCTAACAATCCACGGGTATGAGTTTCAGAGGAGATGCAATCAGGGACAGACACACCATCCCGTAAGAAGACGTCTGCTATACTCCGCCGTCCTTTTGCTCGAATGCGCAGTGTTTGCAGGAGGGTAAGCAGAAAGACAAAAATATCAAAAATGAGCTGCCCGATCCATGCAATTGCTATATCTGTATTAATGGCACATATACGATGTGTTGGAAGCAGTGCTTCTGGAAATGAATTTGAGGGCACATACACAGAGCCCTGTGGAAGCTTGCTGTGACCCTAGGTTATAACAACACGAAGAAAACTTACTGCTCAGATTGGAAATAGAATGCACTGGTGGGACAGCCGACATTCGCTGTTGCGCCTTGCAATGGAAGAGCGGACTTTTTTGTAGTTGGGAAGTTGAATTCAGGGGAGAACAATGACCACTTTTCATCAACTTATAAGTCAATAGCTATGCAACCAAGGGTTGACGGGATCAACATACACAAGCAACAGCTCCTGCAACCAGTATAATTGTCCCAAGGAAGATCAAGACTTGCCAGTTATTTCGACAGAGAGCATAGATACGCATAGTCATGATTACTTCGATTCATCACGATGATTACGATCATAAGCGGAGACAGTCGACAAGCACACACCTGTTCCAATTAGCTGGACGACAAAAATCTCCGCCCGGATAAACTGGCGGAGGGAATCACACCTAGTAAAGTGTCAAGCACACCGAAGACAGAACAAATTGAAATCAGATTACCACTATTGTACATAGAAGCGGGTAGAGGTTGCACATCAGGAATGAGATGGGACATATATCAACAGGGATCATGACGTACGCTGGTGTCGGAATAAGGCCAAAACGAATGCACAAGTGATGGAACATGGCCAAAGAGGGTGATATATCGATTGGCAATGAAGAGGGAAAATGTCCACGATCTCCGAGATCTTTTCCAGAATAGCTCGATCTCTCGTCCAATTGTGAGTGTGTAGTCGTACGATGACAGTGCTGCAAGCAAGGGTGAGTACCTGGTAGTGAGAGCGATGTAGCAACTGGGGGTGTCTCTCACTGAAAACTACAACGGTGAACAAACGACCAATATCTCTGCCAGCCACAACTCAACAGTTAGCATGGACGTACGCACATATGAGAAATACCCACAACTGAGAGGACATTGAAGCTTCGAATTGGCCGAACAGCTCGAATCTCAGAGTTGGCAGAGGGACGAACACGCATCCTACATACGTCCTGGAACGCATTTAAGACCCCGAGCCGAGGTAAGGTGGCGCAATCGACACAGGAACGAGCCTTCTCCACTACGGATACTTAATTAATCTCGATGGTATTGAAAGGATGTAACGTCGCCAGTTGAAATGCTAAATCGACGACAATAGGACCCATTATACTGTTGGGCCTTTCTTCCGATCCAATGCACCATGTACTCACTTGCAGTGAGTATGGAAAGGGATGAGTCGGAAGGATTGGGGCCTGTGGAGGCTGGAGCTCAGGGTCGATGGTGAGTCATCTATACTAAAGCAAGTTGAAGGTACTCTCTTACGGTAGAGTCAACCACCTGACTAAGCAGTCATTCAAACAGACGCACAGTGCAGCCTGTATTTTGCCTTGCGAGACGCCTGACAGGACATTGTGAGATTATGGAAAGCTGGACGGTCATGCTAAGCTTCAGTGTATCACTCTGGCCTGGGAAGACTAGCATAACGGACCCTTCTAGAAACGGATTTACGTAAGCAATCGCATGACATACATGCCAGAATGGTATGGGTCCTTGGCTCTGTCAATAATAGTACGAATGCCCAAGTCGATAGCACTTGCGGCATCATTGACACTGGCAAGGAAAAACTGCACAAGATGTGTTGACCAATGTGGAAAAGCTGCAGGATGCTCAGGGACGACGTGGTCAAGCTCTAAATCATACAAAAGCCACAGTTGCTCAAGAGCCTATCTGGAGACTGGGAGGAAGATGTCGCATCAACTGCTGCGGAACTGTCGTCCCTAAAGGAGCAGCATCAATCCAATGTGGAGAAGGCATGGGAAGACTAAGAAGGCCCCCTGAAGCTCCCTATAAGGTTCGGCCGCCCGGACCCCCCAAAATGACCCTCAAATAGGCAAACTTTTGGGGTCGAGTAGGCATAATCAGGACAGCGATTGTCACGTGTCACGCTGTGTCAC
>Ga0307516_10003891_pt1 | contig 18844 bp, 29 predicted proteins | sample 19_EM_MG_FD_203310 | JGI IMG/M metagenome (GOLD analysis project Ga0307516, IMG submission 203310) | Populus trichocarpa ectomycorrhiza microbial communities from riparian zone in the Pacific Northwest, United States - 19_EM | ecosystem: Host-associated > Plants > Roots > Unclassified | place... | reverse complement strand
CCGCAGCCTCGTCGGTCGCCGAAGGCTCCAGCGGGGATGATCACGGTTCTGGGTAGGCGGCCCGGTCCGGGAGCTGAACTGATGGTTCACAAACCCTCGATATGGTTCTTACACCGTTGTCCTCCGTTTCTGCGTAGAGGGTTTGTCGCGTTGTGATTTTACCCTACGAATAGACTATCGCTAGAATTACCGGGCGTCCGGCGCCAATCCTGGCCGCCAGGCAAACCCACATCACAGTACCACCTCCCCTGAGCCCTCAACGCCCTCCCCCCCTCTGAATTGAGACCGGACTCCAGCTTCACATCGCAGGCGCTGGACCTCCTTTCACCAATGCAATGCCCGTGTCGATACTCCGCTTGACCGAACTCCATCGCAACCCTAGAAGAAAACTTCTACACCTGCCTGGCCAGGACGTCATCGAGTTGGGAGTAGTACGGTCCGTCATTGCTATCCCACACAATTCGGTGTTAACTTTCCGCTGCGCGGTCAAGGTTCGCAGGTTCTTTCAGGAATTGATTTTTCTGAACGTCGAAGATTAGACGGAGAGTATGAATACAAGTGATCCAATGCTGGGAGGGCTTACCCAAGGAACCATCCATTCACCGATATTACACTACCATTCGCGATGGGAACCATGTCACTGTTCACAAATCCTTCGATAATTTTTTTCACTTCCTCCGTATCCCGCCAGCTACGAGTCGAAAGCCGATCGAGTGGTGGAGTATGATGACTTGCAAACCACCGAACTAAAACCGAAATCGCAAGGATGCCGCAGGAGGGGTCAGCGGTGCATGGTACTTCATGGGATCGATGAAGGAATATTGGTTATTTGAAGGGGTAGAGACCATCGGGGTTTGGTGGAGGGAGGGATGGGCCGGTCGTGGGGTCAACCATTGAATGCGGATAATATTTGGAGGGAAACAACCGAAGAAAAAAACGGATTGGAATCGACAGTACAGTCGAATTCGAGCTTGGAATGGGTAGTTCAGGGTAAGGAAGCACGGTTTGAGCGGGGGCGGGGAAAGCTGGAGAAAGTCCGTGGTTCTGGTCACACACACAACCACCTCGGAGCATGATGGAGAAGAGACGGGTAATGGGGATTAATGCACACTCCTTCGGATTCCTCGGTTCTCTCGTGAACGGAAACTCTCCAGGAAGAATATGTAGGCGTCTAGAAATGCGAAGGCGTTGCCAGGGTTGCTAGACCAATTCGAATTGGAGTGGAAACCACGGACTATACTTTGTGCCATCCACGGTCGATTCTTCGGCGGCTTCCACGCGCCCCGAGAGATCCACCCAGTATGCTGGCTTGGTGATCCATTGAGAAAGGGGAAATAATGGAGTAAATGTACCGTATTCTTCTTGGCGCGTTTGGGGAGCTCCCGGGTGGCAATTGGATCACACCTACTCGCCCTCGCGACGTGATAGCACGCATAGAGATCCCGGGGCATTCGTTTCCATGGACCTGTAGGATGCAGGAGGTGGGTGGAGCTCCGGAGTGGCCGTGGTGGTTTCGAGAACGGGGTCGTGTTCTCGATCACCCACCCCAGCCTTCCTGATCGGAAACATGGTGTCCACGCCTCTCGAGTTGAGGTTGGGTTTGTGGCTTCCGACCCGATAATCCCGCCCTGTGGAGTTCAGAGCTGCCCCCCTCTGAAGTTGAGGCTGGATTCCAGCCTACTTAGCTCGGAATATTTCGATCAACACCGAAACAAGACCCCTGTCCCATGACGAACCACCTTTTGTTGGACGGTCATGTCTCCCCGTGGTTTCAAGCTCCCCGCGCCCATACGCAGAGTTGTCAAAAGGTCCTCAGAATTCCTAGGAATGAAATCACGATCTCCGTCCCCATTGACCACCGCGGTCCCCACCGAAATCATTGAAGAGATCTTGCTCCACCTACCCGGCCAGGACATCCTCAAGATGAAACAGGTACGTTGGGATAGCGGAGGGTGGCCATTTAACCGGGCGGCAGTTGACACGCCCCTCATGTCAGGTCAGCCGGGCCTTTGCTTATTTGGTCTCCACGTCCCCGATCTTGGAGTACCGGCTTGGACTCTTTGCTGCCGGCTTGGTCGAAAATCCTCGCTCCTCGTGTAACCTGAAGGAAGGGCGAAGGCAGGTCAAGGAATACGTGGGTGCGTGGGAGAACCTGCACGCCATCAAGAAACGCAACCACACACTACGGGATCCGACTCACTGGGGGCGGCTAGCCACCTGTGGGGCGGGATCTCATCGCAAGACGTTCTCTTGTTATGTCAGGCGGCAGGCCACGATTCGGCCGTTCCCTTTCGTTTACTCATGTGCCTTGCACCACCGCGGATCCGCAGGGGGTTGAGGAGTGGACGGTCGATCTTTCTGTCAGTCCGTTCCAGTTCTGGGAATTTGCTGTATACTCGCCAGAAGACGTTCTCGTTCTTGTGGAGCGGAAGTTCCCGTAAGAAAGGATACTGTTCGGCCCAATGAGATTCTGACTAGTTGACAGCATCTGCCCAATCCGCCTCCTCAATGCCAGGGACGGATCTCCTCACCACCTACCGCTCCATAACATCATCTTGTGGGACACGGGTAGACGCTCAAATGCCGAAGGCATGAGTTTCCGGTGTGTGAAGATGACTGCTTCTAGATTAATGATTGCCACTTCCGCGGGCCTGGTCAACGATTTAATCGTCTGGGATTGGAGGACGGGGAGCATCGTAGGAGTGGCCGACTCTCTGGCTAACTCCAGTTCTCACTTCTTTCACCCTTGTAGGTTCTCAAGCTGTCCCGTGCAGGAGGCGTTCTTCCATTTTCCAAAGATTCAGAACTCAATTTCCTAGACGAGTTTCGACTACTCATCTCAACTGGTGGAGATATCTCGAACAAAGACGTCGTTGATTTGGTCATTTTCGACACCTCCCTTCCCCAACAGTCACCAAACAGTTGGCGATGTTTCAGCATAGAGCTCGCCCAGCTCCAACGTCTTTTTATTCCCTGGGCCGATCAGGTTCGGACTCACATTAACAGCGATGGGCTGCAGGGGGAAGGTTCTCGTGACCGGCCGCTAATCGCTGATCCATCCCAATCTGTGGTTGTCATTGTTTTCTACCGCGAACCTGGGGACTCTCACGGTTGGGGCTCGGCTCTTGTCGTCCAGGTTGCTTCCCTGGTTAAACGCATGTCTTTACCCCGTCCTGGTCATTGCATACCCTGGAATGATTGGAGGAAAGATGGAATAATCGTGGAAATCCCCAATTACGTCCGGACTTTCGTTCTTGGCACCCGTGTCTTGTTTATGAACTGCTCTCGGCTAGGAGATTATTTCGTTCGGGCATACGACTTCAGCCGGTGGGGGTGCAGAGCTGCGGTTTGTATCGGAGAAGGAGACAGGAAGAGGAGGGAAATGTCCCATCACTGCAAGGTTTCGTTCCCAATGGAACATGATGAGGTGGCAGATGATATGCGAGCCTTGGGTGACAGCCTTGTGATGTGTTCGGTGGGTGATTCACGGAAATATCTGAAGCATGCGGTGGGCTTACGCTCGGCGCGAGAAGAGCAGAGCCTTCTATGGCCGCTTCTACGTCTGGGAGTTGTTCTAGCTACGTGCCATCAATCTTGGGTCTGAGCGAACATTCTGTGTGAGCGATTTAGATAGCCCTGTAGACGCTTCTTTCAGATTTGGATTTGTACCACCACACCTCTCCCCGACTTATCCAAGGGTGGGACCCGCGTGCTTGACCAAGGTTTGTGTTCGGATGATACGATGCGGCCCGTCGGCGCCGATGGCCCCCTCGTGGATCACCCGCATGCAGGTCCCAGGGTTTCATACATCTGTTAATACAAGCGCATGGAGGCTGTGTTGTCGCCATCCACAACGCCAGCGACACCTCTGCTAAGTAACCGGTCGGGTTGTGAGCCGGATTGCAGCTTCTTGATAATAACGCTACATGCAGAGTACTCACAGGCGATCGTTAGTGGAATACTAACGCGGTCTGATTGAGGGGACTAAACTTCTTGTACACTCCTGGGGTGTAATCCCTAGCCCTCTTGCCGAGTAGCCGAGGGGGGAGGGCTTCAATCCGTGTGAGTGAGCCTCCACCACACCCTGGATGGGATGCGTGGTGAAATTAAAAGAGTTCGGGGAACGAAAGTATCCTTGAGCAGCATCAATGACACTGGGGGTAGAAAAGCCATCAGGAGTAGGGATGGGACTACCTACACGAATTTTGTATATAAACCCCTGCAGAAATAGAAGTACATCCGACGCTGCCAGTCGGGCTGGGACTACCGTTGATGGCGAGGCGAAGAGTTGTAGGAAGTATCGACGCACGAGGACGCCATGCGCCATACTTTACTAAAATAGCTAGCGTGGCAAGTTAGAAGCGAGGAGGTGCCTCAGGACTTGACGAGCGGCCTCCTCCCTAGCTAGATTCAAAGTCCCCCCAGTGCCGGCACCATACTCCATACCGTCGACTATAAGTGGAGGTCAGATGGGAGTATGCTAGACGGTTTGGGGGCTGACTGAATATAGAGATCGTCCAACTGGGTTGGTGCTCGGGGCCGCTTCTAAAAGCGCTCCCCCAACGCAAGTGACGAGTACCGCCGTTATTTTGCAGGAAGTCGTCTAGTTGGAGTCTGAACTGTAAGGGATTGGATGGCGGGGTTGGAGGAGGTTTGAGCCAACAAACGAAATCGTTTGTAATATATTTGGGAAACGAGTGAGTGACAACGTACGGGTTTTTGGACGCTCGAGGGTTGAGCCTGTGCGTCGAAAATACGCGTTCCAGTGGGGAGCGGGACCTATACAACGCGTCTCGCATAGAACAAGGGGTTCGTTCGGAGATTAGGTCGCACTTACCTGGTGTCTCTCCCCTTCGTTTGAATTAATCTGGGACGGGGGGGTTGGGAGGCGAAGATCTCTCGGTAGACTATGACTATCGAGGTCTGCATCAAGGCTGACTGCCTCGACGGGACTGGGCGAGCGGTCTGTAAGGTAACCCGAACCAAAAGATGTAGTGGTGTTCCATGCGGTCGTCGTGGTGTCGTTCGTCCTGCTTAAGACACCAAAAGAGCCAGGTGTCGGGTCCCGGTCATCGCCACCGTCATCCATCCATTCGCCCGTTCCGGGGGAATGTACCTCTGGCGAGTTTGGGGTCGTCTCCAAACACTGAATAACCTCTTCGATACTTGGACGATTGTTTGGTTGAGCGGTCCAACAAAGTTCCAGTATCTCCCACAGACCATTCGTGAACCAGGCACCTCGAGAAGGGCGCTCACCTTCCACCACCTTCAAGGAAATAGTCATGTCCATGTCATTGTAGAATGGGAAGTGCCCGCTGATGGTTTCATATATGACCATTCCGAGAGCGTAACAATCAGAAGATTTTGTTGGGCGACCATCTTTAATTCCAAACTTATGTGGAGCGATGCGCTCGGGGCTCATCCACCGGACCGTCCCAGCCTGTGTGTATGAGCTTGAGGTCAAAAAGTTTGTGGGGTCCGAGATGATCGTGAGCAGACCAAAGTCTGCGAGGAGGGCGCGGCCGGTTTCGTCGATCAGAACATTGGCCTTTGCAGGGATGTTCATTTAGATATGAGTGATTCCGGCAATAAAAACACGCACCCCCTTAAGATCGCCGTGAATCATTTCCTGACTATGGATGTAGACCAGCGCCCTAGCGACGCCTCCTAGCTAGAGAAGTTATCCAATACTCAATAAACTCTAAGCGAACAGAGTGAGACTTTGAATCAAAAGCCTACCAGTTCCAACCGGTTCACATCTGGGCGCGCCTTCACGAAGTCATTGATGTTCCCATTCACCATCCAGTCTGATACCATTTCAAACTTAGTTTCAGACATTGTCACTCCAACCAATGGCAGGATGTTCGGATGCTGGAGCGCTTTCCATGTCACAACCTCCTTGCAAAATCTCTACGCAGGCACTGTTATTGCACGGGCACGCAAAAGTGGAACACAACCGGCAACTCACACCAATGATCTTCTGTAAGTCAGAATTCGAGTATGTCCTTATGACCTTTACGGCAACATCCCGACAGAGATGTTTCCCCTTCCACACGTCTGCAAACCCACCCCTGTACAACGGGCCACCGGTTCGGTCGTATGAGGTTGGGACCCTCAAGGTTGTTGGAAGGAGTGCCTTGTGGCCACATGTTCTATACAGCGATTTGAGGAAATTCTTTCGGGTCCGCGGCGAAAGATCGGGCCTATCCAGCGCCTGGGCCGATAAGGTGCGAATGTCAGTTTCGATTAGCGTGGGTTTGCAATGAAGGGTGGGTATAAGTAAGACGTGCCTCATCTATCACATCGATAAACGCCTGTGCGTCGTCCCCAAGGAGGCGGTGGATCGTGTAAGCCTCATCGTTACTCGAGAAGATCACTTCGATCAGGGAGGGGAGTCCGTGCGGTGCGAATGCGCGTTTGGCCAGAGCCCTGGAGACTAGACCATTGAAGTTGAGGAAACAGGAGTAATCAGTAATCAGTACTCCGTACAAGATTGGGGAAGGCGGGGTTGAGGACGTACCACCCCCAGGTCCGGATGTGGCGGTGTTGCGAGAAGCCATAGGGATGGTTGGATCGAGGGCTACATTCGGTGTGTTGAATGGATTGAGTGTCTCTTGGATCGTGGCCTTCTGCTCCTCAACCTTGCCCTTCCGGTGTTTGATGGGTTGTACGTTCGCCCCCCTCTTAAGAATCCACCCGATTTCTTCCGTGAACCTGGAGTTGTTTGGGGAGGGGCAAGTAGAAGAAGACCAGTCAACACACCTTTCCAAATCCTTGAGTGCCAACACTACAGATTCGCTGTCCGCATTCCCCCCTTGGTTTACGGTCTTCAGCACTTCGCGTACATTGGAGCAGTATTCGAACAGTTGCGCGGGATCTTTATCATCGATCAACTTGTCCTGGTTCGGTTATCAGTGCCATAGAGAGATCTGGAAAGTCCACAGGCGGAGGCAGAATGGGGAACTAACCCGGACCAAAGCTAGGGTGGCGCCAACGGTTCTGAAGACTTGCTTTGCGGAGGAGTCCTTGACTGCCTCCCGATTCAAAATATCGATTCTGTCGTCCGGGAGCGATGCCCTGGCGTCCTCGCGTGTGCGTGATGCCATTTTCGCCAGCTCGGTGTAAGTGGGGATCGGCAACCTGTAAGGCGTACCAATGCGGCGGTGGTTGAAGTGCAAGTAGTTGGGTCGGAGGTTTACACGCGACCAACAGGCGCTCATGTGCGCGCTATGAATTCATCGCTGGTTCTCCGGAGAGGTATGAAAACGTTCGGACAACGGTGTCCCCGGTGCAACCTCGCCGGTCGTCGAAGGGTCCCGCGGCGATGATCACGGTTCTGTTGAAGATGGTTCGGAGCTGAACCGATGGTTCCCGGCTTGCAAAACATTTCTCAACGGTCCCCTATCTCTGTAGTATGTTATTTGTCGCGCTGGGATTGTCATCCTGTGAATAGGTCTATCGTTGAAACCACCAGACTTCCACCCCAGTGTCCTCAACGGAGACCGGCGTCAATATTCGCTGGCCGAAAACTCACGTCACGTCTCGCGCTTCACCAACATAATGTCCGCACCGATATCCTGCTTAGCTGAGCTTCCGACAGAAATCCTGGAACAAATACTCCTGCATCTGCCCGGCCAGGATATCATCAAGATGGAAGCGGTACAGTGTATCGTCGTCATCCCAGACGATCCGGCGCTGACTCTCCGCTGCATGGTCTAGGTTAGCCGGCAATGTCAGGAATTAACTCGCAATTCCCCAACACTTCTGCACAGATGCGACCTATTTTCCGCCGGCTTGGTCGAAACCCCTTGTAGCCCCCGCGATTTTTCTGAACGTCGGAGACTATATGAAGAGTATGAACTCAAATGGTCCAACGCTGGAAGGGTGGTGAAGGTGGTTCACGAGTTGCCCGAGGAATTATACATTCAACGATATTACACCACCCTTCACGGCGGGAACCTCGTCGCTTCTTACAAGCCCCACGAGGGTGACCTTCATTTCTTCCGTATCCCGCCGGCGACAAGTCAAAAGCCGATCGAGTGGTGGAGCATCCCTCCATTTCCCTTTCGTATTACTATGAGGGCATTCGCAGTGTACCCGACCGGCGGTATCCTTGCTGTTGCTGAAGAAAATGAGGGGTGAGTTCCCTCGCCCTGCGGTAACCACCACTTGGCGTCTGATCGCGCATAGACTCGTCTGCATCCACCTCCTCAACCTGTCGGACGGCTCCCCCTGCCCTCTACCTCTTTCAAACATCACATGGGAACTCTCCCAAGAGGCCAGCGAAATTTTTATCGGGGGATTGGCCATCACGGGTTCCCGAATCATGATAGTCCTTCGTTACCGGGAGGGCCAGCAGGAAATCAAAAGGGTAGTTGTGTGGGACTGGAACACGGGAAATATGGTAAGACTGATGGGGTTTAGGCACTGAGTAGCTATACTTTGCTCACTTTGGCTCTCCAGGTTCTCAACCACATCTCACCGAAGAATAGGCGTGCGTCGGGTAGAGAAAACATCACCATCACGTTCCTCGACGAATTTCGAATCATCCTTTTGACTCCCGCCACACCCCCGGTTCCTGAATTCACCGTCTTCGACACACTCGTCCCACCCGGCCACCAAGTTCGTTCACGACGATTCTGCGTGCCGACCGGATACCGCGATTGGTATCCTGTTCTGCATGCCGACGGTGACAGGTGCTTGGGTACGCTAGGTAGACCTCTTACGACCGACCCTGCCCAGGCGGTCCTCGTCATAAAGCTGGTCAGCCCCGATGGGCCGCGAGTTTTGCTCATTGTGCGGATACAAACCTTGATCGAATGCGTCCATTCGACGAGCCCGGACACTTGCGCGCCCTGGGAGGAGTGGGGGAGGGGTGCTGCAGTTATGGAGGTCCCTGAATGCGCCAGCGCCTATGAAGGCCCGTTTCCGTTAATCCAAGGAGTCCGTGTGACTTGGGCAAATTCCACCCCCGGTGTTGACGGCCTCTACCTTCCCCATCTCTGCAGCTTTGACCTCAGTCGGCGGAGTTGGAGCACCCTACCGCTTCGGGACGAAGGCAATGGGACTGAGCGGAGGGTCGCGTTTGAAGACGGGCGGCGGGTCTCACTTCAAGGGAATGAAGGAATGATCGAGTCTCGATTTGACCCGCTGGGGGATGGCAAGTTCATGCATTTGGTGAGTCGTTCCCCCCGTTGGAAACACGGTGGAATGCTGATGCTGGGAGAGGAGAGTTACTCCGGCTCGGCCGCTGTGTTGCACGTTTGGGAGCTGGTTTGAGGCGTCCGTCCTGATAACCAAAATCAGGTCTTGCATAGCAAGTCGATAGTCCTGCTGTATCGTCCGTAAAACGACAAAGGGGGCTCGTGGAGCGGTGGGCCCCGCCCGCCTCGCGAGGCCATCCCGCGATGCCCGGACGACACGTTTGGTCTCGAAGTTTTTGGAATGTCTTATATCTTTGCTCAACATCGAAGACTACACCAATACTGGGAACGCAAATGGTCTATTGCGGGTGGGTGGTGGCGGTGACCAACGGACCGCCCAAAGAACCGCCACCAACGGCATTTCATCACGGATTGCACGGCGGGAATCCCAACTTATCCCAGAACCACCGAGATAATCGTCTCAATCTCTTGGCAATTCCCGTACGGAAGGTCCTGGTACGGAGGGTCTCCGGGTTCAATTATCCCGGAGTTTGGACCCTGTTTCCGGTTTGGATCCTCAGTGAGAACCTGGTTGCATTATATTTTGAACGGTGCCTAGACCCCACGTACCTCCGTTCGCTACATACCGAACAGGCGATCGTCAGTGGAATACGTGGTCTGATTGAGGAGACTACCTCCGTTCGTGGGTCGGAAAACAACTCGTGATGGAGCGCCTCCAACTTCCTTCCACTCGCTGTTGCTGAACAGAAGAGGCGGTGAGTGACCCACGAAGGATGTTTGGGACGCACCGCGGAACGTTCGATCGCAATTGATGCATGATGGCCTATCGATTCTCCAACGCGAGGGCTTTTATTTGTTTTCTTCTTTATTTCCATGTCACAGATGCTCTCTCGCGCTGGGATTACCACCCGGTGAATTGGTGTATCATCGAACGGATTGAAACCGCCGGCGCCAAAGATCCCGCCTAATGATCCTCGCCATGAGCGCTTGTTTTACCCTTGACTCGACTCCAAATACAATGTCCGTGTCGATGCTCCGCTTGACCGAGCTTCCAATCGAAACCATAGAACGAATACTTCTACACCTGCCTGGCCAGGATGTCACCAAGATGGAAGCAGTACGGCACGTTATTACTATCCCACACGATTCCGCGTAACCCTCCGTTGTGTGATCTAGGTTAGTAGGCAATTTCAGGAATTGACTCGCAATTCGCCAGCCCTTCGGCACAAACTCGACCTATTTTCCGCTGGCCTGGTCGAAAATCCTTGTACCCCCCATGATTTTTCTGAACGCCGAAGACTATACGGAGAGTACGAACGCAAATGGTCCAACGCTGGGAGGGTGGTGAAAATGGTTCACGAGTTGCCTGCGGACCTATCCATTCAACGGGAATACACTACCCTTCACGGCGGGGGCCTCGTCGCTTCACACAAACCCCACGAGAATGACCTTCGTTTCTTCCGCATCCCGCCGGCGACAAGTCAAAAGCCGATGGAGTGGTGGAGCATCCCTCCATTTCCCTTTCGTATTAGGGCGTTCGCAGTGTACCCGACCGACGGTATCCTCGCTGTTGCTGAGGAAAAGGAACGGTGAGTTCCCTCACTCCTTGGTAACAATTGTTTAGTGTCTGATCGTATATAGATTCGTCTGGATCCACTTCCTCAACGTCCTGGATGGTTCACCCCACCCTCTACCTCTTTCAAACATCACATGGGAGCTCCCCCGAGAGGCCGACGCGGTTTTTATCGAAGAGTTGACCATCACCGGTTCCCGAATCATGATGCGCCTCCTTTGCCTGGAGAACCAGCAGGACGTTAGAAGGATAGTTATCTGGGACTGGAAAACAGGCGATTTGGTGAGGCTCGTGGGGTCTAGTGCCGAGTAGCTATGCTTTGCTCACTTCGGCTCTTCAGGTTCTCAACCACCTCCCATCACCGAACAGCCGTGCGTCGATTGGAGAAGACATCACCATCACCTTCCTCGACGAATTTCGAATAATCGTTTTGACTCCCGCCGCATCCCCGGTCCCTGAATTCACCATCTTCGACACGCTCGTTCCACGCAACCACCAAGTTCGTTCACGGCGATTCTGCGTGCCGACCAGATACTGCGATTGGTGGTATCCTTTTTTGCATGTCGACGGTGACAGGTGCTTGGGTACGCTAGGTAGACCCCTCACGACCGATCCTGCCCAAGCGGTCCTCGCCGTACGGCTGGTCAGCCTCGACGGGCCGCAAGTTTTCCTCATCGTGCGGGTACAAACTTTGATTGAATGTGTCCGTTCAATGAGCCTGGACACTTGCGTGCCCTGGGAGGAGTGGGGGAGGGATGCCGCAGTTATGGAGGTCCCTGATTTGGAAGACACCAGTCCATATGAAGGCCCATTCCCATTAATCCAAGGAGTCCGTGTGAGTTGGGTGAACGCTACCCCTGATGTTGACTACCTTCCCCATCTCTGCAGCTTTGACCTCAGTCGACGGGGTTGGAGCGCCCTACCACTTCGGGGCGAAGGCTATGGAACTGAGCGGAAGGTCGCGTTTGAAGACGGGCGGCAAATCTCGCTTCAAGGGGATGAGGGAATGCCCGAATCCCAATTTTACCCGCTGGGGGACTGTAAGTTCGTGTATTTGGTGAGTCGTTCCTGCCGTTGGAAAGTGGGTGGAATGCTGATGCTGGAAGAGGAGAGTTACTCCGGTTTGTGCACTGTGTTGCACGTTTGGGAGCTGGTTTGAGGCGTCCGTCCAGATAACCAGAATCGGATCTTGCACAACAAATCGATAGTTCTGCTGTGTCGTCCGTAAAATGACAAAAAGGACTCGTAGGGCGGTGAAGCCCCCGGCCGCATCGCGAGTTTATTGACGCTTGAGCAACGCGTTTGGTTTCAAAGTTTTTGGAACACCTTATATCTTCGCTCAACGTTAAAAACCACGCGAATACTACGAACACAACTGATTTATTGTGGGGTGGGTAGTGAAGGCGATTCACAAATTGTCCAAGGAACTACCCCCACAACGGCATTCCATCATAACTTGCACGGCGGGAATCTCATCTGATCCCAGAACTTGACATCATTCCATCCACCAGTTTGATGGCTACGGCTGACCTGGCGGTCTAAGGGTGGTTGGACAGTGGGAGTAGTGAGGACCCGGCATTATTGTCCAACAGTCCGGCAATGGCCTAGGGACGAAGCGACTACCTGTAGATTCGCATCTGAACGGAGAAATTGCCACCATTCTTGGGCTCACCTGGGGGACAAAGCCATACCTCGACATATTCATTGGCTGACTGGTCATGCCGTTCTGCGTGTTCTGGGGTCCGGGCGGGCCACCTTCCACCTGAACATTGAAAGGAAACATAGGCGTTGTCGGAGGTCGGTTCTGGGGCGGATCAGCCATCTCCCGTCGTCTCTTGTTCACACGTATCGTGCTCTCCTTCAGGCCTATAACAGTGGCCTTCAACAAGATTTGGTGTCTAAAGGATGGGGCGTAAGGAGGGGCTGCTCTAACGAAAGCCCACTCACCTCGTGCGTGTGTGTCCAAAGGCCTGAACAACGCGGTCCCAGTCGATCTCGCCTTTCGGGTCTCTGCACTGCTCGGTTAACTGTTTGAGTCGCGCAAACTCATCTTCAGTCCATTGACCCTTCGGGTATCGTAAGCAGGAGGGATGGGGTACGTCGTTTAATGATGCCCCTACCTGATTGAAACCTGTTGGCCATGGGTTTGCAGGTGCTTGTCTTGGCGTTCCAGTGCTCGGAACGTTGGTGTTCGTCATCGTGGGCGTAGTGGTAGCTACGCTCGTAGTCATAGCAGCGGGGGGATTTGGAGTGTTGGTAGGTGGGGTAGCTGTGGAGAATAACGTGGGAGGAAGCGATCTCTCGAGCTCCATCCACGATACCGCTCGCGTCGTCGTGTTCGTAGGAGGGTTTGAGTGATCACCACCGCTCGGAGAAGGACACGGCCGCTTCGAGGAAGAACTTTCTTCTTCACCAGGAGACATGTTTTTCCGCTTTGCCCGTTGCTGATTCGTGGAACCGTTGTTGTGAACGTTCTCCGATGTCGACGAAGGGCCGGCAGGTCCGGGCTGCGGGTGGGTATGATACTTTGCGCGATAGAGACTGACCATCCGATACTAAGGTGAATGGTAAGCAAAACAAGCGGACTGGTAAAATGCAGGAATCCACCTTTTCTTCTCCGGTCAAGGCAGGTAGGTCCTTGTACTGCGGGATCATCAGGTCCTGTTTGAGTTTTGGAAAGAGAGAGAGTGGGATGCGTATAAGTTCGGCATCGATTTTGTTGGTCGGCAGAGGGTCCCCCTCCGGAGGTGAATGAACCATAGACAGACTAGGGTCAGTGATCGGACCCCGGCCAGGGTGCTGAGGGAAAGCCCAGGAAGTTTGATTCAATGTCGAGCGGTAGTCGGTCTCTGGGTTGGACTTGGAGAGCCCAACAGGGTTCTCCGAGTAGAGGGTGGGAAGGGGGGTACGAGGAGGGTCGGCGGGACTAGTATAACCGAGTGAGGAGGTTTGTGGGGGCTGCTGGTGGTTGTCAATGGTAGGAGAATTAAGAGTGGCCATCGGCCGCTTATTGGAACGGGTATCCCTGGATGTGTAGGGGGGCATGGTGGGAGAGTTGTCTGGGAAGGACGAGTAGCTGTCGAAGCCAAAGGCAGCCGACAACTGGTCGAGGTCATGGGCAGAGAACCCGGAAAGGTTGGAAAGGTCGAGATCGAAGTCGAAAGGCAGGTTGGAAGAGGGGGTGGAGCCAGAGACTGGGCCGGAGGTGTAGATGGAGCCGGAATGGTTCGAGAAGGTGTTGTTATAGTCTGAATCCGCAGTATTCTGGTTGAAGATAGGGGGTAGTAAGTCCGGGGTGTAGGGCCGCTTGACCTGGCCGAAGACAGGGGGTGGCAAGTTGCCCACCCCGGAGGGAGAGGCGGAGGGCGCGTATCTGGGGGGAAGAGAAGCGCGACGGGAGTCAGCGAGATGATGATCTTGGAGAGGGGGGATTGGCGCAAGTTGTGTGTGATCCTCTGTGGCAAAAAAATCGACAGAGTCACCGCCAGAAGAATTTGTTGCTGAATCCCAATCATCGTCATCATCATCCACTCCTTCGATTGGCCTAGGTGAGGGTGGGTCCGACGAGTTTGAGGTCATCTCCAAACACAGAAGAACATCTTCGATGCTTGGACGGTCACACGGTCTAGATGCCCAACACCGCTCCAGCATCCCCCACAGACCCCCCGCGAAACCCACCCCTCGAGGAGGGTGTTTACCTTCCACTATCTTCATGAAAACAGCTGGGTCTGTGTCTTTGTGGAAAGGAAGGTTCCCACTGATAGTTTCGTATATGACCATTCCAAGAGAGTAGCAGTCCGAAGATATTGTTGGACGGCTGTTCTTGAACCCGAACCGGTCCGGCGCGATACGCTCCGGGCTCATCCAGCGGACCGTGCCACCCTGTGTCTGAGAGCTCGACGACAAAAGGTATCTGGGGTTTGAGATGATCGTCAGCAGACCGAAGTCTGCTAGGCGGGCGCAGCCAATTCGATCGATCAGAATATTGGCCTTGACAAGAAAACTCGGTAAGATGGGAGTGACTCGCTGTAAAAAAACATACCCCCTTAAGATCCCCGTGAATCATTCCCTGGCTATGAATGTAGATTAGCCCACTAGTGACACCTTTTAGCTGGATAGGTTATCCGGACGTCAATTGGCTTGAACAAAGACGGTGGGGGTGTGGAAAAAAAAAGCGTACCAGTTCCAGCCGGTTTGTGTCAGGGTGTGCCTGCACGAAGCTGGTGATGTTTCCATTCGACATCCAGTCTGATATCATTGCAAACCGAGTTTCAGACATTGTCACTCCGATCAACGGCAGGACGTTCGGATGCTGGAGGGCTTTCCATGTAACAACCTCCTTGCAGAATCTCTATACAAGTCACCGTCAGTGTGCAGGTGCGCGGTGGGGGATCACAGCAAGAAACTCACCCCAATTACTTTCTGTAAGTCGCTGTTTGAGTAAATCCTCATGACCTTTACAGCAACGTCTCGACCGCAATATTCCGTCTTCCACACGTCCGCAAACCCACCCCTGTATAAGGCGTCGCCGGTTCGCTCATAGGAAACTGGAATCTTCAGGGATGTTGGAAGGAGTCCGTGGCGGCTACACATTCTGTACAACGACCTGAGGCAGCTCTCTCGGGAACGTGGCGAGAGACCGGGTCCATCGAGTGCCTGGTTGGCGGAACGTGTCAACATCGGTTTCAATTAACTCGAATTCATGCCGAGTGGACTGAGAACGTGCCTCATCCATCACATCGACGAAGGCCTGCGCGTCGTCCCCAAGGAGGCGACGGATTGTGTCACCCTCGTCCTGACTCGAGAATATCACTTCGATCAGGGAAGGGAGTTGGTGCAGAGCGAATCCGCGTCTGACCAAACGTCCACGGCCTGGGACATTAAAGTTAGGAGAGGAGGAATAATCAATACTCTATACAAGATCTGCGAAGGTAGGGCTGAAGGCGCACCACTCTCAGGTATGGTCCGTATAGAGGTCATGGCGGTGGTGTGAGAATCTACGGGCACGATGTCATCGAAAGGTGCACTTGGTGGGTTGAGATTGTCGAGTGTCTCTTGGATCTTGAACTTGTGCTCGTTGACCTTTCCATCGTCGTGTTTGGTGTGGGGGGTGTTTGCCCCCCTCCTGAGAGTCCGCTCGATTTCTTCTGTGACCCTGGAGTTGTTTTTCCTGAGGAGCCAAGTATAACAAGACCAGTCAACACACCTTTCCAAATCCCTGAGCGCCAGCCTCACGGATTCGTTGTCCGCATTCCTTCCCTGGGTTACGGTCTTCAGCACCTCACATACATCAAAGCAGTATTCGGACAATTGCACGGAATCTTCGTCATCAATCAGCTTGTTCTGGCTCGGTTATCAGTGAGAATCCACAGGCGGAAGCAGAATGGGGCACTAACCCGAACCGAAGCTAGGCTAAGGCCGACGATTCTGAAGACTTGCTTTGCGGAGGAGGGTTCCATCACGTCACTGCTCCGGTCCCTGCTCAAGATGTCGATTCTGTCGTCCAGGAGCGGTGCCTTGGCCTTGCGTGTGCGGTGGAGGAATTTCCGCCGGCTTGGTATGAGGGGCACCAGTGGGGTGGCGGTGGTTGAGGTGGGTGGGAGGTTTGCACGCGGCCAACAGGCGCTCATGTGTTCGTCAGAGATTCATCGCTGGTTCTCCGGAGAGGTACGAAAACGTTTGGACAACGGTGTCCCCAGTGCAACCTCGCCGGTCGTCAAAGGTTCCAGCGGCGATGATCACGGTTCCGTTGAAGATGGTTCGGAGCTGAACCGATGGTTCCCGGCTCGCAAAACAATCTTTCAAAGGTCTCTTATCTCTGTAGTATGTGCTTTGTCGCGCTGGGATTGTCACCCGTGAATGGATCTATCGTTGGAACCGCCAGACTTCCACTTCAGCGTCCCTAACGGAGACCGGCGTCAATATTCGCTGGTCTCGCTTCACCAACATGTCTGCGCTGATATCTCGTCTAACCGACCTTCCTACCGAAATCCTGGAGGAAATACTCCTGCATTTGCCTGGCCAGGATATCGTCAAGTTGGAAGCGGTACGGTGCATCGTCGTCATCCAAGACGATTCGGCGTTGACATTGACTCTCTGCTGCGCGGTCTAGGTTAGCCAACAATTCCAGGACCTGACTCGCAATTCGCCAGCACTCCGGCACAAACGCGATCTCTTCTCCGCCGGCTTGGTCGAAACCCCTTGTAGCCCCCGCGATTTTTCTGAACGTCGAAGACTATACGAAGAGCATGAGCGCAAATGGTCCAGCGCTGGGAGGGCAGTGGTCGCCGTTCACGAGTTGCCCGAGGAACTGTCCATCCAACGATATTACACTACCATTCACGGCGGGAACTTTGTCACTGTTCACAAACCCTACGGGAAAAATCTTCATTTCCTCCTTATCCCATCAGCCACGAGTCAAAAGCCGGTCAAGTGGTGGACCATCCCCCCGCTCTCCTTTCGTTTTGAGGAGTTCGCAGTGTATCCAACCGATGGTATCCTCGCTGTTGCCGAAGAAAAGGGGCGGTGAGTTCCCTCAACCCACGGTAACAAGCATTTAGCGTCTGATCGTGCATAGATCCGTTCGTATTCACTTCCTCAACCTCTTGGACGGCTCTCCCCGCTCTGAACCTCTTTCAAACATCATGTGGGAACCACCTGAAGGGGTTTGCAGAATCTCTGTTAAAGCGTTGGCCATCACCGGATCCAGAATCATGATGCGCATTCGTTGCCGGGGGGCGGTCCAGGAGGATGCTAGAAAGGTAGTTGTGTGGGACTGGAAAACAGGAGATTTGGTAAGGTTGATGAAGTTCGAGTACCGAGTCGCTATGTTTCTTACTCTGCCTCTTCAGATGCTCAACCTTTCATCCACGAACAGGTATCCGTTGAGCGGAGGGAATGCCACCGTCACCTTCCTCGATGAATTTCGAATGATGGTTTTGACTCACGGTACCTCCTCGGTCCCTGAATTCACCATCTTCGACACATTCGTCCCACGCAACCATCCAGTTCGTTCTCGACGATTCTGCGTGCCGCAGAGATACCGCGATTGGATCCCCGTCTTGCACGTCGACGGTGACAGGTGTTTGGGCTCGCTAGATAGACCCCTCATGACCGACCCTACCCAGGCGATCCTCGTCATAACGCTGGTCAGCCCCAACGGGCCGCGAGTTTTCCTCATCGTGCGGATACAAACTTTGATCAAATGTGTCTATTCAACGAACCCAGACACTTGCGTGCCCTGGGAGGAGTGGGGGAGGGGTGGTGCGGTTATGGAACTCCTTGACTCCACCAGTGCCTATAAAGGCCCATACCTGTCAATTCAAGGAGTCCGCGCAATCTGTGTGAACGCTACCCTTGGCGTTGATGGCCTCCCCCGTCCCCAGCTCCAGCTCCATACCTTCGACCTCAGTCGGCGGGGTTGGAGTACCTTACCGCTTTGGGATGAAGGTGATGAAACTGTGCGGAAGGTCCTGTTTGAAGACGGGCGGCAATTCTTCCTTCAAGGGGGTGGGAGGATAGCCGAATCTCGATTTGACCCACTGAGGGATGGCGAGTTCATGTACCTGGTGAGTCGTTTCCACCGTTGGGGGGGCGATGGAATGCTGACTCCGGGAAAAGGACAGTTATACCCGTTCCGCCGCCGTGTTGCACGTTTGGAAGTTGGTTTGAGCCTCCTCGTACTGCCCGGCGAGGCGACCAGAATTAGGGCCTTGTATGGCGAGTCGATAGTCCCGTTGTATATGCTTGAACTCGATTTCTGCTGATGTTTGACCATCGCCGAGTGTCTATTGGTTGTTCACAGACCACTATCGGGCTGGGCCGCGTCCACGATTCTAAGATCGTGTCCACGTCGTTACTCAACCCAACTGAGTTTCCTATCGTGGCATGCCATGAGCGCTGGTTTCGCTCTTATTATGATTCGAACGCAATCTCCGCGTTGATACTCTGCTTGACCGAACTTTCTATCGAAACGCTAGAACAAATACTTCCGCACCTGCCTGGCCAGGATATCCGATGCCAGAAGCGGTACGGCGCGTCATTGCCATTCCATCCGGAGTGTTCACCTCCCGTCGCACGGTCTAAGTTAGCAGGCAATTTCAGGAAT
>Ga0307516_10003890_pt1 | contig 18847 bp, 21 predicted proteins | sample 19_EM_MG_FD_203310 | JGI IMG/M metagenome (GOLD analysis project Ga0307516, IMG submission 203310) | Populus trichocarpa ectomycorrhiza microbial communities from riparian zone in the Pacific Northwest, United States - 19_EM | ecosystem: Host-associated > Plants > Roots > Unclassified | place... | reverse complement strand
GGCTCCGTGCTGCCGGTGGTGCGAATCGTGGTCACGCCGCCCGCAAGGTAGAGCTTGGGAAAGCTCGATGCCTGCTCCGGATAGAGCGCTTCATCCGCCTCCGGGTTCACCTTGGGCGCCGGATAGAACATGTGATCGTGCATGCCGACGAGGCCCGGGATCAGTGTCTGCCCGCTGCCATCGAGCGTCGCCACCCCGTCGGGCACGGTCACGTTCGATCCCACCGCCGCGATGCGCCCGTCGCGCAACAACACCGTCTGGTTGTCCCTGGCGGGCGTGCCGTTGCCGTCGATCACCCGCACATGGACGATCGCCAGCACGGGCTCCGCGTGCACGACGAAGGCCTGGACCTGCTTGGACAGCGCGGGCGCCGCTGCCAGCGCAGCGCAGGACAGGCCCGCCCCGAGCAATGCCACCACGAGCCGCGGCCGCACCCACGACGCATGACTTCCCGATCGACGATGCATGGCCAGTTCCCCGTTGCGATGATGCGGACACTCCCCGTCCCCGCGAATCGTCGCGAGTATCCCAAAACCCCGCGACTGTCGACAGCGGCGCGAGGTCACGCTTTCGAGCCGCCCCAGGTTTCGCGAACGGATGATCGCGTCACGCCACGCGACGCCCGCGCGGCCGCGGCGCCGTGGCGCGCACAGACGCGGGCAGGTCGGACGGCTGGGCGTGCAACGCCGCGATCTCGCGGAAATGCGCCAGTAGCGCCTCCGCGACCACGCGCACGCGCGGCGCGAGGAATTGCCGGTGCGGATAGACCAGCACGAACTCGCGCGCGCCCGGCTCGTGCGTGTCGGTCAGCACCATCTTGAGCCGCCCCGCCTGCAGGTCGGGCAGCGCCTGGTACAGGCCGCACTGGGCGATGCCGCCGCCGGCCAGCGCCAGTTCGACAACGCCCTCGCTGTCGTTGGCGACCAGCGCGGCGCGGGGTGTGACGGCGACTCGTCGACCGTTCACGCGAAACGGCCAGGGGGCGACAGAGCCGTCGGCAAAGCGGAGCTGGATGCAACGATGCTGCTCGAGGTCGCCGTGCGCGAGCGGGACGCCTGCGCGCGCGAGGTATTCCGGGCTGGCCACGAGCACCAGCGGCAGCCTGCACACCCGGCGAGCCACGTAGTCGGCATCCGGCACCGAGCCGCCGCGGATGGCGATGTCGATGCCCCTCGCGACCATGTCAACCGGCGTGTTGTCGAGCTCGACCTCGATCGTCAGTCCTGGATATCGCTCGGCCAGCGCCGGCAGGGCGGGCAGCACCCACATGCGTCCGAACGCGACGCCCGTCGAGATCCGCACGGCCCCGGCGGGCTCCTGAGCGGCTTGCGAGACCTCGGTGACCGCGTCGTCGAGCAGGCGCAGCGCAAGGCTCGCCTTCTCGATGAAGCGCGCCCCTTCGTCGGTGACGCGCGAGGTGCGCGTGCTGCGCTGGACGAGCCGCACGCCCAGTTGCTCCTCCAGTCTTGCAAGGCTCTTGCTGACGGCCGCGGGCGTGACGCCCAGCCGGCGCGCGGCGCCTGCGAGGCTGCCGGCGGCCGAAACCTCGATGAGGGCGAGCAGGCCCTGCAGTTGCTTCATGCGCGACATTCTCAACCAAAAGTCACCACGGCATCAACCGGCAATGACTTTCCAGACATGACTGGCACGCCTAGAGTCGCTCCATGCCCGCATCTCCGGCGGGCTCAACTCGAGGAGTTCAGTCATGAAGATCGGCATCATCGGCTCAGGCACCGTCGCGCAAACGCTCGCGGCGGGATTCATCAGACATGGCCACGAGGTGACGCTCGGCACGCGCGACGCGGCCAAGCTCGCGGAGTTCGCTTCGAAGACGCCAGGCGTGCGGATCGCCAGCGGCGCCGTCGCGGCGGCGTTCGGCGACGTTGCTGTGCTCGCCGTCAAGGGCAGCGCCGCGTTGCAGGCGGCACGCGACGCCGGCGCGGGTCTGGACGGCAAGCCCGTCCTCGACACCACCAACCCGATCACGGACTCCCCACCCGTCGACGGCGTGCTGTCCTACTTCACCGGTCCGAACGACTCGCTGCTGGAGCAACTGCAACGCGAGTACCCCAAGGCGCGCTTCGTCAAGGCATTCAACTCGGTCGGCGCCGCGCGCATGATCGACCCGAATTTCACGAACGGCCCGCCCACCATGTTCATCGCCGGCAACGATGCCGACGCGAAGACTCTCGCAACGCGCCTGCTCGCCGAGGTCGGCTGGGACGTCGCCGACATGGGCACCGCCGTTGCCGCCCGCGCGATCGAGCCGCTGGCCATGCTGTGGTGCATTCCGGGATTCCGCGAGAACTCGTGGATGCATGCTTTCAAGTTGCTGCGCTGAACGGCCCACGAACGCAGTCTCCACGCTTCAGGAACGACGATGCAGCGACACCGAACCACTGCCGCCGACCGTCGCCACGTCCCGGCGCCCGACGGCGGCCTGGCGACGCGATACCCGGATTCGGACAGCGCGGTCGACCTGGCTTACGAGGTGTCGGGGGATCCAGGCAAGGCCGTGCTGCTGCTTGTCCACGGAGGGACGGCAAGCCGGCGATCCTGGGATCTCGTCACTCCCGCCCTGCGCACAAGGTATCGAGTCGTCGCGGTCGACATGCGGGGCCACGGACAATCGCCCACTCCGGAATCCGGATATTCGGCAGTGCAATTGAGCGCCGACATCAATCGCGTCATCGACGAGTTGGAGCTCAAGCAGGTCACCGTCGTCGGACACTCGCTCGGCGGCATGGCAGCCATCTTCCTGGCCGCGCATCGACCCGACGTGGTGAAAAAGCTCATACTGCTCAACGCTCCCGTCACGCCCAACACGATCGGCGCGATGGCCGGTCTCGAGGCACGAGTGAACAGCCCTGGATTCTTCCCCGTGACGCAAGCGTTCGTCGATGAATGGACCTCGCATTCGCGACCCGTTCCCGCGTCCTTTGTCGCCACACAGCAGGCACACGTCGCTGCTCTCCGCCAGGTCGTCTGGCGACAAATGTTCGGCGAACTTGCCAAGGCGGACATCCGGTCCACGCTGAAAGGTATCGAACAATCCACATTGATCTTGTGGGGAGCCCGGGACAAGCTGCTCGATCAGGCGCAGTACGAGGCGCTCCAGACGGGGATCGGCAACGCGCGTCTGATCATGATCGCCGAGGCAGGGCACAACCCGAGCTCGGCCACGCCAGATCGCGTCGCCTCGGAGATCACGTCATTCGTGACGTAGCGCGCGACCCGGTACCCGGGCCTTGCCATTTGCCTGCCATCCACTTCGCCACTGCCAGATCGGGAGCCGTGGAGGCATCACGGAGCGCGATGCAGCACGAGCTTGAACATCGTCGCCCATCCCTGGGGAGACTTGGCCTCGCTCCAGGCTTCGTAGGCGTCATCTCCGATGCGGGTCCAGCGGACACGATATGTCATGGCGTCGCCGTTCGCGACGAATTCGGTCGCGGGAAAGACGAGGCCGTCGGCGGCGCTCTCGACGGTGCCCTGGCTCATGCCGCCGAGGTTCTCGATGTAGACGTACTGCACGGTCTTCGCCGCGGTGTTGGGGAAGTACGTCGTCTCGCCAATGTAGTCGGGCTTGCCGGGCGTGCGCACCGTGTGCGTGTCGCGCAGAGCACGCCCGTCGTACAGCCATGCGAAGCAGTGTTCGTCGGTCTGCTTGCCATCGGGGAACGTGCCCTTCCAGCAATGGCCGGCCAGGAAGGCCATCGGCTGGAGGTCGTGCATCGGCGCGGCGTGTGCTCCCGTCGCGAGAACAAGGGTGGCTGACGCAATCAGGGTTCTCATGCTCGCTCCTGGAGGTGGGGGTCGGTGCCGCGCTCGACGATGGGGTGGCCGCTTCGCGGCGCGCATGGCACGGCTATCGGTGCGCGCGGCGCCGGGCGGGGACGTCCCGACGTGCCCGGATGAGGTCGTTCAGGCCAGGTACCGCTTCTCCAGGTGCGCCTTGAAATGCGCCGGGTTCAAGGTCTCGCCCGACGCGCGCAGCGCGAGCTCGTCCGTCGTCCAGCGGCTCGCCTGCACCCAGATGTTCTCGCGCAGCCAGTCGAACACCGGATTCAGGTTGCCGGCCCAGATCTGCGCGTCGAGATCGGGGATCTGGCGGCGCATCGTGGCGAACCACTGCGAGGCGTACATGGCGCCCAGCGAGTAGCACGCGAAGTAGCCGAACAGGCCTTCGGGCCAGTGCACGTCCTGCATCGGACCGTCGCGGTAGTTGCCGCGGGTGTCCACGCCCAGCAACTTCATCATGTGCTCGTCCCACAGCGCGGGGATGTCGTCGACCTCGTACTGGCCTTCGATGAGGCCGCGTTCGATCTCGTAGCGCATGATCACGTGCGCCGGGTAGGTGACCTCGTCGGCGTCGACGCGGATGAAGCCTGGCTGCACCCGCGTGAGCAGGCGCTGCAGGTTGCCCGTCTCCAGCGCGGGCTGGTCGCCGAAGGCACCGCGGATCAGCGGGGCGATGTGGGCGACGAAGCCGGGGTGGCAGCCGACCTGCATCTCGAATGACAGGCTCTGGCTCTCGTGGATGGCCATCGAGCGGGCCTCGGCCACCGGCTGGCCCAGCAGTTCGCGCGGCAGGTTCTGTTCGTAGCGACCGTGGCCGGTCTCGTGGACCGTGCCCATCAGGCTCTGCACGAACTCGTCGTCGCGAAAGCGCGTGGTGAGCCGCACGTCCTCGGGCACGCCGCCGGAGAACGGGTGCGAGCTGACGTCGAGTCGGCCGCCGTCGAAGTCGAACTGCAGCTCGCGCATCACCTGCTCGCACAGCGCGCGTTGCGCGACGAGGTCGAACGGCCCCACCGGCGTGGTCGTGCGCTCGCTCGCCTGCTTGGCGGTGATCTGCGCGATCAGCCCCGGCAACCATTGCTTGACCTCGCCGAAGATGCGATCGATCGTGGCGCCGCGCATGCCCGGCTCATAACGGTCGATCAGCGCGTCGTACGGCGACAGCCCGCTCTGGCCGGCCAGGTGGCGGGCCTCCTCGCGGCCGACCTCCAGCACGGTCTTCAGGTTGACGGCGAAGCCGGCCCAGTCGTTGGCCTTGCGCTGCGTGCGCCACGCGTATTCGCAGCGCGACGTGGCGAGCGCACGGCGCTCCACCAGTTCGGCCGGCAGCGCGTTGGCGCGAAACCAGTCGCGTTCGATCTCGCGCAGGTTGGCGCGTTGCGCGTCGCTCAGCGCCTCGTCCTTCGCGCGCTCGAGATGCGACTTCAACTGCGGATCGGTACGCATGCCGTGCGTGAGCATCGCGATCTCGGCCAGCGCCTGGCCGCGGGCGGTATTGCCCTTGGGCGGCATGTTGGCGGCCTGGTCCCAGCTGGCCATGCTTTGCAGGTGGCCGAGGCGATACAGGCGTTGCCAGGTGGCGGTGAGGGCGTCGTAGGAGGGCGTGGCGGTCGTTGTCATTGGGGTTCCCTGAGGTCGATATGCCGGTGATCCGTCGTACGTGCGACGGCCGGCGCGTTCATTCTCGCCGCGCCCGGGCTGCGCTCTGCCTCCCCATTTGCCCGGGTTCCGATCTCACAGGCCGTGAAGGAGAAGCCAGGGCTTCAGGTGGGGCCACAACCAGACCAGCGCCGTCGTGTAGAACAAGTAGCGCAGGAACTTGCCGATGGCCATGTAGCCGACGCAGGGCCAGAACGGAAGTTGCAGCCAGCCGGCGACTGCGCAGAGCGGATCGCCGACGACCGGCAGCCAGCTGAGGAGGCAGGCGCGCGGGCCGTAGCGGTCGACCAGCGCCCGCGCGCGCCGGCTCGCCGGCCCGGGCGGCTTCTTGTGGGCCAGCCCTTCGTAGGCGCGCTCGGCGCCATAGCCGGTGGCCCAGCTGATCGCGCCGCCGATCGTGTTGCCGATCGTCGCCACCAGGATCGCCCACCACATCAGCGACGGGTTCATGACCACCAGCCCCGCCAGCACGGGTTCGGAGCCCAGCGGCAACAAGGTGGCCGACACCAGCGCCACGACGAAAAGCGTCAGCAGGCCGTACTGCGGCAGCGACAGCCAGGCGATGACCCCGGCAAACCAATGATCCATCCGACCGCATTGTGCGCGAGCCCGACCGCGGGCCGCACGTGCGCGCGTGCGGATTCGCACGTCCGCGCACCAGCCCGCGACGGACGCGGACACACGGTCCGGATATACTTCTGCCTCGTTTTGCAGCACCTCGACCGTGTCGACATCCGCTCGACAGCTGGCACGCTGCCCACCTCACCCCCGGATTCATTGCCCCATGCACATTGGCGCGATCGAGCTGCCGAATGCCCTGTTCGTCGCCCCCATGGCCGGGGTGACGGATCGGCCATTCCGGATGCTTTGCAAGCGCCTGGGGGCGGGCTACGCGGTCAGCGAGATGGTGACGTCGCGCAAGGATCTTTGGCACACGCTCAAGACCTCGCGCCGCGCCAACCACGACGGCGAGACGGCCCCGATCTCGGTGCAGATCGCCGGCACGGACGCGCAGATGATGGCCGACGCCGCCCGCTACAACATGGATCGCGGCGCCCGGATCATCGACATCAACATGGGCTGCCCGGCCAAGAAGGTCTGCAACAAGTGGGCCGGTTCGGCGCTGATGCAGGACGAGCCGCTGGCGCTCGAGATCGTCGAGGCCGTGGTGGCCGCCTGCGCGCCGCACGACGTGCCCGTCACGCTGAAGATGCGCACCGGCTGGTGCGACACCGAACGCAATGCGCTGCGCATCGCGCGCGCGGCCGAGAGCGCCGGCGTGGCGATGGTCACCGTGCACGGCCGCACTCGCGAGCAGGGCTACAAGGGCTTCGCCGAATACGACACCGTCGCCGCCGTCAAGGCCGCGCTGCGCATCCCGGTCGTGGCCAACGGCGACATCGATTCGCCGGAGAAGGCGCGCGCCGTCCTCGCGGCCACCGGCGCCGACGCGCTGATGGTGGGTCGCGCGGCGCAGGGACGCCCGTGGATCTTCCGCGAGATCGCACACTATCTGGCGACGGGCGAACTGCTCGCGCCGCCGGCCACGCGCGACGTCGCGCGCTGGCTCACCGAACATCTGCACGACCACTACGGCCTGTACGGCGAGGAACTGGGCGTGCGGACGGCCCGCAAGCACATTGGCTGGGCCGTCCACGCGCTTCCTGGGGGGCCAGAGTTCCGCGCGGTGATGAACACGCATGCCGACTGCAAGACGCAGATGGCCGGCGTGACGGACTACTTCGACCGGTTGGCCGACCGCCATGCGCTGTGGCCGGCCGCGAACGAAGCGCTGCTTCAACAAGAAGCATAAAACTCGAAAAAAGCGCCAAGCATGAGCAAGAAACAGATCGAAGCCTGCGTCCGCGAGACGCTGGAACAGTATTTCAAGGACCTGCACGGCGTCGAGCCGAACTCGATGCACGAGATGTTCCTCAGCACGGTGGAAAAGCCGCTGCTGGACGTCGTGCTGCGCCACGCCGACGGCAACCAGAGCAAGGCGGCCGAATGGCTGGGCATCAACCGCAACACCTTGCGTCGCAAACTGCTCGAACACAAGCTCGTCGACCAGTGATCCGTCAGGCCGGTTCGGGTTCGTCCCCGGGCCGCGCCGCACGCAACGGGCGCAAGCTGGCGCCAGTCGCACCTCCAGATTTCATTTCTTCCTGACGGCTCCGGCCGCATCGCACCATGTCCCTCACCGCCCTGCTCTCCGTATCCGACAAGACCGGCATCGTCGAGTTCGCCCGCACGCTGCACGACAGCGGCGTGAAGCTGCTGTCCACCGGCGGCACGGCCAAGCTGCTGGCCGAGAACGGCCTGCCCGTGACCGAGGTTTCGGAGATCACCGGCTTTCCCGAGATGCTGGACGGCCGCGTGAAGACGCTGCATCCGCGCGTGCACGGCGGCCTGCTGGCGCGCCGCGACGTGCCCGAGCACATGGCCGCGCTCAAGGAACACGGCATCGGCACGATCGACCTGCTCATCATCAACCTGTACCCGTTCGCCAAGGCCACCGCGCGCCCCGACTGCACGCTGGAGGACGCGATCGAGAACATCGACATCGGCGGCCCCGCGATGCTGCGCGCCGCCGCGAAGAACTGGCAGGACGTGGCCGTCGTGATCGATCCCGTCGACTACCCGCAGGTGCTCGCCGAGCTGAAGTCGCCCGAAGGGCTGCGGAAGAAGACCAAGTTCGCGCTCGCCAAGAAGGTGTTCGCGCACACCGCCGCCTATGACGGCATGATCACGAACTACCTCACCGCGCTGGCGGACGACGCCGAGCTGCATGGCGAGGCCGTGCCGGCGCGCGGCGACTTCCCCGCCACGTTCACGCTGCAGCTCACCAAGATGCAGGACATGCGCTACGGCGAGAACCCGCACCAGGGCGCGGCGTTCTACCGCGATGCGCAGCCCGCGTCCGGCACCTTGGCCGGCTGGCACCAGTTGCAAGGCAAGGAATTGTCGTTCAACAACATCGCCGATTCAGACGCGGCGTGGGAATGCGTCAAGACCTTCGACGTGCCCGCCTGCGTGATCGTCAAGCACGCCAACCCGTGCGGCGTGGCGATCGGCGCCAGCGCGGCCGAGGCGTATTCGAAGGCGTTCAAGACGGATCCGACCTCGGCCTTCGGCGGCATCATCGCGTTCAACCGCACGCTGGACGGCGCGGCGGCCGAGGCGGTCGTGCGCCAGTTCGTGGAGGTGGTGATCGCCCCCTCGGTGACGCCGGAAGCACGCACCATCTTCGCCGCGAAGCAGAACGTTCGCGTGCTCGAGGTGCCCCTGCCCGAAGGCGCCGTCACGATGAACACGATCGACTTCAAGCGCGTCGGCGGTGGCGTGCTCGTACAGTCCACCGACTCGCGCAACGTGCTGCCGCACGAACTGCGCGTCGTCACCAAGGTGCTGCCGACGGCCGAGCAGATGGTGGACCTGATGTTCGCCTGGAAGGTGGCCAAGTTCGTCAAGAGCAACGCCATCGTGTTCTGCGCGGGCGGCATGACGATGGGCGTCGGCGCCGGCCAGATGAGCCGCATCGACTCCGCGCGCATCGCCGGCATCAAGGCCGAGAACGCCGGCCTGTCGCTCAAGGGCACGGCCGTCGCCAGCGACGCGTTCTTCCCGTTCCGCGACGGCCTGGACGTGGTCTGCGACGCCGGCGCCACCTGCGTCATCCAGCCGGGCGGCTCGATGCGCGACGAAGAGGTGATCAACGCGGCCGACGAGCGCGGCATCGCGATGTTGCTGACGGGCACGCGCCACTTCCGCCACTGAAGCGTCAAGCGCGGCGCGGTGCCTCAGCGTCGTCGCCGCACGCTTCCTAGCAACGTCGACAGGCCGGCGAACAGCAAGGCAGCACCGGCCGGCTCGTCGACCGGCGACGGCACCGTCTCGAGTTCGGCCGCATTGGCGAACACGGAGAGCCCATAGCTCAGGACAACGGGCGCGTCGGAGTCGTTGTCGAAGATGATTGCCAACGAGGCCGCCGTCGATCCCGACAACATGCCGACGCCGTCGCCGTAGTAGCCGCCCGTCACGCAGCCCGTTGATAGCCCGACGCGACGACGCCACGCTCTACTCGGCGCTCAGCGACCACTTCTGAGGCGGGCGACGCCCGATGGCAGGACGGTCGCTCGTCATTTCCGTCACTGAGCCCTGCCAAACCGCCGTCCGGCGCAACGCCAATTGCCGCCGGCCGGCGGCGGGACGACGATGCAGGCCTTGCCAAGCGGGGTCTGCCCATGTCCATCCTCCGTCACGCTCTTGCCGGCCTGCTTGCGCTCGCCGCGGCGGCCGCCACCGCGGCGCCCGACGACTGGCACGCGCTCAACCGCCAGGCCCGCGCGCAGGCCAAGGCCGCCGACTACGCCGGACTGCACGACACGCTGGTGCAGCTGGCCCCGGCGCTGCCGGGCAGCCCGACGATCGTCTACAACCTGGCCGCCAGCGCAGCGCGGCTGGGACATCCGGACGAGGCGGTCGCAGCGTTGGCCCACCTGGCCGACGCCGGCCTCACCTACGACCTGGCCAGGGACGAGGACTTCGCGTCGCTGGCCGACCGCCCCGGCTTCCCCGCGCTGCGCGAGCGCCTGCGTGCGAACGGCGGCGCGACAGGGTCGTCGACGCGGCTGAGGTCTTTCGGTGCCACCGACTGGCTGCCCGAGTCGCTCGCGTGGGACGAGCAACAGCGGCGCCTGTTCGTGAGCGACGTGCGCCATTGCGAGATCCGTGTCGTCACCGAGCCGACGCGGCTCGCCGCCACCGACCGCCGCTTCGCGCGCCTGCCATCCTCGGCGTTCGCGCTGGGCATCGACGCGAAGCGCCAACGGCTGTGGGCCAGCATCGCGACGGTGGCGCAGGCAGACGGCTGCGGCGAGGGTTCGGCCAAGAACGAGCGCACCGCGTTGCTGGCGCTGGACCTGCGCACCGGCCGCATCGTGCAACGCGTGGACGCGGGCCTGCCCGGCGTGCTGGGAGACCTGCTGATCAGCGACGACGGCACCGTCTACGCCACCGAGAGCCTGCACGGCGCGGTGCTGCGGCTGCGTCCCGGCGCGCGCGCCTTCGACCGGCTCGATGTCGCCGGCGACTTCACCTCCCCGCAGACGCCGGCGCTGTCCGCGGATGGCCACACGCTGATCGTGCCCGACTACGCGCGCGGCATCGGCCTGCTCGCGCTCGACGCCTGCCCGTGCGCCGCGCGCTGGCCCGCGAACGGCCCGGGCGTCTTCACGGCCGGCATCGACGGCTTGGTGCGTGACGGCGCCGCGCTGGTGGCGGTGCAGAACGGCACGTCGCCCCCGCGCGTGATCCGATTCTCCGATGACCTGCAACGCCAGCAGGTGCTCGAGTCCGCCACGGCGGGCTTGGGCGAGCCGACGCACGGCATCGTCGTCGGGCGCTCGCTCTGGTTCATCGCCGACGTCGGCTGGGACCGCTTCGAGGAGTCGGGGCGGCGCAAGGCGGACGCGCCGGCGTCGCATGCCGAACTGCGCGTGCTCGCGCTCGACCCGGACCCCGTCGCGGTGGAACGCACGCTGCGCGCGCAGACCCAACAGATGCTGGACGCGATGTTCCACCGCGACGCCGGCGGCGCGATCACAGGGTTCGCGGATCGGCGCGAAGAGCGGGACATCCTGTGGACGCGGATGCCTTGACGGAGCGGGCCGGCGCCAGGCCGAACAGCGGCCGCAGCCAGCCGACCCGGCGCACGACCTCGAAGCTCGCCACGCAGATCGCGATGGTCGCGGCGATCAACAACGGCCCCTCGACCGGCGGACGCAGCCCGAGCGGCTTCACGAAGTGCGCCAGCAGCACGATGGCCGTCTGGTGGACGATGTAGAACGGGAAAATCGCCTCGGTCAGGTAGCGTCGCACGCCCGAGTCCGCCGGATTCCATTGGCGTGCGAAGCCGAGCGCGGCGACGATCGCGGCCCATTGGTCGAGCGCGTAGAAGGCGCGCTGGACTTGCCGGATCCACTGCGGCGGCGCGACGTCGACGTAGTGCGCGAAGTAGGCAGACACGACGGCGTAGCCGACGAGGGCGAGCGCCAGTGCCGTCCAGCGCTGGCGGCGGATTTCCTCCCACACGGCCGTCTCGCGAGCGAGCAGCAGGCCCAGCACGAACACGCTGAAGTAGTTGGCGTGCTGGAACCAGTCGTCGACCAGCGCGTGCGTGTCGGGAAAGCGTGCGACGAGCGCGATGCGGATCGCGGCGAGCCAGGCGACCGGCAACACGATGAGCCAGGGCCCACGCAGGCACCTCGCCAGGAAGGCGCTGCACCGGGCGATGCGGGCCTGCGGAATCGCCCACCACGCAAGCGCCGCCGCCATCGTGTAGCACCACAGGTAGGCGACGAACCAGAGGTGGTTCCAGGTCGGCAGGCGCAGGCAGTCCTCGCGGCAGAAGCCGCCGTAGCCTTCGGCGTAGAGGTGCATGAAATGTAGATACCCCCCGTTGTATCCGACGGCCTCGGTCACCTCGGCCCACGATTGCGGCGGCACGATCAGCCACACGCCCAGCGCGAGCGGGATCAGCAGCCGCTGAGTGCGCGAGCGCACGAAGCCGGCGGCGGACTTCGCGTGGAGGAATGCGGTCGCGCAGCCGGAGACGAAGAACAGCAGGCTCAGCCGCCAGGGCGCGCTGAGCATCATCAGCGGCTCGAGCGTGTGGGCGGCATACGGCGACTTCACGTGCCAGCCCCAGGTCACATAGTACATGCCCACGTGGTACAGGATCAGGACGCCGAAGGCGAGGATGCGCACCCAGTCGAGGTCGAGGCGGCGTTCGGTGGAAGCCATGAGAACGGGCAGGAGTGAGGATGGACGGATGCTGATCGCGCGCGGCCGGTCGGGCGAGCGGTTTGGGGCGAGCAGCACTTCGTCCGGGGCGAGCGGCGTCGATCAGCGCGCCAACGCCGCCAACCACTCCTCGCGATACCGCCGCGACAGCCGGATGCAGCGCCCCGAGGCCAGCCGCAATTGCGCGTCGCCGCTGCCCAGCGGCTCCAGCGCCAGCACCCGCGCGGGTTGCACGGCGCACGAGCGGTGCACCCGCACGAAGCGGCGCGCCGCGGGGTGCGCGAGGAAGGCGGCGAGGGTCGTGCGATCCAGCCAGGCGGCCGTCGCCGACTGCAGCTCGATGTAGTTGTCGGCCGCGCTGACGCACTCGATGTCGGCGAGCGCGACGCGCCGCATCTCGCCGCGGTCGGCCACCAGCCAGTGGTCGGCCACCGGCTGCAACGCGTGCAGCGCGGTCGTCAGGCGCTGGCGCTGCTGCGCGCGCTCCGGCGGGGCGAGACGCGCGCGCAGGCGCGCCACGCACGCGGCCAGGCGCTCGCGCGTGAAGGGCTTGAGGAGGTAGTCGACGGCGTTGAGCTCGAAGGCCTGCACGGCGTACTCGTCGAAGGCCGTCGCGAACGCGACCAGCACGTGCGGCGGCAGCGCGGCGGCGATCTCCAGGCCGCTGCGCCCGGGCATCTGGATGTCCAGCAGCACGGCGTCGACCGCATCGGGATCGGCCTGGACGACGGCCAGCGCCTGGTCGCCGTCGGTCGCCTCCGCCACCACGCGCACGTCGGCGTCGTCGGCCAGGAAGCGGCGTAACTTGGCGAGCGCCGGGGCCTCGTCGTCGACCAGCAGCAGGTTCATGCGGGCGCCCTCGCGGGCAGCGTCACGCGCACGCGCGTGCGGCCGTCCGCGCGTTCCAGCGTCACGCCTGCGGCATCGCCATGGAGCGTTGCCAGGCGTGCGCGCACGTTCGCGAGGCCGGTGCCGCCGTTCTGTTCGGCAACCGGGGCGTCGCCGGTGTCCACGACGTCGATGCGCAGCTGGCCGTCGATCACCTCCGCGACGACCTCCACGTCGACGCCCGCCGCGCTGCGCGCCACGCCGTGCTTGACCGCGTTCTCCACCGGCGCCATCAGCAGCAGGGTCGGCACGAGACAGCGGGCTGCTGCGTCGGAGACGGTCAGGCGCGTGCGCAGCCGCTCGCCGAAGCGCTGCCGCATGATGGACAGGAACGGTTCAACCCAGCGCATCTCGTGCGCGAGGCTGTGCTCGGCCGCGTTGGCGGCGCTCATCGACTGGCGCAACAGGTCGGCGAGCTCGGAGAGGATGCGGTCGGCGCGTTCGACGTCCTCGTGCATCACCGACGAGATCAGGTTGAGCGTGTTGAACAGGAAGTGCGGATGGATCTGCTCCTGCAGGCGCGCGAGTCGCGCCTCGGCCAGGTGCGCGTTCAGCCGCGCCACCTCGGCGGCCTGGCCTTGCTCGCGCCGGAACGCACGCCAGCCCAGGCACAGGCCCAGCAGCAGCGCGTACGACACGACGTCCTTGGCGCTCTCATAGGCCAGTACCGAGCGCAGGTCGCCGGGGTGGTAGTCGATGCGGGCCAGCGCGTAGACGATACCGCGCATCCCGTACATCAGCGCGGAATGCGCGAGCGCGAACACCGGCGCGCCGCCGATCCAGGCCGCGATGCGGGCACCGCGGCCGACGTCGTGTCGCAGCAGGCGATCGTTGAGGCGATAGACCGACAGGGCGAGGATGCCGGAGCTCAAGGCGCCCGACATCTCCCACAGGAACGGCTCCCACGCATGCATCCCGCCGCCACGCATGTAGTGCTGCCATTCGGCCAGCGAGAAGAACAGCCCCACGCCCAGCCAGAAGGCGGCGTAGCCGAGCCAGGGAACGAGCCGGATGGCGGATTTCATGCCCGTATTTGACGACGGATCCGGCCACCGCCGTCCATCTACACTGCCGACATGAACAAAGCCGACGCAATGGGCTTCGTGCTGGCGGCCGTGGCACGGCTGATCACCGGCGCGCAAGGCCACTGGAAGGGCGTGCCGCCGAAGGCGGAACAGCGCATCTATTTCGCCAATCACCAGAGCCATCTCGACTGGGTGCTGGTCTGGGCCACGCTGCCAGCCGACCTGCGCGTGCAGACACGCCCGATCGCCGCCGCCGACTATTGGACGAAGACGCCGCTGAAGCACTGGATCACGCGCGAGGTGTTCCGCGCGGTGTACGTGGACCGCGAGCGCAAGGAAGGCGGCCCCGACCCGCTGGAGCCGCTGATCGCGGCGCTCGAACAGGGCGACTCGCTGGTGATCTTCCCGGAAGGCACGCGCAGCAACCTGGGGCTGCCGCAGGACTTCAAGAGCGGCATCTTCCGCCTGGCCAAGCAGTTTCCGCACGTGCAGCTGATCCCCTGCTGGATCGACAACGTGCAGCGCGTGATGCCCAAGGGCGAAGTGGTGCCGGTGCCGATCCTGTGCACCGTCACCTTCGGCGCGCCGTGCAATCTCGCACCCGACGAGGAGAAGGTGGACTTCCTCAAGCGCGCACGCGACGCCGTCATCGCGCTGAAGCCGGGCGGTGCCGCATGAAGTACCTCCAATCGCTCACGGCGACGCAGCAGATCGGCCTGCTGTTCCTGATCCTGTTCGGCGGCCTGATGCTCGTGTCGGCCGGCGCGGTCTTCGTCGCGTTGCGCGACAAGGAGCCGCAGAACGACCACGGACTGACCAAGTTCGCCGCCGACCTGCGCGCCGCCTGGGTCGGAGCGCTCGTGTTCTGGCTCGCCTGGGTGTCCGGCGCGCCAGGGGCCACGTTCCTGTTCGCGGTGTTCTCGTTCCTCGCGCTGCGCGAGTTCGTCACGCTGATGCAGACGCGACGGGCCGACCACCGCAGCCTGATGCTCGCGTTCTTCGTCGTGCTGCCGGTGCAGTACGTGCTGGCCGGCGCGCGCAGCTTCGACCTGTTCACGGTGTTCATCCCGGTCTACGTGTTCCTCGCCATCCCGGTCCTGAGCGCGCTCGGCGGCGACCCGCTGCGCTTCCTGGAGCGCAATGCGAAGATCCAGTGGGGCGTGATGGTGTGCGTGTTCGGGCTCTCGCACGCGCCGGCGCTGCTGCTGCTGGACTTCCCGCACATGCACGACCGCGGGCCGTTCCTCGTGTTCTTCCTGGTCATCGTCACCGTGACGGCGCAGATGCTGGAAACCTTCATCAGCAATCGCCTGCGCCGCCGTCCGGTGGCGCGCATGATCGACCGCACGTTCGGCCTGCGCGCCTGGGGCCTGGCGTGCCTGGGCGCGGCGATCGTCGGCGGCCTCCTGTTCTGGATCACGCCGTTCAAGCTGCCGCAGGCGATGGTGATGGCGCTGATCGCCGGCGCGGCCGGCACGCTGGGCGAGTTCGTGATGACGGCGCTCAAGCGCGACGCCGGCGTCAACTACTGGGGCAACACCGGCCAGGTGACCGGCGCGGTGGGGCTGCTCGACCGCGTCGCGCCGCTGTGCTTCGCGGCACCGGTCTTCTTCCACTCGGTGCGCTGGTATTTCCAGCTGAAAAGCTGAGCTGCAGCCATGATCCGCATCCTGGGCATCGACCCCGGCCTGCAGACCACCGGCTTCGGCGTGATCGAGTGCGAGGGTGCGAAACTGCACTACGTGGCCAGCGGCACGATCAGCACCGTCAAGATGGAGCGCGGCGACCTGCCGGCGCGCATCAAGGTGATCTTCGAGGGTGTGCGCGAGGTGGTCAAGCGCTACGCGCCGCAGCAGGCGGCCATGGAGATCGTGTTCGTCAACGCGAACCCGCAGAGCACGCTGCTGCTGGGCCAGGCGCGCGGCGCGGCGATGGCGGCGCTGGTCTCGGCCGACCTGCCCGTGTCCGAGTACACGGCCGTGCAGATGAAGAAGGGCGTGGTCGGCCACGGCCAGGCGAAGAAGGAACAGGTGCAGGCGATGGTGGCCCGCCTGCTCGCGCTGCCCGGGCTGCCCGGCAAGGACGCCGCCGACGCGCTCGGGCTGGCGATCATGCACGCCCACGCGGGCCACACGATGGCCGCGCTGGCGGCCGCGACCCCCCTGGCGCGCAAGCAACACGCCCAATTCCGCGGCGGTCGTACATACTGAGGGCCAAGACCCCTTATTTCGAGATCCCATGGCCGACGCTACCCCCTACTTCGGAATTGCTCCCTTCGTGCTGGGCATGAGCCGCGACATCGTGCGCGGCGCAGCCGGCAAGCCCGACTCGGTGGAGACCTCGCGCGACGACGAGGGCGGCGCCGTCGAGACCTGGTTCTACCAGGGTGGAGAGATCGAACTCGAGTTCGAGGCCGTGGCCGACTCCAAGCTCGAATCCATCACCGCCTGGTCGGCCGACATCACCGTCAACGGCATCGCCATCATCGGCTGCGACCTGGCCGACCTGCCGCAGCTGGCCCGCGAAGCCGACATCCACGACCTCGAGCTCACCGACGACTTCGGCGACTCCGGCAAGTGCTTCCAGAGCGAACAGCACGGGCTGATGCTGTGGGCCGCCAAGGGCAAGATCGTCAACCTGACGATCTTTCCGCGCTTCGATGACAGTGGCGAGGAGCCGCAATGGCCGGAGTGATCCTGCCGAGCATGCATTAAGCTTGCGCGCGTGTCACATCCCGCCGCCCGCATCGACCTCGCCTGCCGCAACTGCGGTGCCCCGGCACCGCTGACGTTCTGCCCCGAGTGCGGGCAGGAGACGACGCTGCATCCGCCCACGCTGGGCGAGTTCCTGCACGAGTTCGTGGGCCACTACGTGGCGCTGGAGGGCGCGCTGTGGCGTACCTTGCGGCTGCTGCTGTCCAAGCCGGGGCGGCTGACGCGCGAATACCTGGACGGCCGGCGCCGCAAGTACGTGCTGCCGCTGCGGCTGTACCTCACGTTCAGCTTCCTGTTCTTCCTCGTGCTCAAGCTGATGCCGGTGGGGCCGCCGCAGAACACGGTGGTCCTCGGACTGGACGGCAGGCGCATCGGCACCGTGGCGGAGTTGCAGGCGTCGGCCAATGCCGCGGCGAAGGCCGCGTCGGGCGCCGCCTCGGGCGTGATGGCGCCTCATCGGCCAACGCACGAAGTGATGAAGCCGGTCGATTGCGGGGCCGGGAAGCAGCGCTCGTGCAACTTCGTCGAGTCATTCCTCAACAACACCGGCACCCGCTTCAGCGACAACCCCGAAGAAACCACCCGGCACATGCAGGCGCGCATGCTCGCGTGGGCGCCCTACCTCGTGTTCCTGCTGCTGCCCGCCTTCGCCGGCATCATGATGCTGACCTACCGCAATCGGCACATGACCTACGGCGAGCACGTGGTGTACAGCCTGCACGTGCACGCGTTCTGGTTCCTGCTGTTCCTCGGGATCGCGATCCTGCCGGACACGATAGGCGGCCTGCTGTACCTGGCGGTGCCGGTCTACGGCACGATGGCCATGCGCGAGGCCTACGGCGGGCGCTGGTGGGTGACGATCGTGCGCGCCGCGTTCGCCAGCGTGTTCTACGGCCTCGTGCTGATACTGGCCTCGGTGCTGGGCAGCGTGGCGCTGGTCGCGGCGGGCTGAGGGCCTGCGTCGACCCGGCAACCGGCGTCGCCTCCTCCTTCTGCTGGCCGGCGGGCCCTCGACGCGCATATCACTTGCATTCGTTTCACGTGTCAGTTATTATTGACACGTGAAATCAAAGAACGCGATTCCTGATGGCGACCAGTTGCTGGCGAAGCTGGCGGCGTTGTCCAGCCCGCACCGCCTGCGCATCGTCGCGGCGCTCGCCACCGGCGGGCGCAACTACGTCAGCCAGATGGCGCGCGACCTGGGGCTCAGCCGTCCGCTGCTGCACCTGCACCTGCAAAAACTCGAGGAAGCCGGTCTCGTCACCAGCCAATTGGAGCTCTCGGCCGACGGCAAGGCCCTGAACTACTTCGAGGTCGCCGACTTCCTGCTCGAACTCTCCCCGGCCGCGATCGCGCAGGCCGCCGCGTCCCTGACGAACCCTACCGACTCCTAGAGGTACCCATGTCCGAAAGCGTCTACTTCCTCACCATCTGCCTGCCGCTGGCCACGATCCTTGTCGTGTTCGGCATGCGCTATCGCGCGCAGGTCCTGCAGGCGCGCGCACAAGCGGCCGGCAACGCCGACAACGCCGCAGCGCTCAAGACGATCGCCGATTCGCTGGCCGACGTGCAGGCACGGCTGGCCGGCATCGAGAAGATCCTGAAGGCGGTGGAATGATGAGCGCACTCGCCTCCACCGCCTCGCATGATGTCCCCACCTGGCGCCTACACGTGCTGCGCGCGATGTACCTGCTGATCGTCGTCGGCCTGGGTGCCGTCGTCTGGCCGCAGTTCTTCCATCGCACCCACGCGTGGGCGTTCGAGGACGGCGTGATCGCCTCGATGCTGGTTGCGTTCTCGCTGCTGGCGCTGCTGGGCCTGCGCTATCCGCTGCGCATGCTGCCGATCCTGCTGTGGGAGCTGACGTGGAAGACGGTCTGGCTGGGCGTCATCGCCGCGCCGCTGTGGTCCGCGGGCCGGATGGACGAAGGCACCGCCAGCAACCTCTTCCCGTGC
>Ga0307516_10003889_pt1 | contig 18848 bp, 14 predicted proteins | sample 19_EM_MG_FD_203310 | JGI IMG/M metagenome (GOLD analysis project Ga0307516, IMG submission 203310) | Populus trichocarpa ectomycorrhiza microbial communities from riparian zone in the Pacific Northwest, United States - 19_EM | ecosystem: Host-associated > Plants > Roots > Unclassified | place... | reverse complement strand
ACGTGTCGGCCTGGGCGGCCACATCGATGGTCAGTTGCTCAACTCTTCGCGACATGCCCCCGATTATGGAACACCCGTACGACACTTTCCGGCCCGCGGGACGGGCGCCCGGAATGACCGAAAGAACAGGAGAAACCGGCGTACCCGGAATGAGCGGAATAGATGGTCTGGAACCGGCTTGGATGGGCCGGGCCCTGGCCGGGCCCCAACTCCGCAACGAGCGCTGAAAATTTGAGGTGCCGAGCGTTGATCAATTCCGTACGCTCATCGGCAGAGGCCTAGCCCGGGCATACTTCGTCAACCTCTTGCTGATCTCGCCCGGGCACTCTCCTCACCTCGGCGCCGCCTCGCGGCGCCGATTTCCATTCCAAGCGGGGGTGCACGTGGACGCGCTGGAGCGCATCGGATTCGACCGCCTGGGACTGGTCGTGACGCCGGGCGGCACCGCCTCCCCCGCCGTGTCCGCGCCACTGCTCGCCGAGTTCGCGCACGTCGGCGTACGGTTCGCCAACCCGGAGGCGATCACCGACGGCCTGGCCGGACCACACCGCGAGGTGATCGAGCAGGTACGTGCCAAGCGTGGCGAGACCGGCCGGTACGCGCCGCTGTTCCGCGGCTTCCCGGACCGGCTGCCGGAGTTTGACGACGCGGTGTTCCGGTTCGTCGTCGCCCGGGTCCGGATGATCGGCCGGGACGACACTCCGGACGCCTGGCGCCAGGCGCTGGACTTCAGCCGGATCGGCTGGTGGCCGGCGTCCTCGATCCCGCAGGACGAGGCGCGGGCGGCGGCCGACCGCCGGGCGCAGGCGCTGCTTCCCGGGGACAGCCGAGTCGAGTGGATCACCGTACGGCTGGTCGGCGCCGCCGAGCTCGAGACGCGCCTGCGCGACTGGATGCGGGACTGCTTCGCCGGCGCCGCGTCGCTGCGCGAGGACGTGCAGAGCGACCTCGGCGTGCTGGTCAACCTGCTCGGCGTGGATGGGCTCGAGATGAGCGACGTCCGCTTCCGGGAGAACCGTACGTTGCTGTTCGAGCTGCTCTGGACGGTCGACCGCAAGCGGTTGCCGGCGACCGGGGCCACGCCGGACGACCTGCTGCGGCTGTTCGCCAAGCTGACCGGCGGCGACGTCAGCCTCGCCGCGCCGATCAGCTACCCGCGTCTGTCGCGCGCCGACCGCCGCATCGTGCTGAACACGCTGGAGGCCAGCGACCGGCTGGACGACGTCTTCCGCCGGCGCGGGCTGTGGCTGGCGGTCGAGCGCGGCCTGCACGTCGGCGAATTCCGCGTGCCCCGGGTGCGGGAGACCTTCGCGCGGCTACGGGACGGCCGACACAACCGGACCTCGTTCCCGTCCCGGTTCGAGCGGCTGCTCGCCGCCGACCACACCGCAGCGGTGCGCCTGGCCGCCGCCGAGGCGCCCGGGCTGCTCGGCCGAGGGCTGCGCCGGCTCGCCGCCCTGGCCACCGGGCAGCCGCAGCAGGCCGCGCTGATCGGGGCACTCGTCGAGGCGGCGCCGCGGATCCCGCTGCGGGTGCTGCTCGCCGCCGGCGCGCAGCTCGCCGACAACGGCCACACGTACCCTCGGGTGGTTTTCGGTAAGGACGGCTCGTCGCTGCCGATCGTGCGGCGGCCCGGCCATCTCGCCGTGCCGGCGGATTTCCACACGGAGCTGCTCGGCGCGCTCGACGCGGCGATGGACGCGCGGATCGCGGCCAAGGGCGACTGGTCCGGCGAGACCGGGTACGTCGAGCCGGGGCTGGACCGGCTGCTGCTGCCCGACCAGCTTCGCGCCACCGCACAGGGGCTGGTCCAGGTGGAGCGGGGCAGCCGGCTGCCGGTCGGAGAGGCCACGGTGCTGCGGCTGTTCATCCACTGGCGGGAGGCCGACGAACGCAGCGACCTCGACCTGTCCTGCATCGCGCTGAACGCGTCGTTCGACATCGTCGACCAGGTGTCTTGGACCAATCTCGGCAACGAGGTGCTGACCCACTCCGGCGACCTCACGTCCGCGGCGGAGGGCGCCGAGGAGTTCCTCGACATCGACCTGGCGAAGGCTGCCTCGATCGGGCGCCAGCGGGGCTGGCGCTACCTGGTGCCGGTGGTGTTCCGCTATTCCGGGCCGACGTTCGAGGCGCTGCCCGAGGCGTACACCGGGTGGATGCTGCGCGACGACGCGAACAGCCAGGACCGCGTGTTCGATCCGGCCACCGTGGCCAACGCGTTCGCGCTGACCGGCCGCAAGCGGTACGCCGTACCGATGCTGCTCGACCTGAACACCGACGAGATCCTGTACGTCGATGTCTACCTGAACGGGCAGCCGCAGGCGCGGGTCGAACAGGACGGGCACGACATCGCGACGCTGGTGTCCGCGGTGGCCGGCCGGCGCAACACCAAGGTGAACATCGCCGCCCTGGCCCTGCGCCACCTCCGGGCCCGCGGCGCAGTGCTGGTCGACGACCCGAAGCAGGCGACGATCACGTTCGGTACGAGTGCGGACTGCACGTACGACGCCCTGCACCCGGAGAAGCTCCTCGCCGACCTGCTCTGAGTCGTGTCACCACCCGAGGATCGGGTAGCTGACAAAAGGCTGAACGAAATCGGTTACGGTGAATTGACGGGCCCACCGGTACGAACGTCCCCTCCGGCCCGCTCACCGAGGCGACCGCCCAGCGACTGTACGACGGGACGGTCACCGCGAACCGGGCCTGCTGGCAGAGCAACCCCACCTTCTTGCGGCAGCTCACCACCGCGAACGTCGCCCGCGACCTCGACCGGGTACGCCGGGCGCTGCGGCTGGACCGGATCAGCTACTTCGGCGCGTCCTGGGGCACGCTGCTCGGCTCGGTGTACCGCAGCCTGTACCCGCGGTCGGTCGCCCGGATGTGGCTGGACAGCGTGGTCGGCCCGACCGCCAACCGGCTGGACTCACGCTTCCACGACACCACGGCCGCGTCGGAGCGCAACGTACGCCGGTGGGCCACCTGGGCCGCCGCCCGCGACGCCAGGTACGGCCTGGGCCGCACCGCCGACCAGGTGATGGCGTTCGTCAAGCGCCGCAAAGCGGAGCTGAACGCGGCACCGATCGTCTTGCGCGACGTGGCCATGCCGCTGGACGGCAACTTCATCGCGTTCCTGACCACCGCGCCCGCTCCGGTGTGGAGCGCCGCCACCGCGGCGATGGCGGCGATGGCCACGGCCAAGAGCGGCGACCCGGCGCCGGATGCGGTCAAGCCGATCGTCACGCCGCCGCCGCCCAACGGACCGCCGCCGGCCGACGCGCCCGAGCCGTTCAACGACGTCGCGAGCACCGCGATCCTCTGCAACGACGACACCAGCGCACACGACTTCCCGAGCTTCTGGGCCACCTTCCAGCGGTGGCAGCAGGAGTTCCCGATCACCGGCAGCCTGGCGCCGATCACCCAGGCGTGTGCCGGCTGGCCGGTGCCTTCGCAACCGTTCCGGCTGCGTAAGTCGAACGGGTCGCTGCAACTGTCGGCACACCGATACGAGACGCTCACGCCGCCCGTCGCGGCCGAGACCACCACTCCGTCCAGCACCCCGCGGTTGCCCACCGGCAGCCGCTGGAGCTGGCCCGACCGCTGATCCACCCGGCCGCGACGGCCGGCCGACGCGATCGGCCGTCGCGGCCCCGGCCGACGCGATCGGCGGTCCCGGTCCCGGCCCCGGCCCCGACCCCGACCCCGACCCCGACCCCGACCCCGCCGATTCTTGGCAGCTCAGTCGACGAGGTCGAGCGCGGCGCCGATGATCGATTCGGTGTCGATCCGGTGATACCGGTAGACGCTGCCGAGATCGCCGGACTGGCCGAACCGCGTCACGCCGAGGTGGGTGGCCGGCACGCGGTTGATGCCGGCGAGGAAGGCGAGGGTGTGTGGGTGGCCGTCCAGCACGGTCACCATCGGCGCGGCTCGCTCGGCCGGAAAGGCACGGTCCAGAATCCAATCAGGCGCCGAGTCGAGTCCGCGCCGGGCCTGGACGGCCCGGAACAGCAGGCCGGGGCTGGTCACCACGACCACCTCGGCCGGAAAGCCGAGCTCGCCCAGTCGGTCGGCGGCCTGCAGCGCCTCGGGCACCAGCGCCCCCATGGCGCAGATGGTCAGCGCCGGCCGCGCTGCCGGGCGGAGCAGATATGCGCCGGCGACGACGTTGCGCCGACGCCGCTCGCGCGCGGCGGGATCGGCCGGGAGCGCGGCCAGAGCCTGATCGACCGGCCGCGTCGAGAGTCGCAGGTACGCGGACCTACCGCCCGGACGCCCGATCTGGCCCATCGCCGCGAGCAGCGTCCACTCCGTCTCGATGACGAAGGCCGGCTCGTAGCTGAGACAGTCCGGCTGTTCGAGACCGATGGACGGCGTCTTGATCGATTGATGTGCGCCGCCTTCGGCGGCCAGCGTGACGCCCGACGGAGTGCCGACCAGGATCGACTGGCCGCCGGCATAGATGCCGAACGACCAGGGCTCCAGTGCGCGCTCGACGAACGGGTCGTACATGACACCGATCGGGATCAGCGGCTGACCCCAACGGCTCCAGGTAGCCCCGAGCTCACCCATGACTCCGACCAGGTTCACCTCGGCGATGCCGAGCTCGATGTGCTGGCCGGTGGGGCGTTCGCGCCAATGCAGGATCGTCTCGTCGTCATCGGCGAACCAATTCGTACGCTCGTCGTGCGACCAGACGCCGACCTTGTTGACCCAGCCGGCCAGGTTCGTGCTGGAGCTGACGTCCGGGCTCACGGTGACGATCCGCGCGCCGACCGCCGGCTGCGCCCGAACGACGTCCAGCAGCGTACGACCGAGCGCGGACTGCGTGGTGCCGACGCCGCGGGGTGTTCGCCCGAGATCGACCGGCACCGCACAGCTCGGCGGCGACGGAACCGGATCACGGCGCAGGCGTGCCGCCGTCGACGCGCACTCGAGTGCTTCGGGGCTGCCGTCGGCAAACCTGGCCCAGCGATCGTCCAGGCTGATCCCGACCCGGTCGGCGAGGTCGGCGAGCTGGTCATCGGTCAACAGCGCGGAGTGGTTCTGCGGGTGGCCCTCGGTCGCCAGCCGGTACGCCTTCACGGTGTAGGCGAAGATCACCGTGGGGCGGGTGTCGTCGATGGCGCGGAAGGCGTCGTCGAGTGCCCGCAGATCGTGGCCGCCGAGATTGCGGATCGCGGCGTGCAGGTCCGCGTCCGAGACGCCGGCGATCAGCGCGCGGATGGCGTCGGCACCCGAACCGCCGCCGGGGAGGTGGTCACGGACGTCGGCCGCCGAGTAACGCAGCAGACGCTGATACTCCGGGTTGCTCATGTCGTCGATGCGCCGGCGCAGCGCATCCCCGCCGGGACGGGCGAACAGCGCCTGCAGGTCGTAGCCGTACTTGGCGGTGATCGTCTGCCAGCCCGCGGCGGCGAACATGCCCTCGAGCCGGTGCGCGCCGATGTTCGGCACCACCCGGTCCAGCGACTGGCGGTTCAGGTCGACGATCCACACCACCTCGCCGAGCTCGGCGACCATCGGGTCGATGATCGCCTCCCAGCAGGCGCCTTCATCCAACTCGGCATCACCGAGCAGCGAATACTGACGTCCCCTCCCGCCGACGCCGAAGTGCTGATCGACGTAACGGTGGGCGAGCGCACCCCAGATCGGAGCGGTGGCGCCGATGCCGACCGAGCCGGTCGAGTAGTCCGTCCCGTCGGGGTCCTTGGACCGGCTCGGATAGGACTGCAGACCGCCGAAGTCGCGCAGCCGAGTCAGGTAGGACTCGTCCAGCTCGCCGAGCAGATAGTTGATCGCGTGCAGGACGGGGGACGCGTGCGGCTTCACCGAGACACGATCGCCGGGTTGCAGGTGGTCGAACCACAAGGCGGTCATCATCGAGGTCATCGATGCGCTCGACGCCTGGTGTCCACCGACCTTGAGACCGCTCGGGTTGGGCCGGACGTGGTTGGCGTGGTCGATGATCGCCGTCGCCAACCACAGGACACGCTGCTCGATGCCGCGCAGGACGTCGAGCCGCGGTCTCGGCATCGGCTCTTCGTGGGCGCTGGGCTCGGACGCGACGACGGTCATCTTGTACTCCCGGAGGCTTTGTGCACGACCAGCCGGAATTAGATCCTGGCCTTCGCCAAATGCACAACCTCAGCGGTACGATCTGAGCATTCTGCCCAATGTCGGCGTGTGTCACCAGGATCGGAGTACGCAGTATGCCTGCCTTCGACGCCCTCGACGCTCGGGTCCTGCTAGCCCTCAACGCCGAGCCGCGCGCGACGACGTTGGCCTTGGCCGAGACCACCGGGGCCTCGCGGAACACCGTTCAGGCGCGCCTCAACCGCCTCGATGAGAGCGGCGTCTTGCGGTCCTTCGAGCATCGGATCAACCCGGCCGCCCTCGGGTACCCGTTGACCGCCTTCATCACGATCATCGTCCGGCAGCAACAACTCGACGAGGTCGGCGCGGCGCTCGCTCAGGTGCCGGAGGTGCTCGAGGTGTACGGGCTGAGCGGCCCGGTGGATCTGTTGGTGCGGGTCGTGGCCAAGGACGCCGACGACCTGTACCGGATCGCCGGGCAGATCCTGGCCACCCCCGGCGTCGAGCGCACCGAGACCGCGCTCACCATGCGACGGATGGTCGACTACCGGGTACGCCCGTTGCTGGAGCGCGTCGCCAAAGGTGTTGACGCGGTCAGGGAAGATTCGTGATGTGACCGTCGCCCAGCACGCCCGGACCCACCAGGAAATGACCGACCACGCTGTGCTGGTCGTACACGGCCCGGACCGGACCGGGATCGTGGCCACGGTCACCGCGGTGCTCAGCAGGTACGACGCCAACATCGTGTCGTTGGACCATCACTCCGGCGATCCGCAGGGCGGGAACCGCAACGTGGACCTCATCGTCCTCGCCCGGTATATGCAGATCCTCTCTGGCGACTTCATCAAGCAGGTCGGCGTACCCATCATCAACATCCACCACTCGTTCCTGCCGGCGGTCTTCGCCTGAACCGCGGTCGCGGTGTCCAGTGTGCCCGGTGGGATCCGACACCGCCGGTCGCGTAGGGGGTACGCGACCGGCGGCGGTCCGGGGTGGGCTACCGGCCGTTGCCCGGCCCTCCGTTGTTGCCGTCGCGTTCCGGCGGGGTGAGCGGGTTCATCTCGGTGAAGTCGCGCGGCGTCAGGTCGAAGCCCTGCCAGTGCACCGGCATCGGGCTCTGGTCCTCGTCCCGGGGAATGTGGTGGAAGCCGACCCGGACCCACATGATCGGGTCGGTCATCGTCTCCTTGTCCCGGGTGTAATCGAGGATCGTCTTGCGGTTGCCGCACTGCGGATCCGCGTTGCCGGTCGCGAAGACTTCGCACGGGTGTTGTTGGGTGAAGGTGACGTCCGGCGTGGTTTCCGGGTGCGCCTCGTAGGGGTCGTTGGCGCCGGAGTCCAACTCGTACGATCGGAGGTGGTCGTCCTTGTTTTTGCTCGTCGAACTCACCAGCCGCCACCACCGGCGGTTGACCTTGGTGAAGGAGCCCTCCTTGGCGATGGCCGTCTTCGCGGTTTTGAAGATCGCCGCGCCCGATCCGGAACCGGCCCGCTTGGTGTCGTACTGTTCTACCTTCTCCTTCCCGGCACCGGCGATGTTGAAGTCGACGCGCCAGAACGCGCTGTGGTAGTGATTCGTCGAGTACGACTGGGCGCCCTTGCCGATCGGCCAGCCCTTGTCCGGGGTGACGAAATCACCGGGAGACAGGTCACCGGTGGCGCCGAGCCGGGCGGTGATCCGCCCGTTGTCGGCGAACCGGTACTCGGTGATGTACTCGTACCAGCCCACCTTGCTGATCGCCCGCAAGACCAGATCGTGGCCCTGCTTGGCGATCGGTGGCTTGCTCTCCTCGGGATTCTGCAGCCGGTACGCCAGCCCGGACGGCTCGGCGGAGACACACAACACGCTGCGCCGCTCGGGTTCGGCGGCGTTGTCGGAACCGACCCGTGCCGAGCCACCCTTGCAGTCGTCCCCGCCCAGGCTCTGGAGGTTCCCACCGCCGAATCCGTAGTCGGTGAGGTCGTTGTATTCCACCGCGCCGGAGTCGTACGGCACGTTGAGCTGTGCCATGGCGATCGACTCGAGCACCTGCACCGGCTCGGGGTAACGCGTCGAGGAGACGAAAACCTTGTCCAGCACCAGGCCGGCCAACTTGTGGATGCGCCAGCACATCTGCCACGTGGTGCCGTTCGGCAGCGTCTCCTTGACCAACGAGTCGGCGTTGCAGGGCGGCGCCGGAGCGGCGGCCTGCGCCGCCGGGGCGGCCGACATGCTCAGCAGGATCGCGGCCGTCGCGGCGCCGGCCAGATTCCGGTATCTGTTGGTCACTATCCCGATCCTCGTCATTTCACCCGGACGACGGTGCGCCCGGACAGGTCGATGATGATGTCATTGAGGTCCACGAACGGGCCGTCGGTGATCCGGACGACCAGTTGCAGACATCGGTGCCGTCCACACTGGCTCGACGTCGTGTCGGCCGGCCGTGCGTGGTAGATGTGCGCCCCGACCTTGAGCTTGTCCTTGCCACTCCAAGGTTTGCCGGTCACCCGGGTGTACAACTTCTTCACCTCGGCACCCACCGGGTCGGCGAGCACCAGGTCGAGGGCGGTGGCGACCTCCCGGTCGGACGCCGGCAACTGCATGTCTTTCGCCCGGAACGAACCGGTCACCTTGCCACGAGTCACATCGACGACCTGCTTCACCAACTCATCGCTCCGGTAGTCGTAGAAGTAGAAGGCGGCGTCTCGTCCCTTGCCGCCCTCGATGACGTCCGACGACAGGTACTCCGGGCCCTTCGCACCGGCCACGTCCCTCGCCGCCCCGACCAGCTGTGGAGTCAGCGCCACCGATCGGGCTTTCGCCACCTCCTGTGGGGTCAGCGGGTCGTCTCCGACGCCGGTCGCCGCCGCCGGGCCGGGCGACGGATTCGACACCTGGGGAGGATCGGCCGCGACCTTCGGCGCCGGGCCGGGCGTCGGTTCCGCGAACGCGTCGAGCGTGGCGATTCCGAAGGCTGTCGACAAGACCGCCGTCGTGGCCACCGAACCCCAGGCCAGCCACCGTTTCCGGGTGGCCCGTTTGATGTCGTCCAATGCGTCTCCTTGATGATCGGGCTCGCCGGCCGGGGCCGGGAGCGACGGGATATGGGTTTCCGCTGCGGACACGGTTTATCCGAGGGGCCAGACCCTCGACGGTGCAGGCGCATCCGGCGGTCCACATAGGAACCGCAGTGGTGAACGTCCGGGTTAGGTCGTCTTGATCATCGGGCTGCCAACTGGGACGGCCGACCCGCCTGGCTGGTTCCGTCGGCGGCCGGGTTTTTCCGCGACGAGCCGGCCTTCGGGTCCGGCCGGCGCCGGGCAGGTCAGGCCAGCGCCGCGAATTCGGCGAGCATCAGGAGAGTTCTTCGGGGTGCGCTATTTCGGCGCGCTCGCCGCCGTACGGGCCGCGTTGCCGCACCTCCGGCCGGGCGGTTCGATCACGCTCACCACCGGTACGGCGGGAGACCGCCCCGCGCCGGGCTGGTCGGTCGCATCGAGCATCTGCGGGGCGGTCGAGTCGCTCACCAAGGCGCTCGCGGTCGAGCTGGCGCCGATCCGGGTCAACGCGGTCAAGCCCGGCGTCACCCGTTCACCGCTGTGGGGCGACGGCGAGGCCGTCGAGGAGCTGTACGCCCGGACCGCTGCGACCGTGCCGCTGGGCCGAGTCGGTGAGGTGGCGGACGTCGCCGAGGCGTACCTGTTCCTGATCAGCCAGCCGTTCACCACCGGCACGATCGTGACCGTGGACGGCGGCTCGCTGCTGGTCTGACGCCGGGCAACCTCGTCGTGGGTACTCGGCCGGAAGCCGGGCACGCCACGACGAGGTCCGAGGTGTCTAGGCCGCGGCGCCGTAGACGCCCACCTCGACGGTGTCGACGAACTGGCAGCCACTGAGCTGGCTCGGGCAGCTGCCGCCGTCGTCGGCGACCTGGGTGCCGAGCATCGTGTAGCGCACGAACTGCACGCCGGCGGTGCCGGCGGACAGCGTCACCGGATTCATCCGGTCGCGGTTGGCCGGTCCGAAGTGGCCGGTTGCCGCCACGGTCCAGGTGTTGCCGTCCGGCGACGTCTCCAGCTGGTAGTCGCCGGTCGACGAGCTCGGATCGTCACCGCAGTTGCCGGTCGGGTTCACGTCGACCGACGTCAGGTTGACCGCCCTCGGTAGCTGGATGGTGATGAACCGAGGCTGGATCGCGGTACCGCCGGTGAGGACCGAGTCGGAGCTCCACCCGGTGCCTTGCGACATGTCGATCGCCTGCCCGGGACCGCAGCCGAAGCCGCTGCTGTCATCGCCGTTGAACGCGGCGACCTGAGCACCGCCCTGGGACGCCGCCCAGTCCCGGCGGACGGTCCAGTCGACCACGCTCGGCGTCTTGCGCACCGTCAGCGTCTTGACTTGCTTCTCGAATCCGGCGCCGCTGGCCGCGACCTTCTGGTACGTACCGGCGAAGATGTTTTTGATCTGGTAGTGGCCGCCGGCGTCGGTGACCGCGGCGTAGGAACCGGCGAATCCGGAGTTGTGTCCGCCGAAGGTGACCGCGACGCCGGCCACCGGCCGTCCGCTGTCCTGGTCGGCGACGGTGCCGGCGATCGAACCCTTGGTCGCCCCGGCCGCCGGCGGCGTCGAGAAGTCCTCGGCCGGCGCGGTGTCCGAGCCGTCGGCCGTGGCGGCGAAGAAGCCCATGCCACGCTTGGCGAAGACCTTCCAGATGTCCCGCTGGTGCCGGCCGCCGGCCACGACGAGGTCCGCCTGCAGGATCGAATTACGCATGTCCAGGTAGGACGGATCGGCGGGAGAAAGCTCCATCGCCCGGGTCACCAGCGACTCGGTGAGCTTGACGCCGAGCGCGGTCCGCAGATCCCACAACGTCTGCGCCCAGATCTCGCCGTCGGCGTGCACCTCGGCACCGCGTCGGGAGATCCGGCCGAAGTCGCCGTACGTGTAACCGCCCGGACCCGCCGTCGGCGTACCGGGACACACCGTGGCCGCGGCGCCGACCGGGCAGTCCAGCGGCTCGGTGCGGATGGTGTTCGCCCCGGCCGTGGAGTACTCGAAGATCACCAGTTCGCCGGGCTTGCCGGTGTCCTTCTCCAGTCCGACGCTCTGCAGGTAGTCGTAGGCGTACCAGTCGCTCCACGCCTCACCCATGGCACCGGACTGCGGACCGTTGAGGGTGGACACACCGGCCGCATCGACGACGAGCCGATTGGACAGCCCGTGGGTGTACTCGTGGTAGACCGAGGAGGCCTCGTTGCCGACGTCGGACGGCACGTACGGATCGTCCGCGGTCGGCGTGTTCGGCGCCGGCTGCAGGTACATCTGCATGGTCGGCGACGTCCCGTCCGGCGGGGTCGACATGTTGGCGTTGTCGACGTGGCCCGGGTCCGGGAAGCCGTTGGCGGTGTTCGCCCCGTCCAGATCGTTGACCTGGACCGGATCGCCGTCGCGGGTCTCGAAGTTGCCCGCCGCGCGGGTGAACCCGATCGGCGCGGCCTGCAGGTGGTCGTGGAACACGGACGTGAAGTACAGCAACTGGGTGGCGTCCATCGCGCGGTTCGCCTGCCACGAGAACGGCACCGACGGATTCCACGTGCACTGGAACTTCGCCGAGCACAGGTCGCCGGTGAACTGCTTCAACGGATACCTGAAGTGGCCCGGCGAGCTCTGCCCGACCTCCTCCCCCGCGTTGGCGACGTTGTCGTCGTTCAGGTCGGAGAACACGTGCGAGGAGTTGCCGGTGAGGTTGGTCGCGTACGGCGAAACCCACTTGCTCAGCGACACCCGCCGTTGCTGGCCGCCAGCCGGGGCACCGGGATAATTGTCCCACACCACCGCGTCCGGGCCGGCCTCGTTGTCGGTGAGATTCTGCCGGTACAGCACGCGACCGGTCTGCGCGTCGATGACGTGCAGGTATCCGGACTGCATGGTGAGCGTCTGATACCCCAGGCGCAGGCCGGCCACGGTCGGGAAGGCGACCGGCTGAGCCTGGTCGCGGTCGGTCGACCGCGTTTCCCGCGCGTCCCGGCGGGCCGCGTCCAGCGCCTGGTTACCGGTCAGTTTGGCCGCCGCCAGCGGGGCCAGCCCGGCCGGCGTCTGCCGCACCGGCGATCCGGTCATCTGAATCAGCGCGCCGTTGCGGGCCACATCGGCCCGGATGCCGTTGCCGAACACCGGGACGGAGCCGACCTGCTGCAGGAAGCTCAGGTGGTGGGTGCCGACGATGTCCAGGTAATTGCGATGCAACACCAGCGTCGCCGGGTCGACTCCGAACAGGTCGGCGTGCGCCTTGAGGTAGTTCTGGGCGACCCGTACGGCCGACTGTTTGGATGGCCCGGTGAGGAAGCCGTCCAGCTTCGCCACCTGTCGAGGCGTGCCGGTCAGCGGATCCAGGTCGACGATGCCCTGCTGGCCCAGCGCGGCGCGGATGCCGGCTACCGCCGCCGACGGCTTCGCCGCCAGCATGGCCGCCCTGGTGTCGAGCAGGCCGCTGACCGCCGGGTCGTGCCGAGCGTCGTAATTGTCCGGAGCGGCGGTCGCTTCCGCCGTCCGTGTCGAGTGTGGTGCTGCGGGTGCCAACGCCGGAACCGCCGTTGCCGGGCCGGCCTGGGCCGTCGCCGGCACCATCCCGACGGCCAAGGCCGCGCCTCCGGCAACGAGCGTACGTCTGAGAGATATCGTCACCCGCCCAGCCTGGCAAAGCTATCGACGCGGATCAACAGCCAAATCGACCCGGATCGACCTCAGTTGGGGAGGCCGGGTGCGGCGACACCTAGAGCATCCGCCACCTCGATCGTTCTCCGGGGTGTCGGGCATTGCCGGGCCAGGGCGGTCTGATCCAGTCGGCCGTTGCGGGCCTGGAGATGAATCGCGCCGCGATGCGGCGCGGCGGAGAACCGGTCGACCGTACGAGCCAGCTCCGGCCAGGTGAAATCGAGCCAGCCCCTACCCTTGGCCAGGCCTTTGAAGACGGCCCCGAGTTCGCCGTCGGCCATCAGAAACCGAGGTTGGCGGATCCGCGGTAGACGGCGGCGATGTCGGCGACGCTGCGGGTGGCGTTGTCGTGCGTGGTCTGTACCGCGGTCGCGAACTGCCGCACGAACGTCGCGAGCTGCGCGACCTGGTCCTCATCGAGGTACGGCCAGGGCACGCCGATGACATTGAGGAAGTTCACCACCGGCAGCGGGAGGTCATCAACAGCCACACATCGATGCTAAACCTCATCTTCGGTGCCGCATGAGGGCAACCAGCGCTCCCGAAGACGCCGCCGGTGGCATCCGGTCGCGCCGGTGAGGCGCGCAAAGCTGGGTAGTGACGGGCCACATCTGAGCAGGCGTGCTTCACACCTGGATGGATGTGGGTCCGGATGGTTTGGTGCGCTCGGCGGCGGTTCGAACATCGATAGCCACGATCGACGCCCGACCGCCGTTATCGATAACGCAGCATGATGGCAATCTGACCTGGACGGCTTTGCGTTATCGATACCGACCGGTAGGGTCGACGGGGTGTCGCTTCTTCCGGCCGGCCTGTCCGGCTCGTCCGAGTCGTCCTATGACCATCTGCCCCACTATCCGCCCATCGGCGACGCGGTTGGACGCGGCTGGGAGAGCGCCGCCGCCACGTTGCCCACGAGCCTGCGCACCCTCGCCATCGACGGACCGGTCGTGCTCGACTGGGCGTACACGGCGCGGGCGATCACCCGGCTGCTCGGCGGACGCGGCTCGGTTGAGGTTGTTGATCTGCGGGAGGCCGGCCGGCCGTGGCCGGAGATCCAGCGACTGACCCGCTCCCCCGCGCTGGGCGACGACCCGGACTTCGAGACGCTCGCCGGAGGCACCGTTGCCGAGCTGCTCGAACCGCACCTGCTCCCCGCCGACCCGCCGGCTCCCGGCACGATCCGGGTGCTGCTCGGACCCGGCGCGGCCGCCGCGCCCGGGTGGGACGTGCTGTGGTGGGCCGATCTGCCCAAGCGGTACGCCGAGGCGGATCTGAACGCCGGCCGGGGACGCAACCTGCTGGCCCCGGCCGACGTGCCGGCCAGCACGAGGCGGCTCTTCTACATCGACTGGCCGCTGCTGGACCGCCACCGCGACGAGCACGCCACACGCGTCGATCTCTGGTTGGACACCCAGGACGTCGCCCGGCCGGCCTGGCTTCCCGGCCCGGCGCTGCGCGCCACCTGCGCCGGCCTGGCCCGCCGTCCACACCGGACCCGGCCGACGTTCAACAGCACCTCCTGGGGCGGCCAATGGGCGCGCCGGGAACTCGGGCTCAACGCGGACGCGCCCAACAGCGCGCTGGGCTACGAGCTGATCGCGCCGGAGAGCGGCGTGCTGATCGGCGCCACCGCTCAGGACTGCGTCGAGGTGCCGTTCCAGTTGCTGGTCGCGCTGTCCCCTGAGGACACGCTCGGTGCCGACGTACACCGACGATTCGGCACGTCCTTCCCGATCCGCTTCGACTATCTTGACACGGTCGACGGCGGGAACCTGTCCGTGCACTGCCATCCGCAGCCGGACTACATGCGGGACATCTTCGGCTGGCCGTACACCCAGCACGAGACGTATTACCTGATGGTCGGCGCCGAGCAGAACCGGGTCTTCCTCGGCCTGCACGAGGGCGCCTCGGTCGAGCGGTTCCACGAGGCTGCCCGGCTGGCCGACACCGATGCGATCCCCTTCGACGTGACCGAGTTCGTGCAGACCTTCCCGGCCACACCGCACCAACTCTTCCTCATCCCGGCCGGTACGCCACACGGCAGCGGCGCCGGCAACGTGGTCCTCGAGGTCAGCGCCACGCCGTACCTCTATTCTTTGCGGTTTTACGACTGGCTGCGCCGGGACGGTTCGGGGCGGCAGCGTGCGGTGCACGTCGACCACGCCTTCCGGAACCTCGACGCCGCCCGCTCCGGGGACGCGGTCTCCGAGCAGCTCATTCCCCGGCCGCGGACCACGATCAGCGGTGCCGGCTGGCATGAGGAGCTGATCGGTGCGCTGCCGGAGATGTTCTTCGAGGTCCGCCGGTTGGCCATCGAGCCGGCCGCCGCCGCCGAGCAGGACACGGCCGGCCGTTTCCAGGTCCTCACGCTGGTGCAAGGGCAGCAGGTGGTGCTGCGCACCGACGCCGGCGACGAGCACCCGCTGAGTTACGCCGAGACCATCGCGGTGCCGGCCGCGGTCGGCGGGTACCGGGTGATCTGTACCGGCAGCGAACCGGCCCGACTGGTAAAGGCTAACGTCGTGGCATGACCGGTACGAGCTTCGCGTGACAGCGCCCGGGCCCAAACAGGCGGCCACCATGCGCGAGATTGCCGCACGCCTCGGCGTCAGTTCGATGACCGTGTCCCGGGCGATCCGCGGCGACAGCGGCATCTCCGCGGCCACCCGGGAACGCGTCCTGGAGGCGGTCGCCGCCGTCGGATACCGGCCCAACGACCTGGCTCGGCGGCTGCGCACCGGCGAGGCGCACGAACTGGTCGGCCTGATCGTCACCAATCTGGCCAACCCGTTCTACGCACAACTGGCCGTCGGCGTCGAGGCGGTCGCCACCGTGCACGGCGCCGGTCTCGTCGTGGCCAGCACCAACGGCGATCTCGAGCGCGAGCGGCAGTTGGTCCGCGACATGGCGGCCCGCCGCCTCGCCGGACTGGTGGTGGTACCGGTGGGCAACGATCATCGGCACCTGTCGCCGCGCCGCCTGGCCGACCTGCCCGTCGTGCTGGCCGCCGTGCCGCCGCGCGGCATCGATGTGGACTGCGTACTGGTCGACGACTTCGGGGGTACCTACGAGGCGTGCCGCGCCCTGATCGCGCGCGGCCACCGGCGGATCGGGTTCCTCGGCCTCCCGGCGTCGCTGTGGACCGGTTCGGAACGCTACCGGGGGTACGCCGCCGGGTTGGAGGACGCCGGCCTGGTCCTCGACCCGCGGTATGTGAGCCAACACCGGGGTGACGTTCAACTCGCTGCGGCGGCGACGCGCAAGCTGCTCGCGCTGAGCGACCCGCCGACGGCGCTGATCACCGCCAACAACCGCAACACGATCGGCGCGCTGCGGGCCGTCCGGCACCACCCGACCCCGGTCGCGCTGGCCGGCTTCGACGACATCGAGTTGGCCGACCTTCTGCAACTACCGCTCAGCGTGGTCTCCTACGACGCCGCCGAGGTGGGCCGGGAGGCCGCCCGGCTGTTGTTCGGCCGGATCGAGGAAACCGGCCCGCGGCCGACCGACGAACGGCGGACCGGCACCCAGCGCGTGGTCATCGCGACCCACGTCGTCGACCACCAGCAGGACGAGGATCCTCCGCCGCAGTAGGTCCGGCGACCGGCCGGCCAAGCGGTCGGCCTGCGGATTCGCGTTCCCGGGATCAGCCTGGCCACTGCCGGGTCACTCGGCGGGGTGAATCGGGGCGGCGGTGGCCACGCGCCGACGCGCTCGATGATCAATTGGGGGTGGATGCTCTCGCGCAAGAGTACAAAGGAGACATACGTGGCAGCGTACGCGGTGGAATTCGCCATGCCCTGGGCCCTGCGGAGCAATCCGCACGTCGACGCCGCCCGGGACAGCGCCATCCGCTGGATGACCGCGTTCGGGCTGCTGCGTGACGACCGCTCGATCGCGGACTTCACCGGCTGGCGGCTCGCCGAGGTCGCCGGCTTCTTCTTTCCGGACGCCGACGCCCGGCAGTGCGCGCTGGCCGCGGAGATGATGGGCTGGTACTTCCTGCCGTTCGACGATCAGCTCGACGGCCCGCTCGGACGGGATCCGCTGCGGGTGGCCCGGATCTGCACCGCCCTCATCGGCATCGTGCACGGCGAGCCCGGCGGGGACGCCACCGACTCACCGACCGTCCGGGCCTTCGCCGATCTGTGGGGCCGGATGGTGCGGGGCATGTCCGCCACGCTGCTGCGTCGGCTGCGGCACCACTGGTCGGCGTACTTCTCCTCGCAGGTCACCGAGGCGATCGACCGCGTCGACGGCTTCCGGTACGCGAACCTGGACGACTATTTCCGGCTGCGCGCGGCCAGCACCTGCGCGTACGGGCAGAACGACTTAGGCGAGCACTGGGGCGGCACCGAGGTGCCGGCCGCGCTCTGGCATCACCCGCTGCTGGACCAGATGCGGCAGCTCGGCGCGGACCTGGTGGCGTTGCGCAACGACGCGATGTCCACCGCACACGAGGACGTCTCCGGGCTGCACAACGCGATCTTCATCATCGAACGGGAGCAGGCCTGCGGCCGCGAGGAGGCGGTGGCGGTGGCGTCTCGGCTGGCTCAAACGAAGGTGGACCGGCTGGTTGCGCTGGAGCACCATGCGGTGCCCCGCTTGCTGCGCCGGCTGGATCGCAGCGGCCAGGACGCGGTCCGGGGGTACGCGGACATCCTGCATCACTGGATCCGCGGCGATTACGAGTGGGAGCGCCTGTCCACCCGGCACGAACGGCACCGAACGCTGCCCGAGTGGGCCACCAGCCTGCTGGCCGGGACACCCGGATGAGCGTGCCGTGCGCGCCGCGCGCACTGCCGGTGCTCGGGCACCTGCGTCAGCTGCTGTCCGACCCCACCGCGTTCCTCAGGTCGCTACCCGCGCACGGTGACGTGGTGCGGATCCGGCTCGGTACCCGGACCACCTATGTGGTGTGCCGGCCCGAACTGGTGTCCCGGGTGCTGATCGAGGACCGACGGCACTACGACAAGGGTGGACCGTTCTTTGACAACGTCGGGCAGTTCTTCGGCGAAGGGCTCGCCACCTGCCCGGACGCCCGGCAGCCGCGACTGCGGCGGCTGGTCCAGCCGGCGTTCGCCCGGTCCCGGCTGGACGGCTACGCCGACGTGATCGGCCGGGAGGTCGCCGCCGCCGTCAAGCCGTGGCGCGACGGACAGATCCTCGACGCGTACCCGGCCATGCAGATGTTGGCCATGCGCATCACGGTGGCCACCATGTTCGCCGGCTGGTGCGCCGAGCCGGGCGCGTCCGCCGAGCTGCTGCGGCAGGTCGACACGCTGGTCAGCGGCGCGTTCCTGCGGATGGTGGCACCGGGGATGGCGCGGCTGCCGCTGCCGGCCACCCGTCGCTTCGAGCAGGCCCGCTCGGCGCTGTACGCGCGGATCGAAGCCACCGTCGCCGACTACCGCGATACCGGCGCCGACCGCGGTGACCTGCTGTCGATGCTGATGGCCGGCGACGGCACCGGAGACGGCCTGTCCGGAGAGGAACTGCGCGACCAGGTGATGACGATGTTCGTCGCCGGCATCGGTACCACCGCGGCCATGCTCGCGTGGACCCTGAACTTCCTGTCCCTGGACCCGGAACTGGACGCGGCGGTCGCCGCCGAAGCGCGCCACGCCGAGCCCGCCGGCCGGCGCCTGCTCGCCGACGTGATCACCGAGACGTTCCGGATCCGGCCCGCGGCCTGGCTGTTCAGCCGGCGGACCGTGACGGCCACCGAGCTCGGCGGGCATCGGCTTCCGGCCGGGGCGGACGTGCTGATCAGCCCGTACCTGCAGCACCACCTGCCGGACGTGTTCCCGGATCCGGAGCGATTCGACCCGGGCCGCTGGGCCGGGACCGCGACGAGGCGCCCGATGATCTCGTTCGGTGGCGGCGCGCGGCAATGCGTCGGGCGGGACTTCTCGTTGATGGCGATCGCGCTGGTGCTGGCCTCGATCCTGCGGACCTGGCAGCTGCGGCCGGCCGGCCCCGGCGTACGCACGTCGGGCCGCAGCATCCTCGAACCCCGCGATCTGCGGCTGCGCCTGGTACGCCGCCCGGAGCC
>Ga0307516_10003888_pt1 | contig 18849 bp, 10 predicted proteins | sample 19_EM_MG_FD_203310 | JGI IMG/M metagenome (GOLD analysis project Ga0307516, IMG submission 203310) | Populus trichocarpa ectomycorrhiza microbial communities from riparian zone in the Pacific Northwest, United States - 19_EM | ecosystem: Host-associated > Plants > Roots > Unclassified | place... | reverse complement strand
TTTGAATTTGAATTTGAATTTGGTGATATCTGTGCAACGGAAAGCCGAACAGGCTGCGGCGGCTCCCGACGATAACGCCCCACTCGTGCCCATCGCGCTCCGTCTAGTCTAGAAAATGGGTAATCTAGTTCCTTCTCTTGTTTCTATTCTATTTCAATTTTGGAGCACTACCACACATCCAGTCCAGTCGGATATTGTTTGATTTATATATTTTTCGTCATCAATCCCTACCTATCTATCTATCTATGCCTAATTTCTATCTCCTCTCTTTTACCTCTCGGATTTTTACTACTACTATTTCACATTTTTTTAATTACTGTTACTTATTGCCTCTCTCTCTCTCTCTCTATCTGATAATACCCCAATTTATTATAATAATAACAAAAGGCGAATGGAGTAAGTAAGGGGTCTATTCGATTCTTCACTACTCCTCCTTCCTCAGTTTCAAAAACTAAACTATTCTATTAATTCACCTAAAGCAGAGAGAGTTTGACATTTTCCTTTTTACTATTAATTTTGTTAATAAACACAGTGAGTAAACTCTTTTAATTATTCTCCAAACTCATTTTCTAAAGGGAAAAAGGTTAAAATAATAATTAATAAATAAATGAATTGTTGGCCTGTAAAGATAGAAAATGATTCAAACGAAGTATCCACGAAAACGTGGCATGACATCAGTGGGCGCGGAGGGATCAAGAACCAGAGGTGGACTGCCCTCCTCCAATATTTTATGGATAGCAAGCAGCACGTACGTTGTTGTTATCTCCAAACTACTCTTTCATGTTTTGATATTATTTCTTATCATAACAGGCAGGCAGGCAGGCAGGCAGGGATCAACCCCACCACAATTCCCAAATGAATTGACTAGATAGGTGGGCCGTGATGCCTTATGGGCCGGGCTAATTTTTCTAACGAATTAATGTTCAGGAGATGATGAATCAAGTTAATTCGATGAGATATGAGATTAAAATGATATGTAGAAAAGAAATTTAAAAAAATTTGTAAAGATTAAAGTGTAATAATCTAATATCAAATGATAAAATTAAAAAATAATTTTTTTTTCAAAGCAATGTTGAAGAAAAAAAATTGAGTCAACCCGGGTAAACTTAATTAACCCACCACTCGTGATATAGATTTTTTTTTAAAAATAAACTAGCATAAAAGACTGAAGTTAATAAAAAAAAACGCTAAAAAAAATTCAAATTAACTTCACTAATATGCACTTGAGATAACCCTATAAAAAAAACAATCGTAAGGTTCAAGAGCCAATAATTTAATGTCAAATAATGGAATTGAATAAAAAATTCATTTTCATAAAAAAAACATAAAAAAATAATTTGAGTCAACTTGAATTAATTTGACCAAACTACTACTCGGAATATGAGATTGAGATAATCTCATAAAAAAATAAAAGAAACAACAAAGCTCAAGCCCCAATAACCCAATGTTTAATGATGAATTTGAACAAAAAAATTCAATTATTAATAAAGGACCTAAAAAAGCTTAACTTAAATTGGCTTCGAGTTATATGACCAAGATTACTCTATAGAAAAGTAGACAAGCAAAAAATCACGAACTAAAGTTTAATGTTTTGATTCCTATCTGTTATGTTTTAAATGAAAAAATAATGAGATGCTAAATTGAAAAAATAAAATAAAATAAGAAAAGGATAAAAAAAATAGCAATCAAAATAATGGATCAAAATTAGATAAAAAAAATAAAATGAAATAAAATGTTTATGGAAAAAATAAAAAACAATCAAGAAAAAAAAATAACAGTCAAAATAATAAGGATTAAAATTGGATAAGAAAAATAACGAGGGACAAAATTAAAAAAAATCAAGAAAAGGATAAAACACAAAAAACAAGTAATCAAAAGAATGATGACTGAATTGGAAAAAAAAACTAGGGATGGAATTAAAAAGAATAATTTCAAAAAACATTAAAAGCAAAACAAATAGTAATAAAAAAAAATAAGAGCCAAAATTAATATAAATACATATCAGAGAACACAATTGCATTTTTGTTGTGTGCACATGCCCCCCACCAACACGAAGAGGTATACACACCGCTCCAAACACCGTCACATATGGTGGAGTTCTGTAACCGTACAGTCTCACATGTGCTGTCTAAAGGGCTTCAGAGTCGTCAGGCGTTGACGTGTTAGCTTTTTTTTTTTTAATAATATTTAACTTTTTAAAATTACTAAATAGCCCCTAGACAAAAAAAAAAAAAAAAAAACAACAAAAAAATGTCTTTGGTTAAAGTCTTTTTTTTATTTTTAATTTTAAGATCAATTATGTCACTTCATTGTTTTAAAAAATGAAAAATAAAAATACCCCTTTGTGTCAGACTAATGTTTTTTTTTCTTTTAATGGTATTAGCATAATTTAGCTGTGCAAGAAATATTGAAGAAGAGATAAAAAAAAACCACAAGGTGAAAGTTATACATTTTTTTGAATTTAAAGAAAACAAAATTAGTTTATTGTGCTATATATATATATATATATAAACCAATTTATCCTAAATTAATTTTGTAATGCTCAATAAATTCTCTAGAAAAGACATTTTCATCCTCAAGCTTTGTTAGTTTTTTTTTAGAAAAGCATAAATATAATTAAAATGTTTCAGTGAACATCACAATGATTTACTAATTGCTTTTAGTTTTTTTTTAATAAACCAAAAATAGACGATTTATTGCTTGATACTGTGGACACACGCACGCTCATCAAGCCTATCACGAACGTCGGGTCTAATAAAATCAGCCCAGTTTCGATTCTATATACTATTGCTTTTTTCACTGTGTTTGTTTTTTTAGATAATTTTTGTGGTTGTGATTTAAAAAAAATGTAAAAAAAATATGATTAGTTGTGATTAGTTGGATTTAAATACGTGTTTGGTAAAAATTATGGTTAGAGTTTATGTGTAGCAAAAAACATGTATAAAATGTTTGATAGAAGTGTGGTTGCGGTTGCTTTTCAAAGTATTTTTTATTTGGAAATGCATTAAAATAATATATTTTTTAAAAAAATTATTTTTGATATTAACGCATTAAAATAATCTGAAAAGACAAAAAATATATCAATTTGAAGCAAAGAAAAAAATAAAAAATTTTCAATTTTTTTTTAAAATTGCTTTTGAAACGCAAAAACAAAAACTCAGTTAAAAAAATATATAAATACTGCTTCACAAAAATTGTGTTTCAAACTTAATTTTTTAATGAATCCTGTAATATAAAACACAATTTAATTTATTACTAAACACCTTACTGTGTTTGTTTCGCCATAAATATAAAAACCAGTAAAACACAAACACATCTCCACAGACTCCACAAACGTAGAAAACACTGTTAAATAAGGTTACGAGATCCCCAAAAACGGCTACGGATGGTGAACCAGGTCCTAGCACCAACTTCGCTTTAGAGTCTAAACACAAGTTCTCCTTATAGTTCTCAGAATTCCCAACATAAACTCGGAAAAAAAACAATTCAAAGCTGTGCCACTAATCCAAATACTTAGCGAAGATAATATTTAGAAATTTATCATAACAAATAATCAGTATGAGAATGATAGGTTTTAAATCCAAACATAAATAGTAAACTCTCAATTATTTAAACAACATGAGCAGTATTTAAAATTAAAAAAATATAGTATTTAAAATTAAAAAAATACATGATTCTTACCTTGACTAAATTTTAGGAAAGCAATGACTTCATGGCTTCATCCACTTGGATTGCGTTTCTAAGATACATATCTTTGTTTTTTCAAACTTTAAAGAAATAAATTAGAACCAGCTCGCCCGGGTTTCTAAGATACATATCTCTTTGCTTTTGCTTTTTCAAACTTTAAAGAAAAAAATTAGAGTGGCTCGCCTGGATTACCCAGGTCATAGATCAACTCATCAACCAGGTTTTAACAAGTTTTTTCATTTATTAGTCTCTCCTAACCCAAACCGATCCAGTCACCAAATTAACCTACCAGGCTAATCCGGGTTTAATATCTATGCTTTAAATTTGCCCTCTTTCAACCGCCCGGAAAAAAAAAAGCACACCCTCCTATCCGGATGTGAACACGGAGTGGCACTGCGCACAGAAAGCAATCTGACAAATGGGAGTGGAAAGAGAACCAAATGCTTTACAATATCACAATGACATGAACAATTTCGGTTATAATCACAGAAGAAAGGGAATGGTGTTTTCCAATACAAGAAGCACCTCATGCCAACAAAAGAAAGGGGGCAGCGTATATGGGCAAACTAAAAGGACATAATAAAATAAACAAGCAGCAACTAATACACAACCGCACAAAAAATTTACAGGGATCTCAAATGACTCAATGGTGATGGGGCTTCAAATGAAAAAAAAAAAAATTAAAAAAAGATGAAAAAAGGGCCACAATTTTTTCTTCTCTGGTTCCAGGATCTATGCATATATCAAAACCACAACTCGCAAAGAGAGTGAAGTCTCCTTTACTTTCAAAGAAATGTAGAGCGAGGCCTCATGATTGTTACATGGGATGGTTTGGGGACCGGCCAATGAGTCTGCACTGCTCTGGCAGCAAAGAAGATATTACCTGCCCATTAAGTTGAAAGAGCTCACCATCAATTCCACAACCATTGTGTGTGTGCTTCCCCGCTTTTATCTTCACAGATTTTACCTGCAGAAGTTTAAACTAGATGGTGTCAAGACAACTTAATTCATTTATGATGACCCTTGCTGCCTACTAAAACATGCAGCACCCAATGTGTTGCATTTCTTGTATATGCACATGAATGCTTGAAAACACCCGCTACCTCTCTGCATCTCTGAGCAGGATTACCTACATAGTCAGGTCAAATATTGGCAAGCAGCCTTTTGATAAAACTCACATGTCGGTTAAAAAAAAACCAAAATTCAGCCAAGCACAGCATGTATGATATAGTTAAAAAAATATTAATCAACTTGATGATTGGTGTTTCAGACACTGCTCTTAAAAGAACAACTTGAATAACAGATCCTATAAAAACTCCAAAATAACAACAATGTGAACAAACTGGCAGGGCAGTGTAACACACTGTTCTGATCTCAAATAAGAGCATTGGATGAACCCAGCAACAAAGAAAAACAATGGACAAGCATAGCCACCACAAAAAAACAAGATTCAAACTAGAAATTTTTTCAGTCATCTAAAGTCCCTAGGAAATTCAATTAAGATGCCAAAATTCATACTAACATCATTGACAACCATAATGCAATTACCTAGACTCAATTTGCTGCTTCATTTTATGAATGCAAAAGAATCATCAGGGGTACCTGCTCATACCTTAATATATTCAACATATGGGAGAGAAAGATGTCGACCCATCTGCAATAGCAAGAAAAATCTCAGTAGCCTCAGTCGCCCACTACCATGAACCAAGAGCATATCCATGGTGTTGTCATCATGCTCAGCCCTCGGTGCTACCACCTGAGAACTCTGAACAGTTCTGCAAGCATGATTGCAAACCATGATACCAAGAAATTGTCCCTTTCTAAATTCCCATTTATCCTCAAACCTAGGAATGACTTCCTTTTTCATTCCTGCTTCTATATCATCTGATGGCCCTGGCAATTCAATAGGATTTTCAACATCCCAATTAGGTTCAGTATCCCACTTTGGTTCAGCATCCCAAATTGGACCAGGATCAGATAATGTTGAAGATATATCCTCTCTATCATTTGGTGCGGCATTTCCCCAGGAACATCGAGAAGGATCATGTGTAGCAGTCAATCCTGTCCATCCTTTATCAGCCCTCGACTTTGACCTAGTCCTTGGCCAGTTTGGAGTTGTTGACAGTGGTAATTGTGGATGAATAACTTCTGGCTCTGCCATAACATTTGTCCTCCCTGATGACAGGCGTTTTGCTTTTGGATCTAAGCCACGCACATACTCAGATGGTTCAGTGCTAGCACGAGTGCTACTGCAGGTTGTATCCAAGTCCCCTCCAGACATTCGACTTGGAGTCATTATTGAGTCGATACTTGATAAACTAGAGGCTCTGGGTATGCCATCTTTGTTAGATCTCCTCATCACATCAGTGTACAAGTCTGACATGTCAACTATGTCTCTCTCAGCTGACTGTTTTCCATCCCTGTCCTCTCTTGATGCAGGAAGATATTCCACTTCATAGCTGTACTTTGGCAAGCATAAGAACTTGAGAAATCCAGCAACAAAATATCGCAATGGACCAAAGCGTTTCTGATATTTCTCAGAAAGTTCCAACACTACACATGAAATAAGTACAAGTGAATGATAAAAATTTCTATCATGCATATTAAAATTCAAAAAGTATCTCAAGCATCATGTGTCCATTACAGAAACTTTTTGTCCACAGTCTGTAAAGGTCAAAATATTAAATAATACAACAACTGGCAAAAGAAACAAAGATCAGCCAATGGCTCATGCTACTCACTAAATTTAACAGATAACTGGAAAAGTGCAATCCAATCTAGCCTCTAAGTTATAGGATGGGATCACTTATCCTAGACCTTTTAAAATGTATCCTTTCTTTCCATAACAATTTCTTATCTCTTGGATAGACTCTCACAATAACAAATCAAAATGTCTACTACCTCTTGGATATTATTAGTCCAGAGCACATACCAAATATGTCTCAAACATCAAAGCACGCACCCAGTATTGTTATTACTACAAACATTAAAACAAAGCTCGTGGACATTTGAACAAAAATAGATGTAAAAGTGTTGTAACACCAGGACTAATAATATCTAATCTTGTTTGCGAGTATAAAGCTCATAAGATTATTTGGTTGTGGCATCAGTAATGATATAAAAAGAACGAAAGGAAAAATACTTATAAACACGGCCAAGAATTTTTTAAAACCCAAAGGAGGTAGCATTTTGTAGATTTTATAAAGTAATCATGAATATATGATCTGTTGCATCAAATCTCATTGAACTGAATTCACAGTGAAAGACCTTTTAACAAATCTTGAGTACCAATTCCCTTTCACTTGTACATCAATTACTTCACATGGATATTTGTTTCCGTGGAACATTTATTTGTACCAAAAACAGTTATGCAAGGTTAATTGGTTTAAGGATCTTGAATTCAATTATATGGTTCCAAAGGCAATAAGAAGCTAAACCTATAAATTTTCAGTGGTTGTTTGAGGATTAATTGCAACATTGTGAACTCACCATCACTGACAAAGCCATAATATGAGACTGTCATTCCAAAGTGTATAACACCAGACTGTATCCACTCGACAGCAAAAACATCTGTAGCAGTGAGACCCCCCTGAAACCAACAAAAAGTACGTCTATGGTGAGCTCACTAGGCATGCCATGAAGTCGAATTTTCACAAATATAGAAGTTCATAGGAAAGAACTTCATTAGACATCACAATTTCAGACTTAATGCACCCATGCAGACACTCACGTGCATGTGTGTGGAAAACAGCAGCCTTTCGGTCAATAAGTTTGAAGGTGATATCAGTACTAAAAAGCCGACACAATTTCTTAACTTGTTTTCTGAGGCGCAAGGTTTCACAAAAGAGCTTTTAAAGAGAAAGGTAGAGCTTGCTTCACTGACAAAACAAGCAATGATCTTGCAACGTGAAAACTCCAGTTTGACTATGATAATATCAATTCCACTAATCACAAGTTGCGGAGAAACAATGCATAGGCTTCTGGTTAAAATAATTGGATGAATTCACTATAGAATCAATTACAAAAGTCCAAACAACCTTCCAGTAGTAAACGCAAATTCTCAATAAATCATCTCAAGCACCATTGAGTCGAAAGGAATTTGACTTCCCCTCATTTTTCCTATAGCACATCAGGAACTAATGTGGATCACATGCCATCTGAATCCCAATGTCTTGCCCTGGATAGCATGCTACAGAATGTTCCTGGCCCAGTGTGAATAATCCAGTTCAACTCTCCAGTTTCATGGCTGGGCACAGGAGCCTCGAGAGATCGAAAGAGTATGTTTCTTCATCTTAGATATGCTAATATAGGAAGCACGGGCTCAAAAAATGCAGTAGAAAGCAACCAAAATTCAGGACAGTTTTGAGCATTCATTTCTGCTCCCTTTTTTCTTTTCTATTTTCCATTTTTCTTCTAAATTTAACCTACACCACCAAAGCAGTGTCCAAGAAAACACCACCACAATCTTGTGTATAGAATTGCGCTCCCTCAGAAGCCTAGTGCTGCTGTACCCAAAATGTCAAACCTATGCAAGACACTTGACCTACTACTTCCATGCATCAATGCCTTTCATACTGAAAAATCATACATGTTAAACAGTCTCAATTTTGACTAAGGATTTACAGAAACAGCATTCATCTATGATAGACTAATCAAAACATTTCCAAACATGATTATCTACACATTTTTTATGAAAAAAATTACCTTCACAATAGATATGGCAGCCGAAATTGGATCTCTAACCCCTAGAACAGTCCAAATAAGTGAATTATCTGAACCAGCAGGTATAATTCCAATTGGTATCGAAATTCCTTCTTTCTGGTTATCCCTAATAAGCAGACCATTTAGAACCTGCATGATTACAAAGATCAAATAACTTGTTCAACATGCAGAAACAGACCACCATCAAGAGTATTATGATTCAGTGTGAATACACAATAAATATACAAAGACGCATGCATGCAAGCCATCACATATTGTCATTATGCTCTCATAGAACACCACCCAGATACTCCTTATAAGAGCAATCACATTTTTGCAACAAGTAATTCTGAAGATGTGGTAAAGCATTTGCTAGCAAAATCAATCTTAGCATTTAAGTTGGGCTTTCAGAGAGGGAAGGGGGCATTATTTGTGGGTTTTGATCGCTTGCAAAAGTGCATGCATCTGTGAATGCATGACAGAGATGGAGGCAGGGGCCAAGGAGGGAGACCTGATCTCCTGATCTCCATGGATGTGTATCCTCCAATCAATGAATAGGTAAATTAGTGTCAGAAATTTGGTGCAACCTGGCAGGGCTGCATAAACAGCAAAAGTCAAGCTAGTGAAGGACTGATTAGTACAGTATAGAATTTCAAATAAATGAAACCATCCTCGTCATGCAAAATTTTCCTCTCCTTTATCCCCAAAAAATCTTACGATTTCTGTGTAATTGTGTATTCTAAGTTCCCTTCACTTCAACAGTGTTTGTATTGCTCACCAATATTTAACAATATTTCTCTGCTCTTCAACTATAGGCATTTTTATCAGCATGCTTGGATGACGATTGATATATAACAGTGAGCAGTCCCATTCTACAACAAAATAACTAATCTAGACCAGACCTGTCTCTTTAACACGATAAAACATTTTCACATCTACATAGTTATCTACAACAAGCTGTCACAACATTTGTTATTATGCATTGCCCTCAATTCTTAAATGCAGCTGATTTTGATGAAAAAACCAAAACCTATGACCAACCTGGCAACTTGAAAACTTCAACAATATAAACTAAGGCCCAAACTATCATTGGAAAAGGTCTGCTTCTTGATGTACAGCACACATGATACAGTTGTTCCCATAAGTATTGGACATGTTTTGATGCAGGACAGCTTTTCCATGAATGATGTAAATCTTTCTCTGTTAGCAAGTATTGAATGCAAACTTGACTGCATTCAATAACGCATTCCTATCACAAAGATCCAAACCTATTTACTCTTCCTCTCAAACAAATCTAGTTTCTTTTATCAAATTCTTCATGACTCGCTATTAAATTGAGAAAAGTAACTGTAAAGGTCAATAAATCAAATCCAAGCTAAGAGCATGGCATGATTCAATGACATCTGTGCAGGAGAGCATAGTACTCTATAGTGTGACATTAAACTATATGCATATCTGAACATTCAGCAACAAGAAATTAAAATTGGTTATTCCCCTGAAGTGGTAAAGACTTACCTCATTAATTATTCCATCACCACCAACGCATATAATTCCTGGAAGAATATGTAGTTGTCAGGATAAAGATGAGAGAGATCATAAAAAAGGGTAAGCAAACCATAAATGCAAAATGTTATCAGGCGATGCATTGAGTAATAATACCATCAGGACAAGTGCTGATATCAACAGTTGAAGCAAGCTTTTTAGCATGGCCAGCAGACGTTGTTTTGACTACCTCCAATTTGAACCCCGCTAGCTGTCATTAAATTATTGACATCAATATCTATCAGAGCAAAGCATGCATTCATTCTCAGCATGCTGATGTAATGCAAGGAGCGGAAAAGGATCATATCTTGGCAGAAAAGAAACATGAAATAAGTTGGACAAGAAAAGTAAGGAATATCCAGTACACATGTTGTATCAATTTAAGTGCGTGTTTGGGATTCAGATATGGTGAGGTGAGGTTGAGAAACATGAAATAAGTTGGACAAGAAAAGTAAGGAATATCCAGTACACATGTTGTATCGTGTTTGGGATTCAGATATGGTGAGGTAAGGTTGAGTTTTTTTTTTTAGGTACAATCCTCTTAAAACACAAACCACACCTCTAAAAGCTATAAAAACAAGCTTTTTACTCAAAAAAGCACAAGCTACCTCCCATTAAAACTAAAAATACATGCTTTTTGTTACTTTTTTGTGGGTCCCACCAAATAAACCCAACCACGCCCCAATCCCGAACACACCCGAGCATGTTGAGATGAGCTTTGTGCATCATTGCATTGACAATTACATGAAAACCGAGAGCAAAAATCAAGAAAAGACCTTAAATATTGGTTCCACAATTCCATGGAAAACTTTAGTTGAACGACCGCGCCCCGAGCGTGGATTTAATATGACCAGCATTTTGGGAGGGCTCTTGCACTTGAAGAGCAGTTCAGGCGGGGGGTCAGTGGGAAGTAACTCAGAAGAAGCTTGCTTCTTCGATGAAGCCAAGGGATGGGGCAAACAATTAATAAAGCATTGCTGATCAGCAAATCCACCAACCCATTGAAGGGCCTCTTCCACGCTAGAAGCCAAGAAACGGTAGTCTCTGCGAGTTCTTTTAGGCTTCATAAAGCAAGACAGCCCACAAGAGCTCTTTTTTATGGGATAAGAATGCACTGTAAAATGTCTGAGACCAACATTGTATGATACCTGTCAAAGCCATGTATGGGGATCATTGCTCAAGTTCTCGATGGTAAATTCTTGAGTACAGTTTAAAAAAAAATTGGGGAATGAAATTTGAATATTACCGAGATGACATGCTCAAGATGGAGCATATGAGAACCCCAAACTAAAGCTTTGCTTGTAAGCTTAGCATCAACTGCTTGTTGGTTGGTGACGTCAGCTTGATCTTTCGTAGTACTGGTATGATAGGAGGAAGAGGAAGAGGTGTTTCTTTTATCCAAAATGAGTTTCCCAGATAAGACAGCATAGCCTAACAAATCGGAGTTTTCATCTCCTCCTGCAGCTGCTCCTCCACCTATGTCTATTCTGTGCTCATCAATCTTGGGTTGGTTGAATGGAAACGGGTCATCAGCAACGGCCTCAGTACTACTCCTGGAATTGGAAGAGGCAGCCTTGAGCTTCTTGCTGCGTTTCTGTTTCTCAGGGAAAACAATTGGGGAAGAGTGCGTGGCTATTTGAGAGCACAAGCTCAATCTCCTCTGAGATTTATTAGTGTTGTTAGCAGGAGCAGTAGTAGCGTTGGAATTAATACCCGGATTATTCCTGGACACAAAACTCCCACTCTTACCCTGGTGCATGTCTCTGCGTTGTGTAATAAAAAAAGACACACAGCAAGACAGGGGATTGATGACACCTCTATAAACCTCCAACAAATTTTGATTCAATTTTAATTAATTGATAAAAAATCAAAGCAAGGAAAATGACATCCCACACTCTCTCACATGAGCTGGAAGCGATACGGTGGTGGTGGTGGTAACAATCCAATTTTGACAACAATAAACGGCATCAATCAAAAGCACTATCAAGACGGGAAATGACCAGATCAGCCTGCAAAAGTTCAATTCAATTCAATTCCTTGGGCTGTTATTTCTTTTTATTACCTTTTGAGATTAGATTCGAATAGGAAAGAAATTGTCTATGATAAATAAATAAACAAATAATGGGCGACAAAACGGAAGGAGAGGAGGAGGAGGAGGAGGAGGAAGGAAAAAATTACCGTGGAATGATGATAGATGTCGGTGAGATCGTCCTCCTCGTCTAGCCTCTAGCTGATGCGCTCTCATCTCGTCTCAGATGAAAATGAAGCAATTTGCAGCTGGTGAGGATGAGGTGGACGAGGAAGATTCATTCGTTGGTCCGTTCATTCAAAGTTAGAAAGAGGGGTTTGGGCCCCCATGTCTCGGCCTCATCTCATTTCACTCTTTTCTTTCTACAGTACTTCTGTGCCTGTGATATGGCACTGCAGTTAATATATTTTTTTTCACCATCTTTCATTTCATTTCTTGTAATTTTTACAGGGGCTTAATCTTACAATGTTCATATAATCTCCTGATGATGGTTTTTTTTTTTTTTTTTTTTTTTTTTTTTTTTTTTTTTTAATATTGAATCTCATTTTAAGGGTTTAATCTTAAATTTGAATAATGATTATGAAACTGAAAAAATATAAGCTTTTTTTTTTAAAAAAATCAAGCAAATTCAACGAACTCTTAAATCTTGGTTAATCTTCTAAATTGAAAACTCATAAAATTCTAGATCCGAGCTCCATTGAAAAGTTTATTCTCAACCAATCTAATGTTGAAAGATGAAACTAAATTTTTTTTTATCAATTTATAAATTTTTCCAAAAAAATAATAATAAAAAGAATTAAGATCAAATATGATGGGGAAAAAATCATGTAAAAAATATATTTTAATAAGACAAGTAACAATCAAAATAATAGAGACCATATCTTACATGTGAAAAAATTAAAGGAGGATGAAATTAAAAAAATATATAATTTTATAAATTATTTTAAAAAAATAATTAAAAGATCATGGACAAAACCCGAAGGAAAAACAAATTAAAAGATTGTTTTGAAAATTTGAAGGGTCATAAGCAAAAATCAAGAAGGAGATAGAAAATAATGGAAAAAAAAATTCTCAGCATCAAATTGAAGGTCTATTTGCCACTTGTCTGCTTAGGATAAAGAAGTTATTGAGACAATTCAAACTTTGCTATGAAAGCCATCATTTGGTCTTCGAACATCGCAACATGTGTTGTTTAAATAGCCCTGTTAGTGTTTTAATGGGTTTTAGTTTTTTTTTGTTATTAAAGGAGGAAAATAAAAATAACCTATCATCATAACAAAAAAAAATCGTGTGGTGTGGTTGCTCTACTTAGGATGAAATGCTATTTCAGGGTAAATTCCAATATCTGATATAATAGGCCTCAAAACACCTTCATCTTGAAACACTATGATGGCGATTTGAATATTGGTTCTATAACTCACCTTTATATCACTTATATTGTCAAGTTAAATGCTTGATATTTTTATAGAAAACTTATGGATTGGTTGGTCTGGATAAAGCCGTATAGAAGCTCTGATTTTATGATAAAACTAGCTTGAGGTTTAGCGGTACTCATGTATAGAAAACAATTGTGTAATAACAAATTAGTGGATACTTGTAATTCTTTCCCTCTCATATGCTTGTTAGATGCAAGTCCAAGATGGGCAAACATCTATTACCTAAATACAATCAAGTGCACCTTAACATCCTTAACTTTTCTAATTGCATTAAAATCTTGACTATAAAATCTCCTTCTTTTTTTCCAATTTATTTTTGTTTTTTGGGTCTGTTTCATGGTAATGGTTGAGTTTTTTTTTTTTTTTTATTGTGCTATCAAGGTTCCTTGTTAATTCAAGTACCAAAATTTATAAAGAATTAAGGATAAAATAAATATAAGTCTCTGTAAAAAAAAGAAATGATTTTTTCATTAAAAGTAAAATAATAAAGATTATTAATTTATTTTATTTTCACAGGTATTCCAAACAATGTGTGTATATTTATTTGAATTCAATTATGTGGTTTAGTGTTTTATTCTGGATATATAAATTATAATACATTATTACTTGATTTTAAATCAAATATTAAATTGTAATTTAATTTAAATCAGGCTATAACAACTCATTAGCTGTGAGCTCTAAATATTTGGCCCTTGAACGCTAAGATTATGTTCACCTGGTATATATACATGTTTAGTTTGTCATTAGAAACTATTAGATAGGTTGCTCGTGCATTGCCGCAGGTTATTTTCGAAAATGCATTCTACTTTTAATTGTAAGACAATTAAAAAAATAATAATTTAAGCATGCAATCAAGAGCTGATAGCATTAAAAAGTATATAATTTGGCTTTCAAGCAACATATAAGTAACATGCAAAAAACTTACTTAAACTGTCTTGAATTTCATATAAAAATCAAATTGTAAAATGTAAAAGGACATTACTATAACATAGGCATTGTTTGAGCAACTCAAAACAAAAATTAGCATAATGACACAAAAAGAGTATGGAAGCCCAACTTTTAAGTGAGAAGTGAAGTCCCATCAACTGTTAGCAAGTAAAGAGTAACAAATGTTTGTCGACTCCTTATTACTGCAAGAACCTGAATAACTTAGTTAAATATATGCAAAAACATTTTATGAATCCATCTACGTGTCTGGACCTAGTGTATAAAATAAGTATGGTACATATCTTAAACACTCGTCTTAGAAAGTAAATTTTCTCCCAAAAGAAAGCAATATAAGAGCACCTAAAGCCTTTTAACTTTCTTGGGCAAAAACTGACCAAAATGTAAAAAACAATTCACCAACAATAAACAAAAATGAAATTGAGAAAACCAAGCAAAAATTAAAATTCAAGATATCTCACATCGCAACATGAGTAATTTACTAGATCATGTTTAATAAATTCCTCTATCAAAATAAATTTATAATAGAAAAACACATAAAATTTATAATAGAAACCGACACACATATAAATTTTATTGAACAATAATTAAAAATAAATAATGCAAGGCTGCACACATGAAAAATCTTATAAAAAAATCAATATTTAAAAAAAATTTAATCTATATAAAATTAAGAAAAAACCACAAATGGATCATACTCACCTCTCTAAAAACTAAACACACTCAATATCATTTAAAAATAATCACAATCTAATCAAAAAATAAACAAAAAATTTATTTGAAAAAAATATACACAAATAATGCATTATTCTTAAAAAAAAAAGAATATAAACAAAAGAACTAGGCCAGGCACTTGTGGGCCTGGTAAGCCAGGCCTAACACTTGGCCTAATAAAGCAACAACCCGCGCTCGGGCCTGCAACACCAGGCCCTAGCACGGGCCTTTTTTTTAAAAAAATTTAATGGGGAGGATGATACGTCGTGTGCCCCAAATATTTCAAAAAAACATGTCGTTTGCTTCAACCTAGAATTCGGTCACTGTGGTGGTCGGAAAAATAGGGTTTGTTGTTTTTTCACCAAAAAATCTCATTTCAACCAATTTTTAACCCAAAACACTTAGAAAACATCATAAAGACCTTGTTAAACCAATTAGTGGCCACCAAAAAGTCAAAAAACCACCCAAAACCCGAAATCCGAAATCCACTCGGAACAAAAATTCTTCCCGAGCTTAGATATGTTATTTTAGGTGTTTTCAAGGTTAAAGAAAAAACACCGAAACATAACTCTCCTCATCATATGAAACCTTTTGACACAAAAATCAATTGTTTTGGTGGCCAGAATCTTCCTCAAAGACCATTTTCTTTCTTTAGTCCGGAATTCGGTGACTCCTTCTCTCTCCTCCCAATAAAAAATGACTGAAAAAAAAGGAAAACGAAGTTAGGTACCAAAATATATTGTCTTCTTTTACCTAAAACATATATGAGATTAAAATGAATGTTTCAACAAAACATTCAACCCGCCCCCTATGTTACCCTAGATTTTCACTTTAATCCCTTAGCTTTCAATTCAATCCTCCTCCCTAAAAAATTATGTAATTGAGAGCTAATTTGGGCTCCAAAAGGCCAAATCGCACGAAATAAAATTTTGAGGATCAAAGTGAATTTTTTTTTAAAAAATATACACTACTCCAATCCACAATGAATTGTGAGAGAGGGCGCATCAATCTTAAAGGCTAATGCCTTTTAGCTTTTTAAATAATATTGCACTAGGTGGATTTGTATGCTGCCACCCTTAAAACCTCACCCAAGTCAATGTAGAACGAATATGTTCATTAAAAAAAATAAATTAGCATTTCTATAATTATCATTAATGTTATTTATTTAATTTTACTAGCTATTTAAACTGCGCTCCGTTGCGGTTCAAATAATTTTATCTTTCAGCAAAAGAATAAATATACAAGCTATTCTAGAGTGCTTTTTTTTTTTCATAAAAAAATCAATAAAAAACTAAAAAGCTTATGTACGCATACAAATAAAAAATTATTTGTACCTATAAATGTAAAATAGAAAGGCGTTAATGATAAGAAAAGACTAAAATGAAAAAAAATTAAGAAAAAGATGTATATCAAAATATTTGATTTCGTAAGACGCCCTATACCAAGTCATGTTTAATAAGTTTGTTTATTTGAATAATCTTTTTATCTTGTAAAATGATTATTTGTGCCAATAAATGCCTACCCAATAATTTTTATTTTTATTTTTATTTTCCTTTTCAAGATATTATGAAGTGATAATCTTATGTTTATATCTAATCAATTAATTTAATCTAATTTAAAAACTAAATATCTTTAAAAAATTAAATTTTACAAAGAACAACAAATAAAAAGATAAAAAATAACCCAAGTCAGTTTTAAAATCAGTGAAAAATTATATGGAAAGCAAGTGAAAAAAGAGTTAATGGAGCCCGATTTTCAATGAAATAAATATTAAAAGATGAAATTAAAAAAAAGCTTAAAAAAAAGGAAAATCAAGCAAACTTGGACGATTCTTTTAAACCTGAGTTAACCTCTAAAACTCGCAACCCGTGAAATCCTAGACTTGAGCTTAATTGATAAGCTAAATTCCTAATCAATTTAATGTTATATGATGAAATCAAAAAATAAATATCAATTGAAAAAACTTTTCAAAGTAAATAAAAATAAAATATTAAGGATCAAATTTGATTGGGAAAAAATGAAAGAGGATGAAATCGTAAAAAAATCTAATCATAAAAATTAATTCAAACAAAACAAATAGCAATAAAAAGAATAAAGATCGAATCTGACACCTAAAAAAAAATTAAAGGAGCATGAAATTAAAAAAAAATCATTTCAATTTTATAAACTACTTCAAATAAAACAAATAGTAATTAAACGAATATGAATTAGATCCGAAGAAAAAAATAAATTGAAGGGCTACTTTAAAATTTTGAAGAGTCAAGTGCAAAAATCAAGAAAAGGAAGAGAAAAATAAGAAAAATAAAAGAAAAGTTTACCGACATCAAACTAGAGTCTTGTTCACCACACGCACCACCCGAGAATAAATGGACCGTTTATATAATTCAAATATCGCACTGAAAGCCACAGTTTAGTCGTTTTAAGCCTCTCTACTTATTACTCAAATGGTGTTGGAGCAGCCCACGTGTAGACATGTGCAATGCATGCATCAATTTTTTTTTTTAAAAATAATGTTATATTTTTATAAATTATTAAGTTCCCCCGTCAACCTGATTATATATATAAAACAACAATGAAGATAACAAAATATCATTAACTATGGTGATTGAGATTTTATTTTTTTATGGATAATTTAATTATTTGAATGTGAATATAAAATTAAAAAAAATACAAAAACACCTTTGAACATTAGTTTATTTATTATTTAAAAAACAAAATATAAACAATAAAAATATTATATTAGTTACCAGCTCTTTGCCCGCGCATCGAGAGGTGTGTAACATTGCATCTCCCTAACTTAGAGAAATGCATGATTGTGGCAGTGGCTTGAATGGCAACTAATTTCTAACAACCGCTTAACATGTGAAATGTTCATGTAATTTAAAATGCATTAAATAATTTAATGTGATAAAAGTCATTAATTGTAGGGAATTTTTTGCATGTGAGAAAGCAAATACATGAGTAAGAAATAAATATTATGGGTGGTAAAAAGAGAATTTTAAATCAATGTCATTGTGGTTGCAACATGTCTTAGATGAATATTATGGTATAATAATCCAAACAAAAAATCTTTATCTTATAAAATTAAATTACATATAAATCAACACAATATTAATTGTGTTTTTTCATGGTTCTGTTCCATTTTAAACATCACAATGCATTTCACTATCTTTCTATATCGATAAATCATGTTTAGATAACATGTTTCAGTTATATAATAAAAACCAGCTATTATAAAAACTAGGCCACTATTCATTCATGTTCGACGAGATTTGTAAGTCTAAATACATGTTGCCTATAAGCATGGGTACATTAGAAAGAATATCAATATTTAAATAATGTTTAAAATTGTGATTGTAGTTATTTATTAAAAAATATATTTTTTTAATTTTAAAATATATTAAAATAATATTTTTTAAATTATATTTTATATCAACACATCAAAATAATAAAAATATATAAAAAATTATTTAAAATTATTTATTCTTTTAAGACATGGTGACACACACTTAGTGGTAACACTGCAAAAATAAACACGCCCTTGGTGCAAAAGCATAGGAATGAGTCTTAAAAAAGGTCAACCTAGTCTTCTCCCATCTTGCAAGCTGATTGGGTTTGAATTCTAAAAACCATAGTTATTAAACCCGGCCCGGGGGTTGACCCGGCCAAGGGGCCGGGTCCCGGGTTTCATGGGTCAACCCGGAAAAATTAAAAAAAATTAAAGTTTTAATATTTCATATGAAAAAATCCATGTAAATATAGATTATACATATTATGAAGTTTAAAAGAATATTT
>Ga0307516_10003887_pt1 | contig 18851 bp, 17 predicted proteins | sample 19_EM_MG_FD_203310 | JGI IMG/M metagenome (GOLD analysis project Ga0307516, IMG submission 203310) | Populus trichocarpa ectomycorrhiza microbial communities from riparian zone in the Pacific Northwest, United States - 19_EM | ecosystem: Host-associated > Plants > Roots > Unclassified | place... | reverse complement strand
CCATTACCTCAATCCAAAACTGGGGGAAAGCAACATCCTCAAACGGACTGCCATCGGCGATGCAGTTGCAGATAAGATCGAGCGGCTGGATGGGATAGATCGGAAGCTGATTGCTGTAGGTGGCCTCGTAGTTGCTCATTTTCGAACTGACAAAAACTTACTGGCTAGAGTATCTCATCCTGAATTTCAGTCGTTTATGATGGTTGGTCATCCAAGCGACACCGTCCCTTCTCGTCAATCAGTATCCAGTATATTGATTCACTGTCGGATTCCCCTCACGACTGGTCTGTCAAGAGTCATCTCATCGCCTTCAATCGGACAGTTGGTCGCCATACTGGGAAGTTGATTGGGGAGGATTTGGGGAATGAAATTGAACGGTTCGGATTTGGGAGTAGAGTACGTCATTGGGTCTTTCAACCTAGACTCAGTGATGTGATACTGCTTCTAGTTGGGCTGGCTTGTCGGTGACAATGTCCCCACAAACGACGTTGCCACGAGCGTTGTGTGCACAAGATTTGATCCCAGTCATAAGCAACTTGTTCCAAAGGAAGTTCGTGGCTGATAAGTCATACTCTTGGCTAGATTCCACAACCACCTGAAACTTTGTTAGTTGTCTTGAACACACATCACATTTGATGGCATTCCATTTCGTGAAAGGACTGGGGGTGCCATCTACTCGCATCGTTCATCACCAGCTCCATGGTAAAGTCGATGAGTATGATGATGAGTATGATGTCGATACAAGCATGGATGTAGAGGCTTTGGCAGATGACGTAGAAGCAATGCAAGAGGCATTGCTCACTGATTTTGAGGCAGGCGATGTCGTTGGTAAGCTGATGGTGTTTGTCGCTCAACTTCGTTTATGCGGGGAGGACACGCGCGACTACTTGATGGAACTCTGTCTCAAAAATGACTGCCCAATGTGGGAGATATGCCTCTGGGTTCATACAAGGTGGGGAAGCTTGAGTGACTGCTTTCGTGTCGTTCTTGCCCAACAGAAGGTATGGCTGCTCATCTGTTTTTTTTTTCAACTCCTAATACCACTCGTTTTATAGGCCATTGATATTTTCTGTATTCTCGCAGATGGGAACGAAAGTATTCCACCCCTTTCTAAACCTAAACAGTGGATGCACTATAAACTCACTGCTCCAGAGTGGCAGATAATTCGCCTTGCTCAAGACTGCCTCGAGGTAAATAGGATTTTATTTTTACATCCCTCGGGCTAAGTGATCTATATCCCAGGTTCTTGCAAAAGCTCATGGTGATTTGTCGGCAAGTGCTCGAGCAACATGCCATAAAGTCATCCCTCTTTTGGACCGACTTCGGTTCCGGTGGCAGGAGTTTCGTGACCATCCGAAATATGCACCAGTCCATGATGCACTTGATGCTGGCTTGAAGAATATAACGAAGTGGTATGAGAAGCTAAAAGAAACATCAATATATTTTATTGCGCACGGTGAGTGGCTTCGGTTCAGTTCTCAAACATTCTGTCTGAGTTGGCTCTCTATCATATCCAGTTCTAGACCCAGCATGCAAACTCACATATGTGCAGGCAGCATGGGATGAGTCAGACGTTACACATGCAGTCTCACGGATGCGCAAGATTGTATGTTTCCGGCCACAGTGTTCATAGCTTCCTTATCTGATTGACTTTGGATTAGTATCTCGACTACCACACAAGATATTATTCTGAAAATAAGGCTTCTGGAGTTAAGTCAGTTGAAAAACCATCCATGACCTCACATCATATGTTTTTCTCTTAGCTCGTGAAATAAATTTCTCACTGCAACATTGATCCATAGATAAGTCAGAGACAGATGAATATATGGATAAGATGATTAAGAAGAAGAACACCGCAGCGTTGCAGACCCGACTGCAAGAGGACAAAACTGAGGATCCCTTTCGGGAATGGGACGCTTACTTTAATTCACTGGTTGTTGAATGTTCTAACATTGTGACCCATTGGGGGGTATGTCATTTTCTCGAGTATCACATATTCTACCTCCTCACGATGCATTTAGATTGAGGCTAGATATCCTGTTCTTCGGCTCATGGCTCGGGATTACCTGGCTATCTTCGGATCGTCATGCCTTGCTGAAAGGTCTTTTTCCATGTCAGCCAGAACAGATGATATTTGTCGCCGACAAATGAAGGCACAGAAGTTCAGAGACATTCAGCGGTTGAGGTCAGCCTACCATGATGGTCGTTTAATGGCTGTGACAGAGGCATGGATGGATATTGATCCTAAGTTTAACTTCAGCAGCGATGTAGAGTAGATTTTTCACTGAAATTCAGTACCATGAACCCGAACCCAAAGGTTCAGGTGCAGGTTCATGCCAGAGGGTGAACCGCACCTGGGGTGCATGTTCAGGTTCTGGCTGGAAGGGGTCGAACCCGGACCAAACCGCACCAACGGCCAGTCTACCCCATGGTAAAATCTCTCGAATAACTGTACTTAATCTTTCTTTAGCTTTATGTAGTAACTTGATGTTCATGGCAGTGTCACTGCACGCAACTTACATGTTGCACATTGAGTGCAGACTCCTTCAGACCATGTACATGGAACACATGAACTTTGTTGAACCTTCATGGCACACCATGGGCTAATCTATCCTATCCTACATGTGTAGAGCTAGTACTACGAGCTAGTACTACTAGCTCAAGTCCATCTATCTCTTTCTGGTCTCACAACAAATGTGCTTCCAAGATTTTACCACCCTAAGATATACGTCACAACCCACCATGTCAGGTGACCAAAAGTGTGACGACATCTCGCAGAATTTGGCAGAGTATCTCCACCTAGTATTCCCACACCACGAGCCTAATCAGGCTGGGGCCACAAGGCCTATGCCGCTAGCTCATCTCGATATCACGATCTGATGGAGTAGTAAGTCTGCCGTAGTACCCCTACTTTGGCAGGTCCATGAGCCTGGAAATTGCTTTCCCCCACCAAGTGCCAATATTTCGTACAATAATTCTGATTTCTACTTTACAAAAAAAGACATTTGACCATGAAAGGGCGTGATTTATAAGTGAGCTCTCCTATCATTATCAACGGTTCTGTGCTGACTCCTGTCACTGCCATCAAATGCTTGCACCCAGTGAATCATGCCCACTGTCTGGACCCTTTCCTCACTCCCGATCATTGTCCTGCCCCTCAGGACCCTTTCCCCACATCAAGTCACTCCTGACTGTCATTCTGCCCACCAAACTGACTCCCACAACCCTTTCCCCACATCGAGTCACTCCCAACTGTCATCCCGCCCACCAAACCGACTTCCTGGACCCTTTCCCTACATCACAACCACTTCCAACTGTCATCCCACCCATCAACCAACTTCCACAGCTGACTCCATGCTGCCGGTCAACTCCTGCGTCCTCTCCACTGGTTTCTGTGCCCACTACCACATCCTATCCCCTTCTCCTGCCCTTTATGCTGCCCTCATGATTCTCACATGCTCCCTCACCCTGCTTCCAAATGAACATCAAGGACCCTGATGTAGTGCATGGGTCTGACAGGAAGTCTCTTGATCACCTCCCGTTTCTCTGAGTTGGAGCATATGGAGGTGAAAGGGTCTGACATAGATCACCTCCTGTCTATCTGAGTTGGAGCCTACACTAAGGACCCTGAGGAGATGAAAGGGTCTGACACCTTATTTTTCTGAGTCAGAGCCCATCCCTGCTGGTCCTGTTTGTCTCTCCCCTCTGGCATCTCTTGCATGCATTGCCCCCTGGTCTGTCCTCATCTCTCTCACTTGCAGTGGAGGAGGCTTGTGATCTCTCAGGTTTGGATTGCATGGGGCTCTCCAAATGTCCTGTTCTCAGTCTTGTGTTGGTCATCATGGAAGTCCAATAACTGAGCTATGTATTGTATTGAATATCATATTGAATCAAGGAACATCAATTCTTGTCAGTCACCATAGCCATGCTCTTCTCCCCACACTTCTTTCTTGGCACGCTCTTGTCCTTCCTTGGTTTGCATTGTTTCTTTGTCAAAGGAACAACACCACCATGTTCATGAAGTTAAGGGTCAATGGACCTGGAGCTGTGCCCAATGCAGCCACTGTGGAAGGCATGATCTGAGTTTCCTGAGGGGTCTGTATGTTGTGCATGTGATCTGTTTGACTCACATCACCACTGTCTTGGTCAAGGCCCAGATTTGCCTCTGAACTTGTTGTTGTAGTGTCCATCTCGGACCAGTTGCTGCATCCAGTCATCCCATTCCTGTTGAGACATTCTATAATAATAAGTGGTACCACTATGCCAAGCATTATAGAGTGTGTTGAGCTCAATGCGAGAGCTAATCTTGCTCAGACAACAAAAATTTGTCCAGCAGCCAATTTTTGATGATGACGCTGTGTTTCAGAGTGATTTCCATATCAATGTTGTGGTAAAACATCCATGGCGCATTGCTTCTCACCACTTGATCTGTATAATCCTCGAGTCAGTGACAATACTGGGTTGGAGAGATCACACTTACTTAATTTTAGAAGGATTCAGGATGATATTTTTGAACGAATGTTGCTTAACTCCTGGATGCAGTTTCGGACAACACCTATCAAAGCTCATGATTAGGTGGAGAGACTGAGGGCATTGGATATACTTACCATGAACTCCAGAAAGAATATAAGCTTCCATTCACATTGTGAGATCATATATATTCTCCTTGACAGCCAGTTCAAAGAAGTTGGATACATGTTCACTCATTGTGATAACTTCAGGTCAGTTGTACTGCTCTTTCAAGGAATATATGACTATAAGGGCAACTTCAGCACTGGTGTGAGCATGGAGACATTGAATCTAACACAAAATTTCTTTAGCTCATGGGTCATTTGTGAGGATAATATTACCTCTTCTTCAAGATTCTCAAGTGTGACACAAATATTATAGAACAAAGAGATTGGGACATTATGAGAACCCAGCTCATGCATCTCACGTCTGCCACGCAAGGCGGCCAGGGTCTCTTCAGTATAGCTTTTGCATTCTTCATTTGAAAATGTCCTCCATTTGTCAGAAATTTGTTGCACAAGTTTGTTGATCCTCTTTCTCTGTGCACCTTTGGGAAGTTCTGAATGAAACAAGTGAGTACTCTTGACTTTGGAGAACGAAAATAAGAAACTCGCCAGAATTGATGCACTTGACTTCCATGCTCACATATGCATTCTATTGTCCAGTCTCCTTGCAGTTTTTCTGGAGCTGACTGATCTGCATGACTTCTTTCAGATAATATTGGACAGTGTGTTTCTGGAACCTCTTGCGCAAGCTTTCAGCAATATTCTCGACCTCTTTCTGTGCATCTTGGAGAGCCTCTTGATAGGTTTGCTTCTTGTCCATGCAGTGGGCTTTCTTCTTGGCTTTCTGGGCTGGAGTGAGCTTGATGACAGTTCACTTGGAGCATGTCCTCCATGTAGTGTTCAAAAGTTCGGTTCTAAAGTCGAAACCGAACTGGACCAAAACCGAAAAAAACCGATGAAGACTGAACCTTCGACTCCAGTTCTTGTATTTCTCACAGACCTTCGACTCCAGTTATGTAACTAAGTGCAAAACTACAAGTTGATGATAACTGGTTATGACTAGTTAGAGTTGCAGTTGGTCAACAACTGACAAGACCAACCACATCATATCCTAGTGAAGAATTTAACTAAAACAGTCATTGGAGACTAGGATAGACCTGAAATCAGAACCCTGCACAATACAGGCAATACTATGACAAAAATGATAGTTAACGGACAGAGACAGTGTACTAAGTGAGCCAAAACATGATGAATTCTATGATGAAAGAGATTGTGAGTGGGCAGAGATTTAATGGTCAGTGCAAACATGAGGCTTACACGATGCCCCCAATCCCTGTGAAAATATGTCAGTCAAATATCTGTAGACTCCAATAATGGACACTAGTCCACAGATGGTGTCACTGCAATATAAATCAGTCAACCCTCGTGAAGCATGAGGCATCATTAGAACAAACCAGAGAGAAAAAAAATTGGGATTGACACACTGACAATGAGCAAACATCCTGCAATATGAGGAGTATAAGATATGTCTCAAGAATGCTGAGAAAATCTCACCTCTTCGATTCCCCACTTCTCATTCTACTCATGGCTCGTTTTACAACCTCTATGAAGGCATCGAAGGTGTCGAAGACTGTACGCACAACGGCAAAGGCTGCTTCTGCAAAATGGGCAGCATTAGGATGTGGAAAGCCAAAGGCACAAGCATCAGTATGTAGTTCTGCATCAAAGTCTTCCTTCCGCAAGTGACAACCATCGATTTCAACCTCTTCATCGGATGAAGAGATGGTGGTAACAAAGCCAACAAAAAAGAAGAAATGCATCACGGATCTTGAGGATGAGGATGAAGTGGTCACAGAACCCAATGTCGAGGATGAGGAGAGTGAGCAGGTGGATGACGGTGAGCCAGACGGTGAAGAAGAAGAGACTGACGTGGAGGTAAGTCTCTTATATTAAATCATCAGGCATGGTCTTACCTTACTGTCCTAGTTGGATTCCGAGCTCCCAGCATTGGTGGTGATGAAGCGCGAGCTCACATGTGACCTATTGATGATTTTCACGGACAAGGTGTGGGTACATTTTAAGCGGGGTGAGCAGTTCAAGTGAGTCTATGGTCGGTGGTGCTTGGTGTGCAAGTGAGTAAGGAATTCTGAGCCATTACTCATAATACTTACCTGGGGGGACCACTCTGCAGAGATGATAAAGCATTCACTGACTCGAAGGGCTTGCATCGTGCATTCTTCACTGGGTCCAACACGAGCTGTCGAACACATATTCATTATCATTATGATGTCTACAAGATCAAGTGTGAAGCTGACAACTTACCAATGAACGACCGGTGCATTCCCCGAGACCTCTGGAGGAAGATGCAGACCAAGTCAGGGGGACTGTTGACTCAGACCACTCTGGACAGTGTCGTTCAAGTGTCGAAAGGACCAAAAGAGTTCTCAAGAGATGCCCTGTTACATGCCTTGGCACAGCTTGTTGCATGCAACAACCAGGTGAGTGAGCGAGGTGGGGGATCAGAGTCAACAGAAAATTACTCATGTTCACCACAGGCATTTGCATTAGTAAGCAAGGCTGTGTTTCAGAACTGTTTAACAGTCATGCGTCCCAAAACGAGAACAAAGGAGCTGCCGAGTTGCCACGATGTCACGGCCTACTTTCACAATGCCTTCATCAAATTTATCACTGAAATCAGGCAAGTGATTGAAGTGAGTCCTTGATTTGATCAGAGAAACCATGCACTCACCCTTACTATCAGGATGCCCCTGGTCAGGTCTCAATCACAGCCGATACATGGACCGCCGACACAACAAAGACTGGCCACTTTGGCATGACCGGCCACTGGATCGAGGTAAAGGATGGTAAGTGGACACTTAGGTCATTGGTCATTGGCTTCAAGGCAATCTCTGGTGACCACTCTGGCGACAACCTTGGGTGTTACTTTGTGTCAATCTGCAAGTGTGTGGGCATCATTATGGACAACCAATCAAAGGTATGTACAACCCTGACTGTCGGAAGTGCACGATAATGTTCTGATGGTGATTAGCTGGGACGTGCAATGCTCGACAATGCATCTAACAACACAACAATGTGCAAAAAGGTTGAAGACATCCACCAGAAGGTTGGCCTGCTTTGGAATCTCAAGGAAAACCAGCTCCCGTGAGTCGTACATCTTGCAGAACAATAGCCACTCACATGCACTACAGATGCCTTGAGCATGTGAACAATATAGCCATTGTCACTGTCATGGGTGGCATCATGAAGATCGCTGCAATTGAGACTACCCAGGCTATATGGGAATATGATCCTACCCTGCCTGATAATCGTGTGCTCGGAGGCTCTCTGGATGACATCGCAGCTATACGGACATTGGCTGTGAAGGTGTGTATCATTATGATTTGTATATTATCAGTACTCATTCATGTTTCTAATCCACAGATTCAAGCTTCAGGGCAATATATTGAGTACTTCGAACAACTCCAGGCTAACAGCAAGATCTCGACACCCCTAAAACTTAAGATTCACAGCAATACATGATGGGGTTCTGCTTATGACATGGCGGACCGTGCCCTCCAGCTCTGTCAGGTGAGAATTCCATCATCCAATTACTGAACAATGAAATGACAGTTTGCAGCCCATCAATCTGTTCATCTCAGCTGCCAATGAGCTTTTTGGCCCTATTACTGTCACTTGGACAAATGGAAAGGTCATCAAGAAGATTCCATGGTCTGCCTTCTGCCTCTCTGACAACGATTGGGCACACGTCGAAGATGTCAGCCTCATCTTAAAGGTATGTCATGGCTTTCTCATCTCTACAAAACTATAAGTCACATTACTAGGATACTCGTGATCTCCAGCACAAATTTGCTTCTGAGAATGCTCCAAGACTGGTGGCAGGTGCGTCGTTCATTTATCCCTTCTATCTTATGTTCACACATCTTAGATTCACACTGAGGAGTACCCTACCCTCGCTCGCATTGCCCTCGATTACCTTCCTTCTCAGGCCTCCTCAGTTCCCTGCAAACACTTATTTTCAGCTAGCAAACAGACTGCTGTTGACCGTCGCGCACGCCTCGATAACCAGAAGTTCGAACAGCTCCAGGTGCTCAAGTTTGCATGGCGCACCAACATTCCCGATCTCACAGCATCGAATGAGCAAGCCGATGACATCATCGACCTCTCATCATACGAGATTCTCCATTATAAAGACATTGCCAAATTGAACCTCGACAATGAGCTGGAAGATGACTATGTTTTCCTGACTGGAGACTTGGAATTAGATAATTGAACTGCTTTTTTGTATTCTTGCCTCTCATTCATGACATACTATCTCGTTGTCTGATACCTGTCCATATCATGTGCTCGTTAACTGTAATAGACACTATATATATATATATATCATGTGACTTGCTGCTTTTAAATGGACTCTTATATAATCTTTTGAGTAGTTCTTTTTTACCTTGTCATATACACAGTGCTATGAATATCATATTGTTCAAGCTCTGTTGTGCATAGCAAGCTCTGACTAGACTCAAGCGTAATGCCATGTTACACTTTTTTGAGCTTTCGAGTATCTCGGAAGCATTGTGCTATTTTTGACATCAAAACTGCTTCCTACGCCTAGGCCCACGACAACGCGGAACCTTTTGGAATGTCATCAAGACAACCTACAACTAAAACAGGACCGGAGAACACGTCTCTAGGTCATCAGACATCCGGGCACTGAGTGCCAGGTGGCTTCACGTCACCATACTCGCCCCCGCCAGTCACCCCGGTTTTCACCGACCTGATGACACACGTCACTCCGGACGCTCCACATTGCGACAACTGCAAAGCAACAACAACTAAAAGGAGTGAGGTCAAGACCTCACCCCAGACATGGAGACGGGATACCAATCATCCCCTCTCTCAATTAAAGAAAGCTCCATGAGCTGCGACACCTCCATGGCTCATGTCACTTCAAGATGAGATGGCGAAGGCGATGTAGTTGAGGAAACTGTGCTGTTGAGCAGTGGCAGGTCGAAGAAGAAGCTGTTCCTGAGTCGCGGTGGAAACGACTCAGAAAACTCGGAAACACAGGTATCTCATAGAGGTACCTCAAGAACTAGGCATAGAGATATGGCAACAGACTCAGTGAAGAGTTCATCGCCAGCCCTAAGGTCCTTTAGAAGGACTACGAGCCAGGCTGAGGATAGTGCCTCACTGAAAGAGGAAGAGACTGTAGAATGGTCTCTCCTCCTGGCTCAAGATAAGGGAAAACATAAATGAGGGTCGCAAGAACCCTCGTCTGAGTCTGGAAGTGACAACCACGTCGTCCTCCTCACTGCAGAGCAGAAGCTCCAAGGTAGAGCCATTTGAGTGTGCAAGGACTATGGCATAACAAGTCCTCATGTGCGGCAAAGAATCTATCTTCAAGCTCGCAAGGAAGCTGTAGCCTCAATGAAGGTTTACAGATCGCGTAAACTGGATGAGGATGATGATGGATTTGAAGATCATTTCATGGGTGCTCTCACTCTGCTGATGAGTGTCCAACCTGGGTCGCAGGGAACAACCCCGCCTACCCTTTCACCAAAATCGCCTCGAAGAGACTCTAATCATAGAATGTCTAAGGAGGACGCGATAATGCCAGCAACAACCGGCATTGGCATTATGACTCAAACGCAGGATTTGCATCCCGCTGCTTCCCGTACTAGGGAAGACTTTTCTCGAGGAATGTCGATGTCGAGCGTCAACATCGTAGTTCCTTCGGAAGTTAGACAACTTCCAGGACTTCCAACAATCATGGAGGACCTGAACATTGCTGGTGCAATCACTGGGCTCGCTGCTCCACGGCAATCTGGAGAATCGACCCAGAGATACGAGCAACGCCATGCAGTGGCCAGCTGTTACCAAGGATCTCCAGCTCCTGCCTTCTTTGGACAGGCAGGAGAATGTTTCAAGCAATGGATGGAGCAGGATGCTCCGCCCAATGTGAAGGTACAATCAGAACCAGAGGAGGAACTCCTCGTTCCCCTGCCAAAGAAGAAACTGAAAAGAATCCCCATGGCTGAAAAGTTGGAGGACAGAATTGTCTACCAACAGCTGCACAATGATGACCTATCCAAGAAGGGTGGATCTCAGTATGCAGACCAAGGAATTGCCTTCAGTACCGATGGCAAGGTACTCAACGAGATGAAACGACTGTATCAGTCGTCTCTCAAGGCAGCTGCAGCTCCTGGTGACCCAGGAGACGACGGTAACAATGAATGGGATGAACCATCTGATCCTATTCCACGGAGAGGTGATCCACCTCCCTGAAATCCAAAACAGAAAGACGGAAGTTGTAGCCGTCGAAGTGGCAGCAGAAAGGGACCAGCCCGCTTTGGCGGAGGTCCACCGGGATACCCAGATGATGGAGGTAATGGAGGAGATGGTAGTGATGACAACTTACACCACTCTTGTTGAAGCAATGACCAGGGCAGACGCCCTGACCATAACCGGCATTGGAGATATTCAGTACCAGCAGCGGTACATCCGCAGTACAATACCCCTGGCATAATGGAGGCAGTGGAACACCACCACAACCATATGCATGAACGCCTCCTTCAACTGATATGGGAACACATATCAGTGCATTTGAGCATTCCTAAAGGGACGAAACTCCGGCAAGCAGAGCACTCATCCATTGGCAAATACGAAGGATCATCCAAATTCGGTGACTTGGAGAAATGGTTGACCGACCTCGTCATATTGTTCGAGGTCAGCATGTATGGTGGTCAGGATCATGATAAGGAGAGAGTGCTGAGCACTCTTGAATTCCTGGATGATGAAGCACGCAAGTGGTTTCACTGCCATGTAGTAAATGTGCATCGTGCACGTTTACGCTGGACCTTTGAAGAGGTCATTATGGGACTGTACGACCAGTTTGTACAACCGTCAACCATGCAAGATGTGCGTAAGGAATTCCTTAGTGCATCGTATAATGCCGCTACCGGCATCCAAGGATACTATGATATCCTGATGGACCATGCACAAAACATGGTCATATACCCCGGTGATTACCAGATCATGGAGCATTTCCTGAATGGTATCTCAGATGACATCTGGGAGAAAGTATTTGACTGTGGCTTGTCGCCAGAAGTCAACACAGTCGATGACCTTGTTTCATGCGCAAAGGCCACCGAGATCACCAAGAAAACCGCGGCGCATTATCGTAAGAGAACTCCTACGACTGCCTACTCATCACCGAGAGTAGCACCGCATCGGACGACCATGGCTACCAAGCCAAAGGAGGTGACATATACACATCGTCCTCGATTTGAAAGCAGGTCGAGAGAACCAAGACGCGATGACAATAATCGTTGTCATGTCCCTCGACCAACAGCAGAGAAAGTGCGTGGTGAAGCACCCCATGCATACGATCATCAAAGAACCGACAATCGCCCCAAACCCCAACATCTGCCAAGGGCACCTGATGACAGGCGCAAACCTCCCCAACCTGCAGCTGACACATGCTTCAATTGCGGCAAAGTGGGTCACTTTGCCGCGGACTGTCCAAGACCCAAGCAAAGTCGGGATCATGTCCATGTGGTCTATATGGAGGTTCCTGAAGATGATCAGGATCCGAATGATGATGCAGGTGGTGAGGATGACCCGCCGTCCCATCAGGAAGATGGATACGATTCACATGAATTGTATCAAGGTGATGATGTTGAAGAAGTTGAAGTAGATGTGTACAACAACGACTACTACTCGCGGACAATGGATGATGATGTGTTGGCCACGATGACAGAAATGCCAGCGGACAAAGTCCACTCGGGTGAAAGGAACATCAAGATGCGGAGGGCTGTCATGACAGTCTCCAAAGAGAGTCGTCCACGTCCCACGTTCTCTCCAAATATGAAGGAATGTCTGGCCACCTTCGTGAAAGTGGGTGGCCAGGAGGCTTGGACTTTGTGGGACTCTGAGAGTACCACGACGGGTATAACACCGTCATTTGTGGATGTGGCAAAGATCACAGTATTCCCACTCAAAAATCCCCATGTCCTACAGTTGAGAACTGTAGGTAGTCATGCATCCGTCAACTTTGGCATGTATGTCGATGTTGCGATGCATGGATCATCGCAACAGGAATATGTAGATGTAGCAAACTTCGATCACTATGACATGATAATTGGAACGCCTTTCATGTGTTCCAGGAAAGTCATTCTCGACTTTGAGAATGATGCCGTGAAAATTGGGAATCAGTCGATTCCCGCCACAAAAGTCTTGGTACCAGATACTGACGATCATATTTGCTGGTATCGCGCCACCGAGAAGAAACAAGAGTGACTCCATGGCAGGCAGTATGCTGCGTGTGTGAAGGAGGTTCCAGATCTGGAACCTCAGGTTCGGGGTGGCGTACTGGAGGAAGGAGCGGGTGCGCTCCTTATGATGAATAAAGAGTACAGAGGTACTCTCAAATGGGGGCAAGTGGACACACTTGTACCCAAAGTATGGAAAAAGCGTGCAGAATGTACAAAACCACCTGCATGGAACATTAGGGAGGAACTCCCTAATGAAATCAAATCAGGATGAGCTACAAAAGGCTCGTCCACATCTTCAATGAACAAAGAGTTATGGGATAGACCTATCCTGCAACAATCGTTTGAATGGTTCCACAACCCTCAGATGCCACGAGAATGGAACGAAATGGTGTCCTCCATAAGAGAACACAAACTAGCGAGACAACCTCACACTGAGAATGTCTTCAGGATGGCAGATCCTGAAGAAGTGTCAAAACCCCAGCACTTTAAGCACCTGTACCGGTCACCAGAATGGGTGGAGCGGACTCGTATCTCTGTCACAGCATCATTGGTGCTTGAACGAGATGAGAGCAAGGACCGCATTAGAGCAATGCGGGCCAAGTTTGAGAAGCTGTTGAAAACGGCTCCTCAGAATGAGGCCGAGGAAAGACTTCCTCGACCTCCAAGACATAAAGGCAAGGGCAAGGAAGATGCTCTTACTAAAGAAGACTTTCCGCATCTTCGCCAGCAATGGCACGATGAATTCGCGGACATGGTCAATGGAACTTGTAGTCAACTCCCTCCTTGGAGAGAGGTTAACCATGAAATCCACCTGATAGACAATGACAAGCAGTATAAGTATTTTACATCACGTTGTCCCAATTCTTTGCATGACGAACTTCACACAAAGATAAACCATTATGTGAACGCAGGATAGTGGGAACCCCGCTCAGTCAAACAAGTGGCACCACTGCTATGCATCCCTAAAAAGGATGGCAAGCTAAGGACTGTTGTCAACACGCGACAACGGAACGACAATACAGTAAAGGATGTAATGCCCTTGCCAGACCAAGAAGTCATCCGCGAAGATGTAGCTCAAGCGAAATATCGCTCGAAGATCGACTTGACAGATGCGTACAAGCAGGTGCGCATACGTGTTGAAGACATGGAGAAGAACACATTCGCGACCATTACTGGTATGTTCATAAGCCATGTAATGTGGATAGGGGACTGCAACACCCCCGCGATGTTCCAGCGATTGATGACCATGATATTTCGTGATGCAATTGGTCACAGCATGCACGTATATCTAGACAATATATTTGTCTATTCAAACTCCATAGAAGAGCACAAAGAGCATCTTCGCCTCATGTTTGAAAGACTGAGGGAGCATCAGCTCTTTCTCAAATGGGTCAAATGCGACCTGTATGCCAACAAAGTTGACTGCCTTGGTCATATAATCGACAAGGAAGGAATCCATGTCGACACTGACAAGGTGGCTCGTATCAGGGAGTGGTGCACTCCCCGGAACTACAATGATATCCAGCGCTTCATTGGACTCATGAATTATATCGGGAATTTCCTTTCCGATATCACTGCATACACCAGTCCACTCTTGGCCATGACCCAGAACGGAGCACCATTCCATTGGCGCCCCCTCCATCAAGTCTGCTTTGATATGATCAAGCAGATATGTGACAAGGCTCCGGTTATTAAACCAATAGAGCCATCTACAAAAGAGCCTATATGGCTCATATGCGACGTGTCCAAATCCAGCGTGGGCACAATGTATGGTCAAGGACCGACATGGCAAAACTGCCGCCCTGCTGGATTCATGTCAAAGAAATTCACAACGGCGCAGCAGAACTACGCCGTTCATGAACTCGAAACTCTGGCTATCCTTGAGGCCCTGATGAAATGGGAAGACAAGCTGATAGAATACAACATCCGTATCATCACTGATCACAAGGCCCTGGAATTCTTCAAGACTCAAATCACACTGACAGCGAGGCAACGTCATTGGATGGATTATATGTCAAGGTTCACCTTTGACATTACATATATTAGGGGCAAACTTAATAAAGTTGCTGATTGTCTTTCTCGATATTATGAAAATGACACCATACAGGACGTAGATATGTACAATGAATACGTACGAGCAGACGCTCATATAGATCCAGCTGGGGAAGACCTCCCCACCCTACACTTCAAGGAAATGACAGATCAAGTCATTGAGATTCGAGCCATGCACGAAGACGAACGTCGGCGTAGTACATGCCTCCGTGAGAGGAAGGAACAATGCGACGTGGAAGCGGAGGAGATGGTCCAAGCTGATCAGCAAGTTCCATCCCCAATTACAGACACGCGTCCAGAGTCAAACACGAGGGCAGCTGCGCCAGAAGACCCTGGCGAGAGTGACATGACTCTCGCCGACATGATCTATGATCGCCCAAATAATGCTAAGCCTGGACAACTAGCAGAGATCATGTTTAAACAACGCGTAAGGGCAGGATACAAAGATGACAAGTTACTCGCACTTGTCATCGAGAAACCAGAAGACTATCCGACTTTTACAGTCAGGGATAACCTCATATGGAGGAAGAACATTCGTGGAGATGAAGTTCTATGCTTGCCAAGGGATCGTGAGCTACTGCTCGAGATCCTGACCCAAGCGCATAAAACTGTGGGCTATTTTGGAAGCCAACGCACCAACGAATACATTCGCTGGTGGTACTGGTGGCCATATGCAGCCAAAGATGTTCGAGAATTCTGTGCGACATGCAACGCATGTCAGCACTCAAAACCTTCGAACAAGTTGCCAGCAGGCAAACATCACCCACTGCCGATCTCAACGAAGCCTTGGGACTCAATAGGGATGGACTTTATAGGTCCATTCCCTGAAGCAAAAGGTTTCAACTACCTGTGGGTAGTGATATGCCGGATGACGAGCATGGTACATTTGATACCAGTGCACACTACCATGACAGCTGTAAAGTTGTCATGGATCTACAAACAAGAGATCGTGCGGCTGCACGGTCTCTCAAGTTCGATCGTAAGTGATCGTGACTCCAAGTTTATGTCAAAATGGTGGTGTGAACTCCATCACACACTGGGAGCAAAGCTCCTCATGTCAACATTGTTTCACCTACAAACAGATGGCCAAACAGAACGCACCAACAGAAACATTGGCCAGATCTTCCGTACAGTTGTGCGACATGACCAGAAAGACTGGGTAGATCGTGTCGACTTAACACAGTTCGCGATCAATGTGAGCATCGCGGAGATGACAAAGTTTGCACCATTCGAGTTGAATGGAGGGTACATGCCCTCCATGATGAAAGAAATCCGATCGGATGAAGCAATACCAAAGGGCATCAAATTGTTCACAGAGGCCGCTCTGCAAAATCTCACTGATGCACACGATGCCATCATCGAGGCACGTGTCTTCCAAATGAGCCGTACAAATGCTCGCAGGAAGAATGAGCCAGAAATAGTAGAGGGTACGCTCATGTACCTATCCACAAAGAACCTCAATCTTCCGAAGGGGAGAGCTAGGAAGCTCTGTCCCAAGTTTGTTGGACCATGGAAGGTCACGAAGGCATGGCCAGAAACCTCGACATACAAGCTGGAACTCCCAACAGCCCTACGGGAACGTCGCATCCACCCCAAGTTCCACATCTCGCTTCTGCAGCCCTACAACATGTCCAACGATGCAGCCTGAACCCTATGACTTCGGAGCGTTGGACGACCAGGAGTGGTTCGTCAACGAAATACTCGGCCATCGCTGGGATGGACGAGACCTGAATCTTGAGGTTAGGTGGAGCCTGAACGACACCACCTGGGAGCCACTGGCAAATTGCAAGGACCTAGTGGCCCTTGACAGATATCTGGAACTGCAGGGCGTCAAGCGCCCTGCACAACTCACAAGATGTCACTGAACGCAACACCTCAATCGACATGGAAGTGGTTGCAAGCAACCAAGTCCGTTGTTTGTGTAAACAAAGGCAGGCCCAAATCTGGAAGCGGACTTTGAAGCTGGGCTCAAGTCCCAAATGGGGGCATCTTATGTAATCAGTTCGAGTTTTCAACTCAACACTTTCTCGATTGACGCGTTGCACGACGACACGCCCTTTATGGACCAGAAGAACCAACAACAGTTGGGGTCGGGTGCTCAACACCCGTTCCCTCAGCAACAACAGCCTGGGATAGGTGGCCAACACCCATTCCAACCTCAGTCTCTTCTGGGTGTGGGTGCTCAACACCCACCCCATCTTGCACCAAACCCCATTCAGGGTTCGCAATGGAGGGGAGAGCCACAGCAACAGATTTCTTCCTTCCAGCTGCCCACTCAGGGTTTGTTTCAGTACCAGCAGGCAGTACCGGGTGTTCAAGGTCAACAACTGCCTCAACAAAACCTGGGTTTCCAACCTCAACAACCCTCGGCCCAACAGCCATTTGAATTTCAGCAAGGCATGGCGCCCATGCAGCCGTATCAGCAACAGACGCAACCAGCGTTTCAGACACCAGTACCTCAATTCCAACCCCAAGGGATGGGTTTGCCGTTCGGGCAGGCCTACCCCACCTTCTTCCAACAACCTGGGATGGGAGGATATCCCATGTCCCAAATGCCGAATATGATGGGAGGGATGTATGGCGTCCCCCCTCAGATGTGGATGCAGCCGCCGGCTGCACCAACTCAGCCATCAAACATGGACGTCAACAACGATGCGTCACAACCCACAGAGCCCAAGTCCTCGTCAATGATGAAGAAGAGCAAAGGGAAAGCAAAGGTGTCTGAGGCATTCATACGCTGTCAGGAAGTACAGGAGGTGGAAGAGAGCCTCGCTCAAGTCCTCCAACACGTTGAGGAGGCAGGGTTAGACCCGGAACTCACACGTCTCGCTATCGACAGTGACGCGACGCAGACTTTGGTAGAAAACCTGCTGACTCATTTGGACGTGCTCAGAAATGAACTACGACAGTCAGAACGGGCAAGGATGAGGGATGAGGACGAGAAGATGAGGCTGTGGGATGAGATCCTGCACCTCAAGAATGATGATAGGCGGTGCGACGACTCATCTCGGTATACCACTGATGATGAGGAACATTACCGGAAGAAGAAAAAGGAATGGGAGTCAGACCTGTTAAGACACACTCAAACCACAAGGGTTCTTACAGGCTTACAAGAAGGAATACAGAAAAGGAAAAGAGAAGTTTATATTGACTATAGTTCTCACACTTTATTAGAGTGGAGATCTTAAGAGAATACAACTAAAGAACTAGTATGCTATTTGGTAGACTATATATACTAAATGGAAAACATGTGTTATGCATGAGGCGTCCCGCGGAATCCTTATGTAAGTAGTTCTGGAATATTCTACATGTGGTAACCATGAGGTGCACAGCAATACAAGGTCAAACATGAGGAAACCATGTGTTGTGGAGCAACATGTGTTTACCATGTGTTCACCATTGAACCTTATAATAATGTCCACAAGACCAAACAATGAAAAGAAATGGAAAATAAGGGCTGTTCCATAACACTATCCCCTTTTTTTCGTCTCGACTTCCAGGTGAGAAACAGCATTTTTCTTCGGCTCAGTTAAGTTATCATATGATTGGAAAACAAGTCCGGCAAAATCTTGTGCACGGAGTTTACAAGGGGCGGAGGGATTGGATTTATGGAAGTTTTCAATGATTTCACGAGAATTTGCACAATTGGCTTCAGGTTCCCAAGTATTGTAGTCATCGGTGTAACCAGACCACTTTACTAGGTACTCAAGCTTTCCGCGCTTAAGTCGTGAATCCATGATTTCTTCTACTTTGTATTCAGGGGTTCCTTCAAGGACGATGGGTTCAGGAGGAATAACAGATTGACCAGCAACTGGAGATTTGTAAGGACGGATGTGTGATACATTGATCACATCATGGATTTTGAATGATGCAGGCAATTTCAATTTGACAGCATTTGAAGAGATAATTTTAATGATTTCATAAGGTCCAAGTTGTCGCTCTGCAAGTTTACGCGATGGTCGATCTATGTTGAGGTTTTTGGTAGATAACCAGACCT
>Ga0307516_10003885_pt1 | contig 18863 bp, 14 predicted proteins | sample 19_EM_MG_FD_203310 | JGI IMG/M metagenome (GOLD analysis project Ga0307516, IMG submission 203310) | Populus trichocarpa ectomycorrhiza microbial communities from riparian zone in the Pacific Northwest, United States - 19_EM | ecosystem: Host-associated > Plants > Roots > Unclassified | place... | reverse complement strand
ACAGCTTTCCACTCACTCATCTCAGACCCCCACCGCATCGAACTGCCGCACATCGACCTTCGCCTTGTCGAACTCGAACCACGGGTCCGGTTCACCATCCAGCGCGAACTGCAGCTCAGCCCACAAGGCCTTGCGCCCTTCAGCGTCGTCGAGGATCTTCTTCTTGACGTAATCGAGCCCGACGCGCGAGACGTAGTGCACCGTGCGTTCCAGGTACCAGCCTTCCTTGCGATACAGCTGCATGAAGGCGCCGGTGTACTCGAGCACTTCTTCAGCCGTCTTCAGCTTGCAGAAGAAGTGCGCGACCTCGGTCTTGATGCCGCCGTTGCCCGCGATGTACATCTCCCAGCCCGAGTCGACGCCGATGATGCCGACGTCCTTGATGCCCGCCTCGGCGCAGTTGCGCGGGCAGCCCGAGACGGCGAACTTGACCTTGTGCGGCGCGTACATGCGCCACATCGCCCGCTCCAGGTCCTTGCCCATCTGGGTCGAGTCCTGCGTGCCCATGCGGCACCATTCGCTGCCGACACAGGTCTTCACCGTTCGCAGCGCCTTGGCATAGGCATGGCCCGAGGGCATGCCGATGTCCTTCCACACGTTGACCAGGTCTTCCTTCTTCACGCCCAGCAAATCGATGCGCTGGCCGCCGGTCACCTTGACTGTCGGGATCTTGTACTTGTCCACCGCGTCGGCAATGCGGCGCAACTCGTCGGCCGTCGTCTCGCCGCCCCACATGCGCGGGATCACGCTGTAGGTGCCGTCTTTCTGGATGTTGGCGTGCGAGCGCTCGTTGATGAAACGGCTTTGCGGGTCGTCCTGCGCCTCTTTCGGCCACGACGAGATCAGGTAGTAGTTCAGCGCCGGGCGGCAGCTCGAACAACCGTTGGGCGTCTTCCAACCCAGGAACTGCTGGGTCTGCGGGATGCTCGTCAGGTGCTCCTTGAAGATCGCATCGCGCACGTCCTGGTGGCTCAACTCGGTGCAGCCGCACATCGCCTTCTTCTTCGGCGTGGCCGAGTAGTCGCCGCCGGCGGTGAACATGATCAGCTGCTCGACGAGACCCGTGCAAGAGCCGCACGAGGCGCTGGCCTTGGTGTGCTTGCGCACCTCTTCGAGCGTGAACAGCCCCTTGTCCTTGATGGCCTTGCAGATCGTGCCCTTGTTGACGCCGTTGCAGCCGCAGACCTCGTCGGCATCGGCCATCGCCGCGGCCTTGTTGTGGCCCTCGTGGCCGGTGTCGCCGATGTTCGATTCGCCGAACATCAGCCGGTCGCGAATGTCGTTGACGGTGCGCCCTTCGCGCAGCAGCTTGAAGTACCAGCTGCCGTCGACGGTGTCGCCATACAGGCACGCGCCGACCAGCTTGTCACCCTTGAGCACCAGCTTCTTGTAGACGCCGCCGTTCGGGTCCGACAGCACGATCTCTTCGGTGCCCTCGCCGCCCATGAAGTCGCCGGCCGAGAACAGGTCGATGCCGGTCACCTTCAGCTTGGTGCTGGTCTGCGAGCCGCTGTAGCGGCCGATGCCGAACTCGGCCAGGTGCGTTGCGCAGACCTTGCCCTGCTCGAACAGCGGTGCCACCAGGCCGTAGGCGATGCCGCGGTGCGCCGCGCACTCACCCACCGCGTAGATGCGCGGGTCGGTCACCGTCTGCATCGTGTCGCTGACGACGATGCCGCGGTTGCAATGGATGCCCATGCTCTCGGCCAGCTGGGTGTTGGGGCGGATGCCCGCGGCCATCACCACCAGGTCGGCGGGGATCTCGCGGCCGTCCTTGAAGCGCACCGACTTCACGCGCCCATCGTCACCGCCCAGCAGTGAATCCGTCTGCGCACCGATCTCGAAGCTCAGCCCGCGGTCTTCGAGCGACTTCTGCAGCAGCTTGCCCGCCACGTCGTCGAGCTGGCGCTCCATCAGCCACGGCATGATGTGCACCACGCTGACCTGCATGCCGCGCAGCATCAGGCCGTTGGCCGCTTCGAGGCCCAGCAGCCCACCACCGATGACGACCGCATGCTTGTGCGTCTTCGCCGTCTCGATCATCGTGTTGGTGTCGGCGATGTCGCGGTAGGCGATCACACCGTCCAGCTCCTTGCCCGGCACCGGCAGGATGAACGGGTTCGAGCCGGTCGCGATCAGCAGCCGGTCGTAGGCGGCGGTGGTGCCATCTTCGGCGATCACCAGGCGCTTGACGCGGTCGATGCGCGTGACCTTCTTGCCCAGGTGCAGCGTGATGCCGTTCTCTTCGTACCAGCTGACCGGGTTGAGGATGATCTCGTCGATCGTCTGCTCGCCCGCCAGCACCGGCGACAGCAGGATGCGGTTGTAGTTCGGGTGCGGCTCGGCGCCGAAGACGGTGATGTCGTACAGCTCCGGGGCGATCTTCAGCAGCTCTTCGAGCGTGCGCACGCCGGCCATGCCATTGCCGACCATCACGAGCTTCATCTTCTTCATGGTGGGCCGTCCTTTCTTCAGTTCACGAAAAGCAATTCGGATGCCATCGCACACACAATGTCGTCGGAGCGCCGCCGGGCCGTTCCCAAGGCGCTCGCTCCCCTCGGGGGGACCGACGCGCAGCGGCGCAGGGGGTGGGATGAGCTTTGAGGTCGATGTCGGCTACAGCAGCGAACGCGGTCCGCGTGAGCGCAACGAAGACTTCGCCGGCGCCGTGCGTGCCGCGCCGCACGAATCGGCGCGTGGCCTGATCGCCGCGGTGGCGGACGGTGTCTCCACGGGTGGCCAGGGGCTCGAAGCCGCGCAGACCACCGTGATGGGCCTGCTGGCCGACTACTTCGCTGCGCCCGACACCTGGGAAACCACGGTCGTGCTGGACCGCCTGATCGGTGCGCAGAACGCCTGGCTGGCCAACCACAACCGTCGGCGCACGGGCGATGAGGCCGCGCTGACCACGCTGACCGCGCTGGCCCTGCAAGGCCAGACCTGGACGCTGGCCCATGTCGGCGACACGCGCGCCTGGCTGCTGCGCGATGGTGCGTTGCTGCAGCTGAGCCAGGACCACGCTTTCGACCATCCCGACCAGCGCAGCCGGTTGACGCGCGCTGTAGGGCTCGACGACGGCGTGCGCGTGGACTACGCGCAAGGCGACGCCCGCATCGGCGATGTCTTCGTGCTGACCACCGACGGCGTGCATGGCGCACTGAAGGCGAAGGCGCTGGCCGATCTGGTGCATGCGCCCAGCGCGCAGGCCGCGGCCGACGCGTTGACGCAAGCCGCCATCAATGCCGGCAGCCGGGACAACGCCACTGCGCTGGTGCTGCGCGTCACCGGTCTCGACGCACGCCAGCTCGACGACGAGTTGGCCGATGGCCGCCGCCTGCCGGTGCCGCCGCTGCTGAAGGTGGGCGACGCGCTCGACGGCCTCGTCATCACCGCGTTGATTGCCGACACGGGTGTGCACCGCCTCTACCAGGCCCGCCTGCCCGACAGCCGCGCACTGATCGCGCTGAAGACGCTGCACCCGACCCGCGCCAGCGACCCCGAAGAGCGCGCGATGCTGGCGCACGAAGCATGGTTGGGCCAGCGCGTGGCGGGCGACGAGGCCAGCGGCTTCGTCCGCGTGCATGCGCGGCGTGCCGATGCAAGCGCGCTCTACACGGTGTTCGACTGGCACCACGGTCGCACCATGGAGCAGCGCATGGCCGCCGGCGAGCGGCCGGCGGTGGCCGAGGTGATCGACGCGGCGCTGGCCTGCGCTCGCGCACTCGGCCGGCTGCACCGCCACGGCGTCGTCCACCGCGACATCAAACCCGGCAACCTGCATTGGGGCGACGACGGCGTCTGGCGTGTGCTCGATCTCGGCGTCGCGTTGAGCGGCCGCGAGAGCGCCGCGCAGCGCGAGCTGCACGCCGGCACGCCGAGCTACATGAACCCCGAGCAGTGGGACGCGGCCTTGCCGGACGCGGGCAGCGACCTCTTCGCGCTCGGCGTCACGCTGTACCAGTGGCTGACCGGCCGCCTGCCCTACGGCGAGATCGAGCCCTACCAGAGTGCGCGTTACCGACGTGACCCGGTAGCGCCCTCGCGCATCCGGCCCGACGTGCCGATCTGGCTCGACCATGTGCTGCAGAAGCTCGTCGCGCGTGAAGCCGCTCAGCGTTTCGAGACTGCCGAAGAGTTGTTGCTTGCGCTGGAGCGTGGCGCCTCCCGGCCCTTGCGCGCGCCCGTCAGCACGCCGTTGATCAAGCGCGATCCGGCCGCCGTGCTGAAGCTCGCGCTCGGCTTGTCGCTGCTGCTCAATGCGTTGCTCATCGTGTGGCTCTTGTTCCTGCCACGTTGAGCGAGGGAGGTCGTGCTTCATCGGCCCACCCTTCTGTCTACGGCCGCCCGCTGCGCGGGCTTAACTTCGCTGAAGCGAAGTTAGCCTCCGACGAAAGGGAGGTCGTGCGGGCACGACCTCCCTTTTCCGCCCACGTCCTTGTCCACCGAATCTGCATGAAGCGCATCACACCCAGCATCAACAGCGCCAGCACCGCGAACAGCACGAAGCCCCAGGTGTAGGAACCCAGGTACTGCTTCGACAAGCCCATCGCGTTCGGCACCAGGCCACCGCCCAGCGCGCCGATCTCGCCGATCATCGAGCCGGCCACCGCGGTGCTCATCGGCCAGCGCAGCGGCACCAGCTGGAACAGCGCGCCGTTGCCGGCGCCGAGCGCGGCAAAACAGACGATCAGCAGCAGCGTCGTCAGCACCAGCGAGCCGCTGGCAAAGCCGACCAGCGTCAGGCCACCGGCCACCACCAGCAGCACCAGGGTCAGCGTGTTGACGCCGCCCCAGCGGTCAGAGATCCAGCCGCCGCCCACGCGCACCGCGGCACCCATGAAGGCCGCCAGCATCGTCAGCTGCCCCGCCTGCACCTTGCTCACGCCGAACTGGTCGTAGTAGTAGCTGGGCAGGAAGGTCGTCAGCCCGATGAAGCCGCCGAAGGTCACGCCGTAGATCAGGCTGAAGACCCAGCCGTCTTTCTCGAACAGGCAGGCGATGTGGGCGCGAAAGCTCGCGTGGCTGTCGACGTCCGGCGGCTCCTTTGCGAACAGCACCATCACCACCATCGGCAGCAAGATCGCACCGGCCGCGACGCCGTACACCGCCTGCCAGCCCAGCCACTGCGCCAGCGGCGGCGCCACCAGCACCGACACGGCGGTGCCCACATTGCCGGCACCCACCAGCCCCATCGCCAGGCCCTTGTGCTGCGGCGGGAACCAGCCCGAGCCGAGCGACAGGGCAACACCGAAGCTGGCGCCCGCAATGCCCAGCAGCACGCCCATCTTCAGCAGGTCGTTGAAGCTGTCGACCGAGGTGTAGCCGTACATCATCGCCACCGCGATCAGCCCCATCTCGACCAGCGTCGCGTTCTTGCGGCCGATGTACTGCGACAGCACGCCGAGCGGAAAGCGCATCAGCGCACCGGCAATGATCGGCACCGACAGCATCAGCCCCTTCTGCGCCGGCGTCAGCTGGTAGGCCTCGCTGATGAAGGGCGCCATCGCGCCGTTCAACACCCAGATGCAGCACGAGAACGCGAAGTAGAAGAACGCGGCGAACAGCGTGGGCCCGTGGCCGGCGCTGAGGAAGTGCTTGAAGCTGTTGGGGGTGCTCATGGTGGCTGGCGAAACGGTGAAGTCGAACGGGTCTCGATAGGCGGCGGCAATGCACGAACGGCGGCGCGTCACGGTGGCGCCGGCGAAAGAATGGGGTGAGGCTGGGTCCGGGCTGCGGCGTCAAGGCCGGGCCACGCCCACAACTGCGAAGGCTGCGGGCCAGGTGGAGCGCGCGCGAATGCGTGCCATGAAGGCAGGCGGCGGCGAACCTGAAGACGGTGATGGAAACGGCGGTGCGTCGTTACACCGCGGGCCTGTTCACGCAAGACGCATGCCTGTGCGCCGACCCTGTTGCCGCTGGCGCTGCAGTCACAATGCCTTTCATGGCCGTCAGCGTGATCTTGTTGTCATCTACAGAGGCGTCAGGCGCCGCCAGCGTGGCGCTCTCGCGTGTGCAGCAGGTGCTCGAGCGCACCGGCGCGGCGGTCCGGCAAGGCGGCGCGTGCAGTGCCTTGGTGCATCAGGCTGGTGCGCCCGCACCGGATCAGTTCGTTGCAGTCGCCAATGCGGCCGAGTTGGCCCAGGCGCTGCGGCCCTGGGCCGGTGAGCCGCCCTGCGCGGTGTCGCTGCTGACACCACCGCTGCAAGAGGCCGAGCGGACGGAGTTGCTGGCGTTGGGCCTGGCCGGCTGGTGGCCACAAGACGGCCTGTCTGACGAGGCACTGGCCACCGGCCTGGCGCTCGACCGCGCCCGCTGGCAACGCGAGTCCGCGGCCCGCCATGAGCTCGCCCGTGCGCGCGGCCAGCTCGACGAGCGCAAATGGGTCGACCGCGCAAAAGGCGTGTTGATGAGCGCACGCGGCATCGGCGAAGACGATGCCTTTCGTCTGTTGCGCGGCGCGGCCATGCACGCCAACCTGCGCGTGGGCGAGGTCTCGCGGTCGGTCATCGAGGCCAGCCAATGGGCCGACGCGATCAACCGCGCCGGCCAGCTGCGCATGCTGTCACAGCGCCTGGTCAAGCTGGCCGCGCAGCGCCTGGCCGGCATCGATGCGCGACGCGCCCGCACCCTGCAAGACGAAGCCACGCAGCGCGTGCAAGACAACCTGGACCACCTCGCCACCTTGCCGCAGCTGGCCGAAGCCCCGGCGCCGACGCGTGACGCGCTGGCCGCCGTCAACGAGGCCTGGAGGGCACTCGCCGCCGCGCTGAACCAGCGCCAGACTCCGCAGGCCCTGGCCGACAGCGACCAGCGTGCGATGGCCCTGCTGACCAGCGCCGAGGCGCTGACCGAGACGCTTGAACAGGGTGGCGCACGGCGTGCCCTGACGGTCATCAACCTCTGTGGCCGTCAACGCATGCGCGTGCAGCGCGTGGCCAAGGATGCGCTGCTCGCCGCGCTGCTGGGCGAGCCCGCACGGCGCGACGCACTGACCCCGCTGCTCGACGAGGTCGAAGCCACCTTGCTCGAACTCGAACGTGCTCCGCTGAACAGCGCCGAGAGCCGCGAAGCCCTGGCCGCCGCGCGCGACGAGTGGCTGCGCCTGCTGCACGGCCTACGCGGCACCGAGGGCTCGCAAAGCAGCGAGAGCCGCGCGTTGCTGGCCCGTTCGAGCGACGCACTGCTCGACGTGTTCGATCGCCTGACCGCGAGCTATGAGCACAGCCTGCAGGTGATCATGTCCTGAGCGCCGGGCAGCGCAAACATGCGCCGAACGCTCTCACACCCAGAAACACGCACGGTCGCGGGCTCGTCAGAATAGTCTGACTATTTCAAACGAGGCAGACCCCGCATGAACCTTCTCTCTCGGCCCCACCGGCTGGCCCGCGCACTCGCGCTGCTGGCCGCGCTGTCGCCCTTGTCTGCGCTGGCCGATGGCTTCGGCCTCAGCGCAGACGCGACCTACTTCACCGTGGACACCGGCGGCGGCCTGGTCTTCAAGGTGCGCCGGCAGGACTACGGCTCCAGCACCCAGTCGGCAGGCGACATCGCCTCGCTTGTCTACCAGGGCGTGCAGTACCAGGACGCCAGCCGCGGCAGCCAGGTCAACTCCGGCTTCGACTATCTCTACAAGAACACGTCGGTGGTGGACGTGCAGGCGGCCCAGGTCGACGGCGACCACATCAAGGTCACCGTGAAGGCCGGCGAGCTGACGCACTACTACCTCGCGCGCCGTGGCGAGCCCCGCATCTACATGGCCACGCGCTTCACCCGAGAGCCGGACACGCTGAACCTCGCGCGCTTCATCCTGCGGGTGCCGATCGGCGCGTTGCCCGATGGCCCGACGCCGTCGGACATCCGCGGCAACACCGGTGCGATCGAGTCGGGCGACATCTTTGGCCTGGCCGATGGGCAGACGCGCTCGAAGCACTACTCGAACATGCGGCTGAAGGACTGGCGCCACATCGGCGCACGCGGCCCGAACGTCGGCCTGTGGGTCGTGCGTGACAACAACGAAGGCAACTCGGGCGGGCCGTTCTACCGCAGCCTGCTGAACCAGGGCACCGATACCAACCAGGAGATCACCTACATCATCAACTACGGCGAGGCGCAGACCGAAGCCTTCCGCCCGGGCATACTGAACCACTACACGCTGGTCTTCACCGGTGGCGAGAAGCCGCCCGAGGTCGACACGGACTGGTTCTCAGGCATGGCACTGGAAGGTTATGTCGGCCCCGCAGGGCGTGGCAGCGTGTCCGGCCTGGGCCTGCGTGGGCGCGACACGAAGCACGACTACACCGTGGGCTTCGCCAACGCCACCGCGCAGTATTGGGCGGCCGCGCACGGTGACGACGGCCACTTCGAGGCGAGCGGCATGCTGCCCGGTGACTACACGATGACCGTCTACAAGAACGAGCTGGCGGTCGACAAGCGCCCGGTCACCGTCAGCGCCGGCCACTCGACGAAAGTGGACGCGTTCAAGATCGGCGGCGACCCCGCCAAGACCAAGGCGGTCTGGCGTATCGGCGACTGGGACGGCAGCCCCGCCGAGCTGCTGAACGGCGAGCGCCTGACGAAGATGCACCCGTCCGACATGCGCATGGCCGCGTGGGCCACGCCGGACTATGTCGTGGGCAGCTCGAAAAGCCGCGAGTTCCCGGCCTATCAGTGGCGCGAGGTCAACGGCGCCTTGAACATCCGCTTCAAGCTGACCAGCGACCAGCTCGTGGCCCACACGCTGCGTCTGGGCATCACCGCGGCCTATGCCGGCGGCCGCCCGTCGGTGAAGGTCAACCAATGGTGGGGGCCGGTCCTCGCGATCTCGAGCCAGCCGGCCACGCGCACGCTCACCGTGGGCACCTACCGCGGCAACAACACCTTCTACGAGGTGGTGGTGCCGGCCAGCGCGCTGATCGCCGGCGACAACCTGCTCACGCTCGGCGTGACCAGCGGCTCGTCCGGCCCGGGTTTCCTGAGCCCCGGCTTCGCCTACGACGCGATCGACCTCGTTCGCGCACCCTGAGGCTTCGCGATGCCACCCGGGTGTCACGCTAGGCCTGTGCAATCGGGCAGTTAGACGCCAAAGGCCCCTGCGCGGGCCTGTCGGCGCTGCGGGCCCTGGGCAGGGGGCCCGGTAAACTCCGCCCCTTTCGTGATTGCCTGAGCACCGATGGCTGCTGTTTCGACGGGGTCCGCACCCGCCGTCTTCGAACTGAAGAACACGAGCCTGCCGCTCGTGTCGCTGGTGCTGAAGACCACCGAGCTGGCCGCGCTGGCCGATCAGCTGGCGGCGCACCTGCGCGACACGCCGCAGCTGTTCAACCACGATCCGGTGGTGGTCGACCTGACGGCCTTGCCCCGCGCCGAGGGCCGTGTCGACACCGACGCCGCCCATGCCGAGCCCAACACGGAGGGCGGCACCGAGGGCGGCGCCGAAGCACCGGCCGAGGAACTGATCGACTTCCCCGCGCTGATCGAGCTGCTGAAGGCCCACCGCATGCTGCCGGTGGCGGTGGCCGGTGGCTCGGCTGCCCAGCTCGAAGCCGCGCTCGCCGCCGGCCTGGGCGAAGCGCCCGAGCCGGTGGTGGCGCCCAAGCCGGCGCGCCCGGCGGTGCAAGAGGTGGTGCGCGAAGTCGAGGTGATCCGCGAGGTCATCGTCGAGGTGCCCGCGGCCCATGTGCCCACGCTGGTGATCGACCGGCCGTTGCGCTCGGGCCAGCAGGTCTACGCCAAGGGCGGCGACCTGGTGGTGCTGGCGGCGGTGAATTTCGGCGCCGAGGTCATTGCCGACGGCCACATCCATGTTTACGCCCCGTTGCGCGGCAAGGCCATCGCCGGCAACAAAGGCAACACGCAAGCCCGTATCTTCAGCACCTGCCTGGAGCCCGAGCTGATCTCCATCGCCGGCGTCTACCGCACGACCGAAACCGCGCTGCCGGCCGACGTGCACGGCAAACCGGCGCAGGTGCGGCTGGTCGACGACAAGCTGGTGATGGAGCCGCTGAAAGAACCGCTGAAAGAACCGAAGGCCGCCAAGGCCCGCCCGGAGCCGGCCTGAGCTGGCTCAGCTGTGACCGTTTTGGCGTTTGAAGCCATTTCACTGAATCAAATTTCGAGGACTCGTTACCGATGGCAAGAATCGTCGTAGTCACATCCGGCAAAGGCGGTGTCGGCAAGACCACCACCAGCGCCAGCTTTTCGTCCGGCCTCGCCTTGCGTGGCCACAAGACCGCGGTGATCGATTTCGACGTCGGCCTGCGCAACCTCGACCTGATCATGGGTTGCGAGCGGCGCGTGGTCTACGATCTGATCAACGTGATCAACGGCGAGGCCAACCTGAACCAGGCGCTGATCAAGGACAAGCAGTGCGACAAGCTGTTCGTGCTGCCCGCCTCGCAGACTCGCGACAAGGACGCGCTGACCAAAGAGGGCGTCGAGCGCGTGCTGAAAGACCTCGCCGCGATGGACTTCGACTACATCGTCTGCGACTCGCCCGCCGGCATCGAGACCGGCGCGCTGCTGGCGATGCACTTCGCCGACGAAGCCCTGGTAGTCACCAACCCCGAGGTCTCTTCGGTGCGCGACTCCGACCGCATCCTCGGCATGCTCAGCAGCAAGACCCAGCGTGCGATCGAAGGCAAGGAACCCGTCAAGGAACACCTGCTCATCACCCGCTACAACCCCACTCGCGTGCAGGACGGCCACATGCTGTCGCTGGCCGATATTCAAGAGATCCTGCGCATCCCGCTGCTGGGCGTGGTGCCCGAGTCCGAGACGGTGCTGCAGGCCTCGAACCAGGGCCTGCCGGCGATCCACCTGAAAGACAGCGACGTGGCCGGCGCCTACCAGGACCTGGTCGCCCGCTTCCTGGGCGAAGACAAACCGATGCGCTACACCGAGGCCGCCAAAGCCGGCATCTTCAAGCGCCTGTTCGGAGGGAGGTAAATGCCGATGTCTTTCCTGTCTTTCCTGCTGGGGGAGAAGAAGCAGACCGCCAGCGTCGCGAAGGAGCGGCTGCAGATCATCCTCGCGCACGAGCGTGCCGGCCGCACCGGTGCCGACTACCTGCCCGCACTGCAGCGCGAGCTGGTGGCGGTGATCTCGAAATACGTGTCGATCAACCCGAACGACATCAAGGTCCACCTCGAACGCCAAGACAACCTGGAGGTGCTCGAGGTCAAGATCGAATTGCCGGAAGCTTCCAAGTTCTGACCCCATCTGCCGCCTGTCCCGCGAACATCAGGTTTCAAGTGGGTCGGCCGTGGGCGTTAGCCTGCCAACGACCACGGAACCCTGATTGAGCGATGTTCGGCCGACACAAGCCTGTAGTTTTTGACCCTTACGGCCGCCGGCGCTCGCGCTGGCGCATGCCCAGCTGGATGGTGTGGCTGCTGACCGGCACCATCGCCGGCATCGGCGGCGTGATCTACCTGCAAGAGCGCCACCTGCCGCCGCGCCTGTCGCAAGCCGATTCGGCTGCGCTGCGCAACGCCTACGACAAGGCCGAGAGCGAACGCCAGCGCCTGCAGGCCGAGCTGGCGACGACCCAGCAGCAGCTGCAAGCGGCACAGGCCGCCAAGAAGGCGCTGGACACCGAGCTGGCCTCCAGCCGCAGCGCCACGCAAGACCTGCGTGCCGACGTGGCCACGCTGGTCGAGGCGCTGCCGCCGGACCCGCGCGACAACGGCGTCGAAGTGCGCGCCGGCCGCTTCAACGCGACCGGCAACACGCTGGCCTATGACGTGGTGCTGACCCGCTCGCGAGCCGGCGCCAAGCCGATGAGCGGCGTGGTGCAGTTCGTCGTCGCCGGCGAGTCGACGCGCGGCGGCCCCAACACCGTCAGCCCCAAGGCCATCCCCGTCTCGATTGGCAGCCACGAGATCGTGCGCGGCAGCGTGACGCTGCCCGAGGGCTTCACGCCCCGCCAGACGACCGTGCAGGTGCTCGACCGCGAAGCCGGCCGGCCGCTGGGCATGCGGGTGATGCTGGTCAAGTAGCGGGCGCCCGGCCACGGTCAAGACGGTTCACTCTTCCGTTCGCCCTGAGCCTGTCGAAGGGCCGGTTTGCCGCTGCGCCGGGCCCTGCCTCGGCCTGCGACGGTTTTCGTGAACTAATCCCACCGGCCACCCCGGTGGGTGTCGGGTTCCGTCGGCGGATCTCGTTCTAGCGGATGAGGGACGCCGGGCGTTGGGCCGGGTGTGCCTCGTCACCTGGGAGGCCTCCATGTCGACACCCCTGACCGCGGGCATCTTGCCGCTGCGCCCCATGCAGCGCGCGCCCGACTCGGCCCGCAGCCCGCAACCGGGCGCACGCTCGGTGGGCCTGTGCTTCTCAGGCGGCGGCAGCCGCGCGCTGAGCTGTGCGATGGGCCAGCTGCGTGGACTGCGCCACCTGGGCCTGCTCGACGACGCGTTCGCGATCTCGTCGGTCTCGGGCGGCACCTGGGCCAACGCGCTGTTCACCTACCTGCCTGCCAGCATCTCTGACGACAACTTCCTCGGCGATGTCGAACTCGACCCCTCGCGCCTGACCATCTCGCGCCTCGACGAACTGCCCGCCAACAACCTGGGCTGGGTGCCGACCCGGTTCGACCCCGCCCGCATCGTCGAAAACCTGTATCGCCTGAAAGAGGATTACGGCTACGCCAACAGCGAGCTGTGGCAAGGCTTCATCGGCGAGCAGGTGCTGCAAGACTACGGCCTGTGGTCACCGTCGAACGACGGCTTCGACCCGCGCTACTTCAGCTGGACCGAAAGCTACCTCAACGCACCCAACGGCATCCTGGCGCAGAACCCCACGCTGCGCGCGGGCGACTTCATCACCGTGCAGCGCAAGCGCCCGTACCCTGTCTTCAACACCAGCCTGTTCAACAGCGACGGTGTCGACGCCGAGCTGATGCCCTTCGAGGCCAACTTCATGCTCGGCGTGCGCGCCGCCTTCCCCAAGAGCGCGCAACAACCGGGCGACATCGGCGGCGGCCTGGTCGACTCGTTCGCGATGCGCAGCACCTACCTCGGCGAGGGCGACCCCGGCGACGTGCACACCAGCCGGCCGCAGCGTGCGTTCTCGCTCAGCGACATCGCAGGCTGCAGCAGCGCGGCCTTTGCGCAGATGTTCGAAGAGCAGTACCCCGAGCTCAAGGGCCTGGTGCCGCGCTACAACTACTGGCCCATCAAGGGCCGCGCCGAACAGCCACCGCTCGACTACCGCTTTGCCGACGGCGGCAGCCTCGAGAACCTGGGGATCAACGCGCTGCTGGCCCGCGGCCTGCCGCGCCTCATCGTCTTCATCAACACCGACGAAGGCGTGCGGCGCGACCCGGCACGCCAAGACACGGTCGTCTCCAGCGACCTGCCGCCGCTGTTCGGCCTGCAGCCCTTCTCACCCGCCCACGGCTACGTGCCCTACGGCCCTTACGACCCCGGCACCGGCGCCGCGCGCCTGTTCCGCCACAACCAGGTCTTCGAGACCAGCGCGTTCGAAGAGCTGAAGCAAAACCTGCTCGCCGCCAAACGCGCCGGCGGCGCGATGCTGGTGCGCCAAACGCTGCGCGTGCTGAACAACCCGTGGTTCAACGTGCCGGCGCAAGAGGCCGTGGAGGTGCTCTGGGTCTACAACGACAACGTCAGCAGCTGGTGGAGCCAACTGCCCACCGAAACCCGCATCTGGCTCGACCTCGAAAGCCTCGACGACTTCCCGCTCTACAACACCTTCACCCAGCTGTACCTGACGCCGGTGATGGTGAATGCGCTGGCGCATTTGGCGTGCTGGCAGGTGGCGTCGTCTTCGACGTTGGGAAATCAGGGTGGGATGAGCAATGCGGAGGTTGTGAGGGGGGTGTTTGGGTGAGGGAGCTGCAGATCTTCCGCTCTAAGGTCTCAGACCGCATTGCCGCGTTTGCCTAGTTTGTGTCGATATTGGAAGTCATCAAGCAAAACAGGAGGTTCCAGATGGATAAGTCTTGGCGTGGGCTAGAGCAATACGTGCGACATATTGGTCAAATCCTGTGGAGCAGACCTCTGCTACCGGAGCGATTGGACGGAGTCAACTTCGACGGCGTGGCCCGACTTTCTGCAGATGAAATCGTGCTCGTTGAGATAACGGAAGAACATAATCTCGACAAAATACGAAGTGACACGGCGAAGATTGCGGCGGTAAAACTTCGGATGGCCGCACAGTCGATTGTTGCAAGGGCCTTTATTGTCCTTAAGGACGAACCAACGCCAGGAATGATTGAAATCGGCAGGGAACACAAGATTCAGGTACTCTCTTGCAAGTCTTTTGCGCACCAAGCTTTTGACTTCGATGCGTATGAAACCAATAGAGCAAAAGCGACGTTCGGAAGTGCCATTGATCCGGCAACCGGTGCTCCCGATTCTGCCGAATATATCCCGGTCACTTACCTCGCCGACGATCGCGTTCGTACCGTTGATGTCAATCAGATCGCAGACTCGCTGGTCCGTAGAAATCGCATTGTGCTCCTCGGTGACTACGGGACCGGAAAAAGCAGATGCGTTCGAGAAACCTTCCAGATCCTTTCTCGCCGGTACAGAGAAGCATCTGCTTATCCTCTTGCGATTAACCTAAGGGAGCATTGGGGCGCGCAGTCCGGGATCGAGATCATTGCGGGTCACTTCAAACGGTTGGGTCTCTCCGGATCAGTCGATCGGGCAATGCAACTATTGCAGGATGGCTGCCTACTTCTGCTACTTGATGGTTTCGACGAAGTCGGTGCGCAAACATTCGGCAATAGCGAGGATCGACGTGCCGCGATAAGGAAGCAAGCATTGGAAGGGGTGCGGGATTTGCTCCAAATCGCGACCGGCGGGGTACTTGTTACCGGGCGGCCTCACTACTTCGAGGACAACAAGGAATTGATGGATGCGCTCGGGCTTTCTCTTCGAAACGCCGGCACAACGATCATGCTGTGCCGCGACGAGTTTGAAGAGCCACAAGCTAACGCGTACTTATCTGCTCTCGGTTTGAAGGCGCGCACTCCACAATGGCTTCCGAAGAAGCCGTTGATGTTTCAAGTCCTAGCTTCTATTGATCGGACGGATGCCGAAGAGATCCTGCGGTCCACTTCCGGTGAAGTTGGGTTCTGGGGGCAGTTCATTGATACGGTTTGCCTCCGCGAAGCGAGGATGCACTCGTCGATTGAGGCCGCAACGGTCCGTAGCGTCCTGGGGTATTTGGCAAGGTACACCCGAGTTGGACACCATAGCCTTGGTCGATTGACACCACGGGAGATAAATCAGGCCTATGAACTCGCGACAGGCCATGCCCCTGACCAAGCCGGCAACCTAATGCTTTCGCGCCTCTGTACTCTTGGCAGAATTGAGCCGGAGTCACCAGACAGGCAATTCGTAGATCCGTACATCGTTCAGCTGCTTTTCGCCGATTGCATCGTTGAGGATATATCAAGCAAAAATCACGAGGTTCTGTCGCAAAGCTACGTCCAACCTCTTGAGTCACTCGGGTTGTACTTCCTGGCTCAATGGCTGGACACCTACGACTTTGAGAGTGATGCCCTTTCATTTATTCATCGGGACGGAACTGCGCAGAATTCACAGGTTCTTGCGGAAATAATTTCCGCACTTCTCCTTATTGACTCGGAACCTTTGGATCTTTCAGGCGCGAAGATTGTTGGCGCGGAGATCTGTGTGCTTCACCTTGGGATGCGGAAGGTACGCAACGTGGAGTTAGCAGACGGCATCATCCATGTTCTTTCCCTTGAGAACTGCCTCGTTGATGAGCAATCCCGGGTAACACTTAGTCGATGTGAGATTGGTCGAGCTACTGGCCTCGCGTCTATTCATGCTTTGCCCACTTGGGTGCGGGATTGCAAACTCAATGCCGCGGACAATGTCTCAACCTCGGCTCGAATCAAATCCAGCCCATTGCCGCCGGCGCAAAAGCTCTTTCTCTCTATCGTGCATAAGATATTCTTCCAACGAGGCGGTGGGCGCAAGGAAAACTCGCTGTATAAGGGTGGGTTTGGACAGAATTTCGATCGAAGGCTAATCGACAAGATTCTATCAACACTTGTGTCTCAGGGCTTGGTAGAAAAGAGCAAAGATTCATCCGGGTACATATATAACCCGAAGCGCGAGTACACCGCCCGCATGAAGGCAATAAAAGATCAGCTTTCATTGAGCAAAGATCCGCTTTGGAAACTGATGGAGACGCTGAGTTAGTTCCGTACAGATTCGCAGAATCGGCGGCGGTGCCGTGGGGTCTTGCCATGCAACTTGCGAGATGGCTCTGGCCAGTGACGAGAGCGTGGTAGCCCCCAGCCGTTTGCAGGCCTCGGGGTCACAACCTCGGGCTCTTGCACTGTAGCTCGGAAGCGTATGAGTCGGCCGTCGTCGAGCGGTACGCTTCGGCCTCCGCGATCTACAGCCGGGCTCTCGGCACGCTGGTCCAAGACGCGCTTCGCCTTACCGTCCACCGGATAGCGGACCGACCTGCACCGAAGGCGGTGAGACCGTCAATGCCTTCGAGCTCCCGTGCACGCCACGCGGCTCGATGTTCGACGCGCTGATCCAGCTGATGTCGATCGAGCTGCACTGGTATGAGGAGTGGGATCCCGCGCAGACAACGCCTGACGCTGCTGCGGACATCGTCAAGCACTGGATCGTTCCGGCGTTGAAGTGCTGCCAGTTCCGCGAGTCGCCTGTCGACGAAGTCCGGCGCGAGATCACGGCGCGCATGGAGAGCACGAAGTGGTTTTTCCAGCATTCCCGCGACCAGCCGAGGCGGGGATCTACATCGACGATGTCCGCCAGCCGGATGATGTTTGGACACCTCCGACCAATGCGCCAATCATCACAGGGGCGCTCCTGCGCTCGGAATGGAATGACGTGGACATCCTCTACGCGACGGAGCGCCACATCGGCCGGCTGACCTGGGCCACCGGTGCCTGAAGGCGATCGCGCCGCTCAACCCTGCGGCCATGGCACCACAGAGACACCGACCGTGGCGCCATGCGCATTGCGTGTGACGAGCCGCCATTGGTCGACCCTGGCATACGCCACACAAGCCTTGAAGACGACGTCCTGCACTTCCTCCACCGAAGGCCACTCGGTGCACGGGATAGTCGCCTCGTCAGCGAATCGTTGCGCCGCCAAAAGCACCTCGGACGTGACGGCGACCGTCGGAAAGGTGTGACAGATGCTCTGATCGATCAGGGCCTTGGCCATGGCGAGACGATCGAGCATCGAGAGCACATCATCGCGGTACGAGCCGATCTCACTCAACTTGGCGCACAGCAGCATGCCGTAGGCGGCGACGGCCGAGTGCGCAGCGTCGCCGACAACGTCTTTCAACAGGGCGATTGCCTCTTCAAGGCTTTTCTTGGTGGCTGCGTAGCCGAAGACCTCCAGTTCGTGGAGTTCCGAACTCGCTCTGGCATGCAAGAGGGATTCGAGATCGATCATGGGCGTTTCATTGCAGGCTACATTTCCGCTGACACGGAGCGGCTCGCATGGACGGCGTTCAGCTTGCCTGGTGCAAGTGCCGACTATCTTGGCTGATCCACTTCAGACTCATGGGGACGGCCCAGCGCGGCTGTGGCGTTCGAGGAAACTTCCGAGTCGAATCAGCATCGCCTTCTGTTCCTCGTTGGCAGACGCTGCAATCTGATCCCAATCTCCTTCGATCAAGTGATCACGAAGGTTGTCAAGCGCGGCCAACATCAGGTGAATCACGCCATTCACATCGAAGGGCCCAGGGTCACCTGTTCCGTTGCGGTACGAGCGAACGTAGGCCAGTGCCTCGTCGAATGCGAAGTGGGTCATGGGCTGAACGAAATGGCCACAATGGAGCCGAATTCTGACGTGTGAAGTACCGAGGCCAAGCCCCCATCTCGCAAGTGCCGTGAAGCCGCAGATCCGGGTGACGACTTCGCGTATTCAGGCCGAACGACCAGAAGCATCAAAGAGGTACTGGATGGCGATGATTGATCAACGAGCCAGTTCCGAGCGGAAGCGTCGCTCGACTCGGCCACCGACCGAACCATGGGAACGGACCTGCGGCGTTCACGCCACACGTCGAGTGGTAAACGCGTTCATCAGGGTCAGCCGCTCGTGATCGCGCGCTTCCTGGTCGCCATCTGCCTTGCCGTCGGCCCGAGCCTTGCTCTGGCCTGCTCGCCGTTCATCGAAGAACACCCCACGTGGTCGTCTGCGTCGTTCCGGCCGCACACCACCGCCTTCGAACATTGCCCGGTCGACGAAGCGACATACCGCCAAGTGGTGGCTGCGTGGCTGCAAAAACGCCCCAGCGGCTCCACAAGAATGACGTCGTTGGCCTTGGGGCGAGCGGTCGCCTTTCCGTGGCTTTCCCAACATATCGCTGACTCGGCGTTGGCGCAGACGGAATGGGCCGCACAGATGGCAAGAGCGAAGCCAGGCGAACGCGAAAAGCTGGCAGCGAAAGCGCTGCTTGATCCGTCGCTTCTTCGTCGCCTGGCTGCTCCATTCGAAGGCACGCAGTACGTTGCCCTGCGTGTGTCCTACGAGAAGGTTTTGTTTGGGCCGGCTGACAAATACTCGTCAAAGCGAGGTGCCGGCGAAACTCTGGTTCCGTTCGACGCGCAGCTTTGGCTGCAGCTGTCACCCAGGGACTAGCGCGAGCATTCATGACATCTCCTACGTCGAACGTTAGGCGTCAGATGATGAGAGGCGCGCTTCTCGCTGTCCTCGTTCTGGTAGCCAGCTTCACCGCTGGGGCAGCGGATCAGCCGTTCACAGTGGTTCGCGTCGATCCCGCCTCTGAGAATCTGCAGGTCTTCTGGGGTGACGAGCAGGGCAAGCCGTTCAAGCAGTTCGACCATCTGTCGACCTGGCTGCATGGCAAGGGAA
>Ga0307516_10003884_pt1 | contig 18865 bp, 16 predicted proteins | sample 19_EM_MG_FD_203310 | JGI IMG/M metagenome (GOLD analysis project Ga0307516, IMG submission 203310) | Populus trichocarpa ectomycorrhiza microbial communities from riparian zone in the Pacific Northwest, United States - 19_EM | ecosystem: Host-associated > Plants > Roots > Unclassified | place... | reverse complement strand
CTGGCTAACATCGATTTTCTTCGAGCGCATTACATGAGTTGAGTCAATAGAAGAATGAGTTTTTCCAGATGAATCCGGTTGCATCTCCAGCAACTTAAACAGAGGTTTGAAATCCTTATCAAGTTGCACCAACAGAAAATACGAATTCCCATAGTCTGGGAATCCCATTAGCAACGTAGTTGAACCAGTCAAAAGGTTTTTAGGTACTTTCAGCGCAGAAAAACCATTTTCATAAACCTGCAATGTTACATCATCTGTTTAGTCATTTATACCTATGAGTGTCTAGGTGAAGTTCAAAATTCAGAGCCATCTAATCAGCTCAAGTTAAAGCATTCATTTTTCCCCTCAAGTAAAAGTTACCTCAAGGCCTAAAAACCTGCCAATAGATGCAAATAAGTGCAAGATACTTTTGCTCCTCGTACTAATGAAGACTTCAGCTGCAGTTATACTTCCTTGATTTAAAGCTTCTTCACAATCCATCAACACTGAAGGCATAATTATATTTTGGGATGATCGAAGAAGAAAGCGGCCATTCCTGCAAGCAAAAAAATGAAACTCGGAAACTATACAGAAAATGGAGAATCCATCCCCTAACAATGCAATGGAAACATAGCCTTATTGTCTGTGGTTTCTGCTATGAAACAAAGAAGCTTGTTGTACAAGAGAATAGACATCTTCAAACATGTTTTAGTATATCAATAATGAGTGTTCTTAATTCCCCTTCCTTTATGCACACTAGATGATTGCCATTTATCCTTTCAAAGCACAGCTGAACCTACACGTGTGCTTGTAGGGGATAAATAATCTACCTTTAAATATAAGACATACTTCATACGAAATATATATGATGACCCCTCAAAAACAATTTAATATTCTATAACCCATCATTCAAGCTTGCTCTGATCCTATTTTATAACACCCCCCCCCCCCACCCCCCCAAAAAAAAAAAAGACAGCCATCTTGTGTCAGGCCCATAAATAGCGATGGTCATGAAATGAAAAGCATTCCATATGCATGGATAAAGGGAAGACAACCTTATATTTATTCCAAGGGTAAAAAAAGAAGATCCATAGGCTCGAACACACAGTACATCCTGCCCCTCCAGTTCCCCACCATCAGACTTGGTTTCTTTCTGCATACAGAATTCAGTTAAGGGAAATAAATAATTTGGCATGATATGCATTTAAGATCATTACTCCAGAAAAAAAATGGCACCGAACGATAAGGTTAATATCCTAAGACCAAATGATCCTCCATGAAGACAGTCTGAAATACAACATAAGACCTATGGCTCCTTCACTATTTATGCACCACAAGTTTCTTGACTAGATATTTAAAACTTGGCAGAAAGTATTGAAAATCTATAATACAAGAGAACCAACCTTTTTATGGTCAACATCAGGTTCATCCACAAGGAACTGAAGAACGACGTCGCCAGCAACACGGAAGATCTGAACATTTTTTACCAGCTCTTTCTGAATCTCAAGCAATCGAGTATATCTATTACAAAATATTGCTCTTAGAAGCAACTTCTCGACATCAATACAACTTTGGTCAAGGGAGAATTCTGCCTCCCTTCCATTTACAGGATCTATAACAAAAGTGCTATGAACACATGTTATCTGCAGATCGGGTCCTGGTTCAATTTTTATAAATGGGCACATTCCTGAGTCAGATACGGTAGAATTTTTATCCAAATCTAGCCAATATACAATTTTCAACCCTGGTGTTCGTAAGCCAGATGAATCAGCTTCTCCATCTTGAATTTGCTGAGTGGAACTACTACTGCCATCAGATATGAGCTCAAATCGAATTGCATCTTTCCATCTTCCTTGACGGAGTGCTTGTACTTGCCTTAAGACAGTATCCATAACTAATGCAATGCAAAGCTCATGAAGAACTGAATATAGTATCATAAATGGATTCTCTGCCGCAGCCATTCTGCGCTCCAAATCATCCCCTAGAGCATGCCGTCGCATTTCTTCTAGTTTCACAGGCCCACTTCTCTCACCAACAAGCAATTCCATATGTAGTATCCTCCACATTGACAGGTGCCCTCGGTAGCCAAGAGTAACTAAAACCTTAAATTCACCTTCAACACGAAGCAGTGCTGTACCATCAAACACTTTCACCTCAGAAATTTCCTTTGGCAGTGAAACTTCAAGCAACTTAGATCTCACAAGTGTGTCCAACTTTCTCAAAGCTGGCTTCTGCTGATCCTCAGTTAAGGTGCCATGTATACCCACATCTTCTATACATTTTGGCAAACGCTCATAAGACCCAGTGAGGAGCACTTCTATAGCAGATGGAACGTCATAGATAGGAGCACGAGCTTGTTGTAGCCCCTCATGCATGAAAAATAAAGAATCTGCAGCTTGGATAAAACAAGCATCATGACTTGACAGAGTTGATTGAAGTTGCTGACAATATTGTATCAACGGAATCTGCAAAACAAAAGTAAGCTGAGTTAAAAAAAAACGATATTATTTCCACATGAAAGTGGCCTTCTGTAACTTGCACAAGAAGCAAAAGCCTAAAGTTAACACATTAGATTTTAAACAAAATTAAGACTTTTCAAATTTCAAATATATGGGTAATACCAGTGTTCTTGAGTTGTTATAGAATATTGAGTTTCAATGGCAAAGTTAATGCCTCAGGAGGTTGGTTTTTTCTCTAGTTTATTTTTTCCTTGGACATAAAAGGTTGCCACCTTCTACACTTCAAATATTCATAATGCTTTCACTTAAGATTCTACACGAGGATACACTTCAAATATTCATAATGCTTTCACTTAAGATTCTACACGAGGACTATGCACAGCAGAGGATGCTTGTTTAGCAAATTTTCCTACTTGTCTCACAAAACATCCATGATTGCAATAACCCACCACACACGCAAACGTTCATTGATTTCTTAGTTCACATGATCATACTGAGCATTGCCATCAACTCCCTTCCTCTTGAAATTTGGTGCCTTGGTCAATGGCACAACATGAATGTAAAGACCATAGACACAGCATATGTTTATGTAATTTTCAAACACAAATACTTTTGGCAGAATAAATAAACCGATCAGATAAAATTGCAGCACATATCTGAAAACCACTGTTCATAGAGCTTGATCACTAGTGCTGGTATAGCTCATTAAACTCTCTAGTGCCATTAATTTAATTGAACTTAAATCTAGGCTGTTGAGTAAAGATCACAAGTTCATCAGGCAAACAGCACAATTTTCCAATTGATAAATACTGCATTTCCTGCTCCACTTACACAATCTACTGGTGACGATAATCTCTTATACACTACCCCCTCCATCACGTTTACTTTTACATGCGTGTGGGGATATGTTCACCCAAGCCTCCTCCCGAGTTCAAATCTTAGAAGGAAGTTTTAATTCAAATTATTGTACAACAGAGATAAATCTGATTTAACCTTCTATAAGGAGCACTAATATTATTAGTAAACAAGAGTCGGCAACCTATCAAATTTCCTAGCATTTCACACAAATCAAGTCCCAAGAAAAAGCTTCAGAATTTCTTCCCGGTTCCACATTTTAAATAAGTACTGACTCCCGAAAACAACGTACAACGATTCAAGCTAATGAACCCAAACTCAAACTCCTTATCCAATCAGCCACCTAGTCAGCGACTTGCCCGGAGTCACAAATTCAGAAACACCCCTCCAAATACTCATGAAACCAGCATTCTCTTATTAAATTAACAATCTTATAACAAAACCCACAAAAATTCAATCCTTCATTCCTTACAATCACTGTTATTTTATACATAAGAAAACTCAAATAACCTAAAATCACAAGTATTCAAGTCAAAAACCAAAAACCCTATAAAATCACTCAAAAGACAAAAAAGAAAAACCCAGAATTCCCCTTCTTCAGAAACAAACTCTTCAACACAAAAAACCAAACAATAAAAAAAAAAGAATCAATCTTTTCAAAACCAAATAATTTTTTTAAGAACAAAGAAAACTGACCTGTTGACACCATTTAGCAAGGACATTAAGTCTAAGCATACGCTGTTGAGTCTCAAGCAAGTACTTTAAAAGACTAATCTTCTTCTCGGAATCAGATTGGTCAGTGGATTTGGATTTGTCCACCAATTCTTTCAAAGAAAGAAAGGATTCCTCAGCAGCTCGACTCACCAGCGTCGAGAAATCCACAGTATGTTGCCCTAACTCACCCATTTTCCTGGATTGAAAGAGTTAGGGCTTTCTTTCTTTCTAATATTATTGGATCTGCGAATTATAATTCTTACTATCAGGCATGCATAATAGAAGAAGCTAGGGTTTTGTTTTTATAGTTTCTGAGTTTTTGAGCCGTGTGTTCTTTGAGGCTTCGGGGAAAGAGAGGGATGTCTTGTGATTTGGGGAGGAAAATAGATTATTTATTTCTAAAAGGGCTCTCTCTCTCACTCACACACACACAGTCAGTCAATCTCCACTCTTTCTTGCTTCTTATTTATTGTCTTTGCGAGGGAGAGAGGGAGAGGGAGAGGGTAGTAGTAGTTTGATTGTTATGTTATTTATGATTCGAAGCATTCGGAGCTATGGATGATTCCCACTTCTTACCACTTCCTTTTCGCCTCCTCACAGTTCCTTTCTCTTTTGGTTTTCTTTTCCCGTTTTATTCTGGAAACGGGTCAACTCAATGACTTACTCGCTCGGGAACCAGCCCAACCCATGTTAGTAGAAAAATCATGATTCATAAACCCAAGGCTTGGTTACAGGTCGGTAAGGTTGACTTGGATGAATTAAAATACATTCATTTTAATTTTAAGTTAAAATAATATTATTTTCAAAAAAAATTTAAAATTATCTATTTAGGTTTTGAACTAATCACTAGATTACAGTTAACTCGTTAGGTTAATATCAAATCAACTTTCTATTTAATGAAACTCAACTTATATCGAGTCGACTTATCATGCCAAATCAAGTTAATAAATCAAAAAAAAATTACAAAAACAATATTATTTTTCATGTTTAAAATATTGTTTGGCATTGAAATAACATTTATTTATTTTAAGTATTTTTTATTTAAAAAAATATTAAAATATTTTTAAAAAAACTTATTTTTTATATTATCACATCAAAACGATTTAAAATTATCTACAAAATTAATTTAAAATAAAAAAAAATTAATTTCTTAAAAAACATAACCATGTAAACAAACAGACAATATACAAAAAAATATTTTAAATAAAGTTATTTAAGAGTTTTTATTTTTATTAAAGAAAGTCAAAGTTTGAGTTGATTTGTTAAATTAAGATCAACTTGCTTATATTTATTGGTAATGTGATATATAATATGTTTTTAATTTTTAATATCAACATATAAAATTATTAAAAAACATTTAATTTAATAATTTTTTTTAAATAAAAATCACTTTAAAAAATAAATAAAAAACAATTATCGTGCTGTTTATATATTTTGTTGTTGTTATCTAAGTAACTCGTGTTTGGCGATGTCAATATCTTCAAATTATGTATTCAGACACGACTACACGTTTTGGACATGGTTTCCAACATAGTATACATATATATATGCTTGATATACACCATATTATAATATTTACTGCATAGATCAGAATTTGTATCTGCATTACATATGTAATTTATCATTAACTGACAACAATAGTAAGGAGGCTGAGTATCTTCATGCGGCTACCATGGATTCTAGCCAAACCTCCTGATGATGGCGTTAACACAGGAACCCTCTTCGTTCCAAGAGGGCAGGATCTCGTTCAAAGATAAAGTCCTGGGCAATAGGACTCCACTTTCAGTTAAAGACTCTGGGCATCTGCTAGAATGGAATTTAGTAAGGATTGAGTATGACAATGGAAACAGGCTGCTGCCTAGAATTCATATTGATGATGGACTTTTTAATGATCTTTGCTATCCCTGGCATAATTCGTTAATCATCAAACTTCTTGGTAGGAATATTGGATACTACCAACTGAACACTCGCTTGAAAGGTACATGGAAACTGACCGGAGGCTTTGAGCTCATGGACGTGGATAATGGTTTCTTCATGGTCAAGTTTGACCTTGAGGAGGATCGAGCTAAAGTGATTAGTGGAGGCCCATGGATGGTTCTTGATCATTACTTAGCAGTGAGTCAATGGTTCTGACTTTGTGTCATCTTCAGCGAGGATCAATCGAACAATGGTTTGATTTCATAACCTGGTTTTCATCTCTTGTTGGCAATGGCGTCCGCTATTGGCAATCCTATAAGAGTTGATATGAACACACGCAATGTGGAAAGAGGCAGGTTTGCTAAAATTTGCGTGGAGGTTGATCTTGATAAACCAGTTGTTGGGAAAATATGTACCAAGGACCACTGGTATAATATTGAATACGAGGGGCTTCGTATTATTTGTGGGATTTATGGCTGCTATGGACGCTTAGGAAGAGCTTGTCCGATGGAGAATGTGTCAGAAGCCGTCGTGCCAGAGGCGGAGATACATGTTTCAGAGTCACAAGCGGCGGAAGCATCAGTTACGGTATCAAGCCAATCTATTGTAACAGATACAATGAAATCAGCTGGCCCTAGCAAGGTTCACGGTGAATGGTTAATCGTTACTTAGAAGAAAAAAGCTAAGGGAGATAGGGGGTCGAGATTGAAGGGAAATTCTAACGATAGTAATAATAACAGATTCTCTCCATTAAACCACACGGGGAACATAAAATTCAACAAAGTCTAGAAGACCTATTTCTGTGTTGGATAGCAGGACTAATACCTCATCTAAGGCCTGGAACCAAAAGAAGAAACGGGCTAGACGGGAAGACTCGGATGGAACTTGGTAAGAAGGTATCATCCCACTTTCATCATCCTGCTTGAGACTCATGTCAGTTTTGTGAAGGTGAAAAATTTCTGGGCTGAGATGGCTACTCGCCCGTGGCCATTGCCGATGCTCAGGGTCATGCAGGAGGCATATGGCTACTACTGCTTTATCTACTTCTATTATTGATGTTACTAACCAATGTGTTACTGTTCAGATATCCTTGGGTGGGAACTTGTGGTATCTCTCTGCTATTTATGCTTCTCCCATCCCTAGTTCCAGATTTCAGCTTTAGGAGTACCTGCGTTCGATGAAGGACAATGTTCAGGGTCCCTGAGTTCTCATGGGAGACTTCAATGAAATCACGTCTCCAACTGAGAACCGTGGGGGCTTATTCTCTTGATCCAGGGCGTCTAAATTCCTTCACATGATGGCTATCTGCAACCTGGTTGATCTGGGATATCAGGGGCTGGGGTTCACTTGGCACTGTCACATCCATGGTGGTCGGTATTTGGCTAAAAGTCTCGATAGAGCCTTATCAAATCTTGGATGGCACATAACCTTTCCCGAAGCATTTGTGGAGAACTTATGTCGTCTTTATTCTGACCATAATCCGATTATTCTGCGATTTGGTAGAAAGCAGGCCAGGGCTGGTGGTGGACCTTTCAAATTTGAAGAGGCTTGGACTACCCATCCCAGTTACCAAGAACTTGTCAGTAATGCTTGGGGGAGAAGTGACCATAACGTTCTTCAAGAAGTTCGTCAGGACTCTATTGACTTCAATAAAAACATTTTCGGTAACATTTTCCAGCGGAAAAGAAGGCTTGAAGCAAGGTTAAATGGTATTCAGCGTTGACTAGAGAGCTATGTGGATGAGGCTCTTCTATCCTTAGAGCGTCGGCTTCGTAAATACTATAATTTAGTCCTTCAATAAGAAGAGCTCCTCTGGTTTCAGAAATCTAGAGAAAAATGGGTTAGCCATGGTGACAGGAATACTAAATTCTTTCATGCTCATTCCACTATCCGAAGAAGGTGAAATCGTATTGATGAGCTTTTCATAGCAGATGGGGTTTGGTGTTCAGATAATTCGAAGTTGCAAGACGAGACTCTCCTTTTTTACAATAATCTCTTCTGTTCAGCTGAACCAATGAGTCGGGATAATATGGAGTGGGGACCGCTGTCAATTCTATCTTCCCATGGTATTAGTAACCTTCAGAAACCTGTTTCCAATGAGGAGGTTTATTCGGCCCTAGCGAGCATGGGGTCCTATAAAGCTCCAGGAAAAGATGGCTTCCAACCTTTATTTTTTAAGCAATATTGGTCTGTTGTGGGAGATGATGTCTGGGATCTAGTTCGATCAGCATTTGTACATGGTTCCTTTGATTCAGATCTAGCTGAGACCTTGATTGTCTAAATTCCAAAAGAGGAGAGGCCAACTACTTTTAAGCAGTTTCGCCTTATTAGTCTCTGCATTGTGATCTATAAGGTAATCACTAAGGTTCTTGTTAACAGGCTTTAACCTTTCTTAGATGATCTCATTGGTCCCCTGCAAAGCAGTTTCATTCCCAGGGGCAACACCATAGATAACTCTTTAGTAGCTCAAGAGGTAATGAATTTTATACACCGATCGAGAAGCAAGAAATGGTGTTTCGCTGCTAAAATCGGCATTGGGAAGGCTTATGACAGGGTCAACTGGGATTTCCTCCAGTCTACTCTTGAAGAATTCAGATTTCCTCAAGAGACAGTTAAGTTGATTATGTTTTGTGTCCGTGCTCCCTCTCTTACTCTCCTCTGGAACGGGTCTAAGCTTCCTCCCTTTCTCCCACCTGAGGACTTAGGCAAGGAGATCCTTTGTCTCCTTACCTCTTTTTGCTCTGCATGGAAAATTTGTCCTGTCTTATATCTAAGAAGGCTTCTGATATGGCTTGGCAACCAATTTATTTATCGAGAGAAGGGCCTCTGATCTCGCATCTGTTTTTTTTTTGCAGATGATGTTCTGTTATTTGCTAAAGCCAGTACTTCTCATATGCAGCTAATGATCAAGGTGGTTTCTGATTTTTGCAATGCATGATCCGGTCTCAAGGTCAGTCTTGACAAATCTAGAGTTCTGTGCTCTAAGAACACGAGCCGACGTGAGAGGCACAATATCTCTTATCTTTGTTCTTTAAAGTTTGCTAGTAGCTTGGGTAATTATCTTGGCTTCATCAGATTTCAATCTTGTGTTAGACAGAATTGAGTCTAAGCTTACAGACTGGAAGATGAGGTTACTAAATAAAGCAGGTCGGGTGACTTTAGCTAGAGTAATGCTGACTTCAATCCCTACTTATGTGATGCGAACTTTTTGGCTCCCCAAATAGGTTTGTAGTGGCATTGACGGGATTGTCAAGAACTTCATCCAGGGCAGGTCTTATAATGATAAAGGGATCCACCGAGTTAATTGGGATACCATCTCCAGTCCTCGGAGGTTCGGTGGCTTGGGCATAAGGGACTCTAGATCTGCTATCATTGCTTTGTTAGAGAAGTAGACTTGGAACCTGTTCAATAATGGGCATAAATAATGTGCGGGTGAAAGTTTACAGGCACAAGTATCTTAAATCCCAGGATTTGTTTAAGGCTACAGCTCCTCCATCTAGCTCTATCACGTGACGTTCTATTACTAAAGCCTTCTCCTATCTGCGAGATGGCTTCGTGTATAAGCTGGGTAAGGGCGAGGTGTCTTTGTGGCACGACCCATGGCTGGAGCAAGGTTCGATTGCAGCTCTAATTGATTTTGTTTGTATCTCTAATTCGGACCTGCAGGTTAAGATCTTTGGCACAACGGAGCATGGGATTTTAGCACAATTGTGACTGGTATTCAAGTTTGGATCAGGCACCTTATTTTGACTGTCCCAATTCCCCCATTCTCTTATTTTGATGATTGTATTACTTGGGCTGCTTCTAATTCTGGAATCTATACCACTAAATCAGCCTATTTGTGGTTGATTTTTAGATCAAAATAACTTAATCGAGACCCTATATGGAACTGGATGTGGAGATTACATGCCCCAGATGAGATCAAAGTTTTAATCTGGCTAATCTTTCACAATTGTCTTCCCACAAACAAGCTACTGTTCAAGCGCAACATCATCTCAGACCCTCTTTGCAGTAGATGTTCATATATAGGAGATAGAGAAGAATATACATTGTTTAAGAGACTGTGTTTTTGCTAGACAAGTCTGGGCTTCTTTGGGAATCACGAACTGTCATGGCTTCTGGGGAGTAGACATCATCACATGGATCACAAATCTTGCAACAAGTGGCGTATCTGTTACTTTCCCTGCAGGATTGTGGTTTATATGGAGGCAGCCAGATATTATAACTACAGCGGGGATGTCTGGCTTTTGCGCCAGATTAGCTACCTAACAGCTGATTTCCACGCAGCCCGGGAAACTACTGATTTTAGTGGTCTCATCAGGAACGGAGATGGTAGATGCTAGTGTGTTTCTCAGTTTTTGCAGGTTACAGTACAAACCTTCTTCCAGAACTACTGTCCCTTAAACATGGTTTTGCTGGTTGCATGGAATCAAGGTTACAAAATTTCTTTTTGTAATTCAGATTTCTTGGAAGAATTACGCCTAGTGTATGATGATCTACTCAGTTTCATCGTCTTGGAGCAGTTATTATGGACATCAAAGATATTTTAGTCAGGGGGGTTTTTATCCATACGTTAAGAGAAGCCAACTCTTTTGTTAAATTGTGATACTAAAGAATTTAGGGATCAAAATTAAAAATATATATATTAAAGAATTTAGGGTTAAATTATAAAAAATGAAAGTTTGAAATACAATATATAATAATTTATTAAGAATTCATTTTATTTTGTAAGTTATTATTTTTATTGAATTGAATATGATAATTATTTTTTTTATTTTCAGGATACCTATAATAGCCGATTGAGGGAGAGATATGGGGACGATCCTTTGACCCATCCGGAATTTGATCCGGATTTGTGGATGGAGATTGGATCGTTTGGTGGACCCAATAAAAATCAGGTTTACGGGCTCTCCTACACTACGACCGAGAACTTGCGGGCGGCCCGTAGTGTTTCAACAGTTGGGAGTTCATGGCCTTGCAGCAACACACGGCTCAGCTCACCGAAAAATACGACCACCTATCAGCGGCGTATGCAAAACTCAAAACGGAGAATGCACAACAAAAGGTGAAGGATGCACAATGGTATGCACAACAAAAAGCGGAGCATGACCAGCTTCGTGAATTTGTCATGAACATAGCATCACAGAGTGGTGATACATGTGCGCCTCCTCCTTTTTGGCCATATAACAACGAGCCGCCTCCTCCTCCTCCAGCTTCACCATTATGTTAATTTGTAATTAATATTATTTAACTTTAATAGTTAATTTAATATTTTTTTTAAACACATTCAGTTTGTAATGAATATTATTTAACTTTATTTCTTTTGTTTTTGATGTTTAATAAAAATTTTATTTGCATAATTGGTTTTTATTACCATTAATTTATATAATTTTATATTATGTATTCTAAATAATTTTTAAAAAACATATTTAAAATAATCACAGAGGGTTTTACCAACGGAATATATCTGTCTCCATTTGACAGTAACTGCCACACTCACCGACAACTTTACCGACGGACTTAATCCGTCGGTATTTTACAGTGCCTGCCACAATGACCGATGAATGTACAGACGGATATCTTTGGTCGGTATTCCAAACATTCACCGACAATTGTACCGATGGTTTTCATCTGTCGGTATGTCACACTATCACCGACGGGCTAAATCTGTCGGTATATTTCAAGGGGGAAACTTTTTTTTTTGCGCGCAATTTCCGTCTGTAAAACTATCGGTAAATGTTTTTTTTATTTTTCCGACCGATATAGCGACGGACTTTGGTATTATCGGCGAAAGGAAAGCCGGCGGATGTATTCCGTTGGTGAGGACGTCGGTAAATAAATTATCGACGAAATCTTAATCACATATCGACAGAATATGTCCATCGGTAAAACTGTGAAATCTTGTAGTGTAAATTATAAAAAATGAAAGTTTGAAATACAATATATAATAATTTATTAAGAACTCATTTTATATATATATATAATGAGAAATACAATATCACAGGGTACAGATCTCTGAAATGCATGGTCGTTATTAGACTACTCGTTCCCATGGAAATTGTTCCCCACACCCATATATATAATAGTCAGTAGATTGCACTGCCCAGGGCATATCCTTTGTATTGTTCCCATTCCTCAAAGCTTTTCTACTATGGACAAAAATAAATAAATTATGTTCACGTTATGGAAGACAAAGAGAATCCAATTTTCATCCCTTATGATACGTAATGATGGAACATGATTTATCAATTTTATGTTTTAAATAATAGTTTTTTTTTTTTAACTTTCTTTTTTTTTATGTCTCTTGGATTTAGATATTATGTCTGAGCCAACGCTAGGTCAACCAACCTAATATCTCTTGGTCCTATTACCACAACCTGAATATTTTAGTTTTGGGAGTTGTTTGGGCTCGGGCTTGCTCAAACCCAACACCTAATTCTTTGAAAAATTTTAATCAACCCGGCTTTTTAGCTTGGATTTAAAGTGTTAGAAGGCTCTTGGTATCTTAACCTTAGGGAAAGAAAAATATATATTCCTTAATTTATTGCATATAATACAAAAGACTTGCTCAACAAGTTTATACCTCGTCTACACCTTGAGGTATATAAAGTCTATCTTGACTTATCATTTCTTCATCCTATTATAACAAATGTGTGAGATGTATTTGTTTTTTTTTAATATTTATATAAAAAATATTTATTTTTTATTAATACATATATAAAAAATATTTATTTTTTACTAATGTTTTAAGAAAGTAATGACTTTTCAGCCCTCACATTCAAGCAAGAGGATAAGATTAATGAGATATAAATACCACATAAATCATTCATCCGGGTAAAATGGTTCATAATTTTTTCCATTCTCAATATATATATATACATAACACTAATTTTTTTTTTTGGCACATTTATTACTCTCTACAAGGATATAACCTTAAATATACGAGGGTTAAGAAACTGTTTTGCATTTACTAGAATTCTTACATCAGATTAGCACCTTCATTTGCTATGGAGAATGTATCTTAATTATAGCATGAAAACTTAATTAAACCTTTCATCGGTACATGGAAAAAACTTGTGATCATATGTATTTCTCTGTACAATTGCATTCCAAAAGCAGATATGCTAACTATACAAGAAGATCTGTAATCTCCTAGTTAACAAACCCTCTTAAAATCTTCTATTACATCCTATCCCATAAAGAAAAAATACAGATCCATGCATTTTCTTTCTTCATGCAACAGGTCCATGATTGATACTTCTTCCTGGAGAGTCCAAGCTAGCTCAGAGTAGTGCACCTCGATCTAGTCTTCATAATCAAGGAGATTGATTCTTTTCAGATCATCTCTTCGATCTCCATCTTGTGTTAAGAGTACTTGCATATGAGGCTTTACACAGCGCAACCCAGGCCTCTAGCCTCCGACTCTTTCATGATTCTTAGCCTCTTGCATGAATTGATGAACATTCTGTATTTAGAGAAAAAAATATTTGTAAGTTTAAGTAAACGAGATATTGGAATAATTAATTAACTAATTAATCACTGGTGCAATTAATTTAAGAGCGACAGAAGAGGAACTTACTCCCATGGAACATCTCCAACCAACATCCAATCGCCATCTTTATCTTCATATGTTGGTACATATTCGGATCCATTATAGCCTTCCCTTTCAGAATACTGACCTGAAAAAAAAATGTATTTAATTTAATTTAATTTCACACGCTTATAGTTCTCATTAATTAAACTAATTTCTTCACAATGTTTTGTAAGTTAATTTTAAGGGGGGGGAAAAGGGTGCTCACCAACTTTGAATTTGAACATTTCTTCTACGACCTCGAGGAGCTCTGGATATCCTTTGTAGACCTTCAAATCAATCTTTCTAAGATAAGGAGCACCATCCATGCTAACTTTCACGTATAGTCCAGCAGCTTCAGCCTCTAGTTTCCTTGCTTGGAGACAGTTTTTCCTGTAAGATCTTATTGGTGGCCACCCTACCACTTGTGTCCTATAAAATCACACAGATCCACCCTATAATTAGTCCATTATTCAAAACCATGCATGCACAACCCTAAAACATCTTACCATCACCAAATTAAACCCCTAAAAATCCAGACTAGAAGGGATAAACAAGAGCATACATAGCTAGCTGACATGTTTTGATACATTTCATCTAGACCTGTGGTGTTTTCTCATATTGAAGTACAGAAGCTGGCAACTTACTTGGTGGGTGGAGCAGTTTCCTGTTCATGGCTTTTTTTGTCATTTGAAGACACGCTAGAACTTTCCCTTCTTCCTGCAGAGTCTTCATTCATGTCAGGCAATGATCTTTTGTTGCTCTTGGTAACATTTGAGTTAGGTGTTTGCTTCTCCAACTGTTCTGTGGCAGTGCCCGGTAGGCCTAATCTGAGCTCTGTCGCCTCAAGGTTAAGATCTCTCTCAAATTCCATTCTTCTCTTTTCTTTGTTCAACGATCTTTGGATGTAAACTGAAGCTTGTTCCTCTTCCGAAATGGTAGCAAATTCAACCTTCAGTATTTCCTGTGTTGTTGTAATTGCACTTGAGAGGGTTGAAGGAAATGCATATGTATTTTATAGATGCAAGTTGACCAACGAAATTGAAAGCAAAGGACAGTATTGTTTGGGGGAATGAAAAACAATATTATCTCCGTCCCTCGTGGCGCGTGGATAACATATTATTATTAATCAATCATGTTTCTATTTTCTTATACATTCTTTTTATTTTAATAACTGTTACATAATTCGTGACATTAAATATGGTCTAACATGGCATTTCAATCTCAAACCTTAAAAATAATACCTTAAAGTTAATCAAAATAGGTTTGATTTAAAAAAAATTAATATTTTTTTAACTATTTAAAATTTTAAAATGATATTATTTTAATTAATCTGAGTTAACCTAACTAATTAACTTATAATTTAAGCATTAAGCCAATTAATATAACTTGCAAGGTTTAATTATTTTGATTCATAAGGCTTCCTGATAGGTGAATAGATTGGATTACTGAGGAATCAATACATATCAATGGCAAGATAAAAAAAAAAACCCATTATAAATATAAAACATATAGGTTGTGTTTGTTTATGCTGTAACGTTGTGTTACTTAAAAATTTTGAATTTGTTTTACTTCAAATTATTTTTAGATCGTTTTAATGTGCTAATATTAAAAATAAATTTTAAAAAATAAAAAAATATATTATTTTGATATATTTTCAAATGAAAAGTATCTTAAAAAGCAAACGCTTTCACAATATCAAATACTACCGTGGAGTAATACTTTAGTTGTTGCAATGAATATTTCACTAGTAAAATACATGTAGAAATTTGATAATTATTTTATCTAAATATTAGAATTTTAATCTTTTTAAGTGCGACGATTCATGTTCCAAAAAGCAAAGACTACTCATCTTTTATTTTATTTTATTTTTCAACAAAATTATGATGTTTCTAATATTAAAAGACTTGCGTTTTGTTTTATTTTATTTTATTTAAAAAAAAAAAAAAGAGCGAGATTTGGTAGGGAAAGTGGACTACAAACACCCTAAAGAGAGAGTGGATTAAGAGCATTGGAGAAAGGAATCTCAAATTTGAACATGGCAGCTAATTGTGTTAGTCACATGAACAGCAAAATAGATAAAGCTGTCATGACATTTAGGGGACAAGTTGGGGACAAAGCTGAGCCGCCCACATTGAATACCGTGTCTCTCAAATGAGCGGTCAGGATGCATGGAAGGATTCCGCGGGAAGGAATGAGGAGCATTGGATTGATCAAGAGTGGAGGTTGGGTGCAGCCCATGTGTGTTGGGCCCACATGGGTTGTCGTCGATGGGCAAGGCATGGTGCGTGTGGGTGAGACCCTAGGGCTCTTTAAATCTGGTCGTTAGATTTGGGGGAATTGAAGCTATTTTGCATATTTACATGTGAACCCATTGCTTGCATTGAGGAATGCTTCTTCATATTAATACAAAATTCAAAAACCATATGGGTCAGTATTCCACCTCTCAAATTAAAATTTAAAAGAAAACTAAAAACCAGACCGCCTCTTTCTTCTGAATCTCATTTCAGGTGACCAAAAAAGTTTGTTAATTATATTCATCACCACTCATTATCTGACCCAGAAAAAAATTTGGGTTACCGGGTCAATTCATGAGCCAAGAAATTAACCTGGATTTATGTTTTTTATCAAATCAATATCATTTCTTTTCTTTTTAGAAAAAAAAAACCAGGATTGACTCGATCAAGTTTGGACTGAAAAATCTAATAACGAGGAAATCCTTTTTAATTGGGTCATTGTCTTTTCCGGTTCACATTATAACTTGCTTTAAGTCAAGTGTAGCAAGTCTTTCAAGTCAACTATTTAATTAAGTTTTTTTTTTTTTTTTTCAAATTAGAGCTAAGACCTCAACAAAAAGCAACGTTTCAAAACCACTAGAAATCACACTATTCTTTTAAAAATATATTTGTTTTTGTAGCCGTAATTGAGGTTAAGATTTGATACAATCCAATTATATATAAATTTAATAAAAAAAACTTGTTTTTTTTTTAATTTTTTAATAGATCTCACGCAGAAAACTTAACCTAAACCAGAAAAACATTTTTGCAAGAGATGTCATTACAAGAAGCATTGAGTAGTAAATTATACTGCTGTAGTTGTCTCAACAAGACAAGTGTAGAATGATCAAAACTGTGTGCATCTGTGGTCTCGGATACCTCTGATCATCTTGCCCAGCCCAATTAACACTGCCTGAAACGACATTTGAATATATGCATGTAGGGTAGCTTGCCGATGTCAATTAGCCAAGCTAATCACAAGTAATTGGGATTTGGATAAGATTTAAGCCTCGCTCCCATGAAACTTTCACTATCAATGAAAAGCAACAGAGAGTCTTAGTTGCTTTGCGAAGTCATAGTGATAACACCTTCTGGATAAATTAATTAATTAATGTTTATTGATATTTACAAGTCTTTTTTTTTTTTAAGTGAGAGCTCGTAATGTAGTGTGGTTATGATTACTTTTTAAATAACTTTTCGTGTCAAAATATATGTCAATGATATTTTTTTTATTTTTAAAATATTATTTTTAACATCAGCATATCAAGATAATTTAAAAATACTAAAAACATATTAATTTAAAATTAATAAAAATATAAAAAAAAATTAAATTTTTTTAAAAACACTTTATTTCCCGAAAGAATCATTTGCTCGTGGATAAGCTTCAAATCAGTCTGGAAAAGACTTTAGTTCTGATACATAATGAGATATGGATAAAAACACAGCCACTATTTTATTTTATTTCTTTAATAACTTTTCAAACGAATTTAATCATCAAGATTCCCGTCATATATATATATATATATTAAACTCAGCTTGTGTAGGCTAGTGGATCCATGACATAACTGATTTAGTTTTTTATTCTGATTTATGTTTCAAAAACACTTTATATGGAGTTTGACTCGATCAAATTGATAAGTTTATATATAACTTGGGTAAAATTTAATTAAAAAATTATTTAATTGTTTTTTAAAAAATATATTATTTTAATAGTTTTTTAATAAAATTTTAATATAAATTATTTCAGATTAACTCGTTAGATATGAATCGGAGAAAGTTTAACAACTCCATACAATTTAGTATTACTTACGTTTTCTGCTTTATTGCACCCACTGGCATAAAAACGGCTTATTGTTAATTTTGGAACACCAGGGAGACACGGAGGGTCCACTGCTCTTGTTGATTGATGACACTGCATTATGAGCATTTTCTCCGGTGTCTGGTTAGGGTCTCTCCTCCAATTATGGCCTGCCAGCCTGGAGCCCCCCTCTGGGCCCAGTTCTGGGAACCCTTTTCAATTAGCATCGACCAGATGGGTCCCTTGAAAGCCACCTCCAGCTAATAATGATTCTTCTTTAATTTCCATCATTTTTTATTCTCCAAAAGCCCTTCGTTTTTCTTATGCTTTAATTTGCTACCCAACATCTTGACAGAATCTCAGTTTTTAATTTCATTCTAACGTGTATTTAGGGAATGACCCGTAAATCATGTAAATCAACTAAGTAATTAATTAATTAATTAACTTTTTAATTTTCTCATTTGGGATACTTTTTAAAGTCTATTAATTAAAAAACCAAATGATTGATTGAACCGGTCTCTATTTTAAAAAATATGAGAACATAAATTTAATTTTTAAAAAGCGTACTTGTTGGAAGGATTTTCGCGCTCCTAGCTAGAAAAAAGAAATTAATCTCAGGCGACATAAGCTTGTATTTTGAAATGGCTTTGTTTCTTGCTATATAAGCTATAACTTCCTCAGCTTTGGCCATTGCAGAATAGTTTTTTTTTCCTGTTATATAGTTGTTTTAGGTTTTTTTTTAATAATGTTCGTATAAACTAAGAAAACTTTAAATTCGAAGCTAAACATTAAGAACTTAATTACCACTCAATGAAGTTATACACTTTAACTAACAATTCAGACTTATAAACAAACTAAAATTACAACACTTAAATTAATATTAATAATAATAAAAGATAATTGAAATTCAAGAAGGAAGTTTATCGCAAATAAAAAAAATAAAAAAAACTTGCAATTATAGAGTTGTTTCTTATCTTAGTATAACCACGCAATGAAAGTTTTTGATAAAAAAAACTTAAATTTTTTTTGGTTATGGAAACTAATGCCTACAAATTACAAATCTTCAACCTAGTGGCTATAACCTACTTGATAAGCCAGTATTGAAGATCATGTAAACCTAGCTAAATTTCTTGTTCTAAAGATCTCGCAATCAAGTATAGCTTGTTCTTCCAAATCCCACAGTACTACTTCATCTATTCCTGGTATATTTTGTGTATAACAGTCAACAGCCTAAACTCTTGGCCGCTGTTTTGAAAGAAACCGGCCATTTCTGCAAATTTCTGCATGAATATATATA
>Ga0307516_10003883_pt1 | contig 18873 bp, 18 predicted proteins | sample 19_EM_MG_FD_203310 | JGI IMG/M metagenome (GOLD analysis project Ga0307516, IMG submission 203310) | Populus trichocarpa ectomycorrhiza microbial communities from riparian zone in the Pacific Northwest, United States - 19_EM | ecosystem: Host-associated > Plants > Roots > Unclassified | place... | reverse complement strand
CGCTGGAGTTGCGCGCGGCGACGAGCTTGGCGCGCCTGTGGGCACTTGGCGGCGAAGAACGCCGAGCCTTCGACTTGCTCTGCCCGCGCCTTGGCGCGTTCGACGAAGGTCTGGACACTGCCGACCTCGTCGTGGCTCGCGACCTGGTCACGGGCTGGCGGGCTGACGCCTGACGTTGGTAGACAGCAAAGCCGACGGTCACGAACACCCGCTCCTGGCCGACATCATTCGAGTTCGACTCCAAAACCGCGCTCATCGTGGGCAGAGTCGGATTCGTCAAAGGCCGCATGTATCCTCAGCCCCTTTACTCAAAAGGATCGAGATGGCACTGGCAAAGAAGAAGCGCGTAGGCAAGAGAACCATTTCTGCCAAGCAAGTCAAAAAAACGGCAAGCGGCAGAAAGCGCCACAAGTCCGACGGCACCCAGCCTCCGAAAGCCGTGCCCCCAACTTCGGCGTCCTGACCACCCGGCAAGCGCGTCGCGCCGAGCCGCTTCGGCTGGGTCGCGCGCGCTGCTCAAGCGATGCCACGGCAACTGGACCCCGGAGCGCCCGCAGTACGACCGGCCCCGGTAGCCGGCTCTTCGTGACATCGTTCAGCACGATCTGCGCGATGACGTGAGACTGCCCGCCCGACGGCTGAAGCGGGCGACCCCGCGCCGAACCACTTGACCATTCAGACAGCGACGTCTCTGTACGGGCCACCCCGTCGAGCACCCAGCACCCAGCACCCACTACCCACGCTGCACGTGCCGGCGCAGTCCTTCGAGATCGAGCACGCGCACGCCGCCGTATTCGATGCCGATCAGGCCGTGTGACTGCAGTGCCTTCAGCGCCTCGTTGACCCGCTGGCGCGACAGGCCGATCAGGTAACCCAGCTCCTGCTGCGTGATGCGCAGCAAGCCGCCGACGCCGGGGTAAAGGGTCGGGTGAAACAAGGCGGCGAGGCTGCGTGCCACACGCGCGTCGGCGTCGCTCATGCGGTCGATCTCGCGTGCGGCGATGAACTGGCCGAGGCGCTCGTTCAACTGTTGCGTGATGAAGCGATTGAAGGGAATGCTGCGGTCGAGCAGCCAGTGAAAGGTGTCGACACCGAGCCCGGCCACCATGCTCTTGCGCAGTGCCTGAATGTTGTAGCGGTAGACCTCGCGCTTGATCACCGTGCCTTCGCCGAACCAGCCGCCCGGTGGCACGCCGGTGAAGGTGATGGGCACGCCCATGACCGAGTCGTTGCTCATCTTCAGCAAGCCTTCGATCACGCCGAACCAATAGGTCGCGGGCCGGCCAAAGCGGCACAACAGCTCGCCGGTGTTGATGCTCACGACCTTGAGGTCGGCGACCGCGACCTTGCGTTCGGCCGCGTCGAGCGTATGCAACCAGGGGATGTTTTCCAACTCGCCGGCGTTCGGCACCCGCGCGCGCTGGTAGATCGGCTGGCCAGAGGGCGGCGGGTGGCGATCGGCGGAGATCATCGAGGGAAAGACCGGAGAGGAGTGTCCCTAGGATTGTCGTCAGAACGACAACTTGGCGTCAAACTTGTTTTTACATTCGCACTCACACCACGCTGCGGACGCTTCCGCGCTGGCCTTTCGGAGACGCGGTGCAAACGACCTTTCCTCGCCTGATGCTGGAACACGCGGCCGCGCGGCCCGGGGCCGCGGCGTTGCGCGAAAAGAGCTTCGGCATCTGGCAGACATTGACCTGGGGCGCGCTGGCCACGCTGGTTCGCGAACTGGCCTGTGGCCTTGCACAGGCGGGCTTGGCGCGTGGCCAGCACATCGTGATCGTCGGCGGGAACCGGCCGCGCCTGTACGCAGCCATGCTGGCGGCGCAGTCGCTCGGCGCGATTCCCGTGCCGCTATATCAAGACGCAGCGACCACCGAATTCGTCTTCCCGATCAACAACGCCGAGATCAGCTTCGCGATCGTCGAAGACCAGGAGCAAGTCGACAAGCTGCTGGAGCTGCGCGAAGCCTGCCCGCAGCTCGCGCGCATCTGGTTCGACGACCCGCGCGGCCTGCGCAACTACAACGAAGCGGGGCTCGCGTCTCTCGACGCGCTGCTTGAATCAGGCCGCACCTGCAACGACCAGCAGCCCGACTTTTTCGATGCGGAAGTGCGCAAGACACAGCCCGGCGACGTGGCCGCGATGTTCTTCACCTCGGGCACCACCGGCAACCCGAAGGGCGTGGTGCACACCCACAACACGCTGATCGACCGCGCGCAGGCCGGCGCCCGCTTCGACAAGCTCACGAACGCCGAAGAAGTACTGGCCTACCTGCCGCCGGCCTGGGTCGGGCAGAACATCTTCTCGTACGCGCAGTGGCTGGCCTGCGGCTACGTCGTGAACTGCCCGGAGTCGGCGAGCACGGTCAGCATCGACCTGAACGAAATCGGGCCGACCTACTACTTCGCCCCGCCGCGCATCTTCGAAGGCATGCTGACGACGGTGATGATCCGCATGGAAGACGCGGGCGTCATCAAGAAGTGGCTGTTCCAGCATTTCATGGCACTGGCACGTCGCGTCGGGCCGCAGCTGATGGACGGCAAGGCTGTGTCAGGCACCGACCGCCTGGGCTACGCACTCGGCAAGCTCTTCATCTATGGCCCCCTGCGCAACACGCTCGGCTTCTCGCGCGTGCGGGTGGCCTACACCGCGGGCGAGGCGATCGGCCCCGACCTGTTCACGTTCTACCGCTCGATCGGCGTCAACCTGAAGCAGCTTTATGGTTCGACCGAGACCGCCGTGTTCGTGTGCCTTCAGCCCGACCACGAAGCGCGCGCCGACACGGTCGGTGTGCCGATCGACGGCGTGGAGATCAAGGTGAGCGAGTCGGGCGAGATCCTCGTCAAATCGCCGGGCTTGCTGCGCGAGTACTACAAGAACCCGGCCGCAACCGCCGAAGTGTTGACGGCCGAAGGCTGGTACCACACCGGCGACGCGGGCTTTCTCGACGCCGGCGGCCACCTGAAGATCATCGACCGTGCGAAAGACGTGGGCCGCATCGTGGGCGGCGCGTTCGACGGTGCGATGTTCGCGCCCAAGTACGTCGAGAACAAGCTCAAGTTCTTCGCTTTCATCAAGGAAGCGGTGGCGATCGGCGACAAGCGCGCATCCGTCTGCGCCTTCATCAACATCGACTTCGAAGCGGTGGGCAACTGGGCCGAGAAGCGCAACCTGCCCTACGCCGGCTACACCGACCTGGCACAGAAGCCCGAGGTCTACGAGCTGATCCGCGAATGTGTGGAGAAGGTCAACGCCGACCTCGCGCTCGATGCCATGCTGGCCGGCTCGCAGATCAGCCGCTTCCTGATCCTGCACAAGGAACTCGATGCCGACGACGGCGAACTGACTCGCACGCGCAAGGTGCGGCGCGGCTTTGTGGCCGAGCGCTACCAGGTGTTGGTGGACGCGCTGTACGGTGGCAAGACCGAGCAGTTCATCGAGACCCAAGTGAAGTTCGAGGATGGCCGATCGGGCATTGTTTCGGCGACGCTGCAGATCGTCGACACGAAGACGTTTGCCGCCGTGAAGAAGGCCGCCTGAGCATGGCCACGCGAAAGATCGGCGAAGTCATTCTCGATGTGAAGAACATCAGCCTGCGCTTCGGCGGCGTGAAAGCGCTGACCGACATCAGCTTCGACGTGCGCGAGCACGAGGTGCGCGCAATCATCGGGCCGAACGGCGCGGGCAAGAGTTCGATGCTGAACTGCATCAACGGCGTCTACGCGCCGCAGGAAGGGTCGATCAGCTTTCGTGGCAAGACCTTCTCGCACATGAACTCGCGCCAGGTGGCCGAGATGGGTGTCGCGCGCACCTTCCAGAACCTGGCCTTGTTCAAGGGCATGAGCGTGCTCGACAACATCATGACCGGGCGCAACCTGAAGATGAAGTGCAACCTGCTCCAGCAGGCGATCCGCTGGGGTGCCGCCGAGCGCGAAGAGACCACGCAGCGTCAACACGTCGAACGCGTCATCGACTTCCTCGAGATCCAGCCCTACCGCAAGACGCCGGTCGGCAAGATGCCCTACGGTTTGCAGAAGCGTGTCGACCTCGGCCGCGCGCTGGCGATGGACCCGCAGGTGCTCTTGCTCGACGAGCCGATGGCCGGCATGAACGTGGAAGAGAAGCAGGACATGAGCCGCTTCATCCTCGACGTGAACGACGAGTTCGGCACGACCATCGTATTGATCGAGCACGACATGAGCGTGGTGATGGACATCTCGGACCGCGTGGTCGTGCTCGACTACGGCAAGAAGATCGGCGACGGCACGCCGCAGGACGTGCGGGCCAACCCCGACGTGATCAGTGCCTACCTCGGCACCAACCACTAGCGGCGGCGGACACATGGCCTTCTTCCTCGAAACCGCCAGCGGCGGCCTGATGGTCGGGATGCTCTACGCACTGGTCGCATTGGGTTTCGTCCTGATTTTCAAGGCCAGCGGGGTCTTCAACTTCGCGCAGGGCGCCATGGTGCTGTTCGCGGCGCTGGCGATGGCCCGCTTTGCCGAATGGATTCCGCTCTGGACGGGTATCGAAAGCCGCTGGTTCGCCAACCTCACCGCCTTCGTGCTGGCCGGCGCAGTGATGTTCGTGGTGGCCTGGCTGATCGAACGCCTGGTGCTGCGCCACCTGGTCAACCAGGAAGGCGCCACACTGCTGATGGCCACGCTGGGCATCGCCTACTTCCTCGACGGCCTGGGCCAGACGATCTTCGGCAGCAACATCTACCGGATCGACATCGGCATGCCCAAGGAGCCGATCTTCGTGCTGGAGGCCATGTTCCCTGGCGGCATCCTGATCAACAAGGAAGATGTCATCGCGGCGGCGATCGCAGGGGCGCTGGTGGCGCTGCTGTCGCTGTTTTTCCAGAAGACCGGCACCGGCCGCGCGCTGCGTGCGGTGGCCGATGACCACCAGGCGGCGCAGTCGATCGGCATCCCGCTGTCGCGCATCTGGGTCATCGTCTGGTGCGTGGCAGGCGTCGTCGCGCTGGTGGCCGGAATGATCTGGGGCAGCAAGCTCGGCGTTCAGTTCTCGCTGGCCACAGTCGCGCTGCGCGCGCTGCCGGTGGTGATCCTGGGCGGCCTCACGTCGGTGCCGGGCGCAATCATCGGCGGGCTGATCATCGGCCTGGGCGAGAAGCTGTCCGAGGTCTACATCGGGCCGATGGTCGGCGGCGGCATCGAGATCTGGTTCGCCTATGTGCTGGCGCTGGTATTCCTGCTGTTCAGACCGCAGGGGCTGTTCGGCGAAAAGATCATCGACCGCGTATGAAAACCCCTTCATTCCCTTTGGTCGATTTCCCCCGATGGGGCTCCGGCAGCAGGCCGGCAGAACCGCATCCGTGCACGGCCTTGGCCCTGGTCGGAGGTGGCGCATGATCTATCGCGAAAACGGTCAGTTCAAGACCAGCTACCGCGCCGACCAGCAGGTGTTCCCGATACTGCAGGACCGTGTCTTCGTACTGCTGGTGCTGGCCTTGGCTTTCGTCGCCGTGCCGCTGCTGGCCAGCGACTACACCTTCCGTGCGTTGTTGATCCCGTTCTTGATCATGTCGCTGGCGGCGCTGGGGGTGAACATCCTGGTCGGCTACTGCGGCCAGATCTCGCTGGGCTCGGGCGCCTTCATGGCGGTCGGCGCCTACGGTGCCTACAACTTCTTCGCGCGCGTGCCCAACATGCCGCTGATCCCGGCGCTGATCCTCGGTGGCTTGTGCGCCACCGCCTTCGGCATCCTGTTCGGGCTGCCCAGTCTGCGTGTCAAGGGCCTGTACCTGGCGGTGGCCACGCTCGCGGCGCAGTTCTTCTCAGACTGGATGTTCCTGCGCATCAAGTGGTTCACGCTCGACACGCCGTCGGGTTCGGTGGCCGTGTCCAACCTGCAGGTCCTGGGGATGCCGATCGAGAGCACGACCAGCCGCTACCTGTTCTGCCTGGCGGTGCTGGTGGTCATGGCGGTGCTGGCCAAGAACCTGGTGCGCGGTGCCATCGGGCGCGAGTGGATGGCGATCCGCGACATGGACGTCGCCGCCGCCGTCATCGGCATCCGGCCGATCTACGCCAAGCTCAGCGCGTTCGCGGTCAGCAGCTTCATCATCGGCGTGGCCGGCGGCTTGTGGGCCTTTGTCTACCTCGGCGCCTGGGAGCCGGCGGCATTCTCTGTCGACATGTCGTTCCGGCTGCTGTTCATGGTGATCATCGGCGGCATGGGTTCGATCATGGGCAGCTTCTTCGGTGCGGCCTTCATCGTCATTCTGCCGATCGCGCTGAACCAGTTCCTTCCGCTCGTGGCAGGGCTGTTCGGCATCGCGGTGTCGACCGCCGGCATCTCGCATGCCGAACTGATGATCTTCGGCGGCCTGATCGTCTGGTTCCTGATCGTCGAGCCGCATGGCCTGGCCCGGCTGTGGTCGATCGGCAAGCAGAAACTGCGCGTCTGGCCATTCCCGCATTGATCACGCCGACCTGCCGCGTCTTTCCCGCCCTACCCGTTCATTCAAAAGGAGACACACATGAAGCTACGCCCCATGGCTCTTGCCGCTGCCTTGCTGGCCTTCGGCGCCTCGTCGTTCGTGTCCAGCGCTGCGCTGGCGCAGAACAAGGAACAGTTCATCCCGGTGCTGTCGTACCGCACCGGCCCGTACGGCCCCAACGGCACGCCGTGGGCCAACGGCTACATCGACTACTTCAAGCTCATCAACGCACGCGGAGGCATCAACGGCGTCAAGCTGGTCTGGGAAGAATGCGAGACCGGCTACGACACGGCGCGCAGCGTCGAGTGTTATGAACGCCTGAAGGCCAAGGGCGGTGGTGCGGCCTTCGTGCAGCCGCTGTCCACGGGCGCCACCTACGCCATCACCGAGAAGGCGTCGACCGACCGCGTGCCGCTGGTGACCATTGGCTACGGCCGCAGCGAAGCCGCCGACGGCACCGTGTTCAAGTGGAACTTCCCGCTGGCAGGCAACTACTGGGTAGCCGCCGACGCCATCATCCAGGCCATCGCCAAGAAGGAAGGCGGGGCCGACAAGCTCAAGGGCAAGAAGATCGCGCTCGTCTACCACGACAGCCCCTACGGCAAGGAGCCGATCCCGCTGCTGCAGGAGCGCGCCAAGATGCACGGTTTCGAGCTGCAGCTGCTTCCGGTGGCCGCACCCGGCGTCGAGCAGAAAGCCACCTGGCTGCAGATCCGCCAAGCGCGGCCCGACTACACGCTGCTGTGGGGCTGGGGCGTGATGAACTCCACTGCAATCAAGGAAGCCCAAGCCACCGGCTACCCACGCGAGAAGATGTACGGTGTGTGGTGGGCCGGTGCCGAGCCCGACGTCAAGGACGTCGGCGACGGCGCCAAGGGCTACAACGCGGTGACGATGCAGCACGGTGCCGAGCCCAATTCCAAGCTGGCCAAGGACGCGCTGGCCATGTTGCACGACAAGAACCAGGGCACGGGGCCGAAGGAAGAGGTCGGCCAGGTGCTCTACATGCGCGGTGCGATGAGCGCCATGCTCGGCATCGAAGGCATCCGCGCGGCGCAGGAACGCTTCGGCAAAGGCAAGGTGATGACCGGCGAGCAGGTGCGTTGGGGCCTGGAGAACCTGAACCTCACGCAGCCCAAGCTCGACGCGCTGGGCTTCGCCGGCGTGATGCGGCCGATCAGCACGTCGTGCGCCGATCACATGGGTTCGGCTTGGGCGCGCATCCACACCTGGGATGGCGCGAAGTGGAGTTTCACCTCCGACTGGCTGCAGGCCGACGAGCAGATCATGAAGCCATTGGTCAAGGCCACAGCGGCCAAGTACGCGTCCGAGAAGAAGCTGACGCCGCGCACGCCGGCCGATTGCCAGTCGTGATGCCCCGGGACACGGCCGCGCCCGACCGTGTCCCGCAGATCCAACGGAAACGCGCATGAGCACTGCCCGCAACATCGTCCTCAACGTAAACGGCATCGAGGTCATCTACAACCACGTGATCCTGGTGCTCAAGGGTGTCTCGCTGCAGGTGCCCGAAGGCGGTGTGGTGGCCTTGCTCGGCGGCAACGGCGCCGGCAAGACGACGACGCTGCGCGCGGTCAGCAACCTGCTCGCCGGCGAACGCGGCGAGGTCACCAAGGGCAGCATCGAACTGCGCGGCGAGCGCATCGAGAAGCTCAGCACCTCCGACATGGTGCAGCGCGGCGTGGTGCAGGTGATGGAAGGCCGGCATTGTTTTGCGCACCTGACGATCGAAGACAACCTGATGACCGGCGCCTACACGCGCAAGGACGGCAAGGCTGCGGTGGCCGCCACGCTGGAGAAGGTCTACAACTACTTCCCGCGGCTGAAGACCCGCCGCAGCAGCCAGGCCGCCTACACCTCGGGCGGCGAGCAACAGATGTGCGCCATTGGCCGCGCGCTGATGGCCAACCCGAAGATGGTGCTGCTCGACGAACCGTCGATGGGCCTGGCGCCGCAGATCGTCGAAGAAGTGTTCGAGATCGTGAAAGACCTGAACACTCGCGAAGGCGTGACCTTCCTGCTGGCCGAGCAGAACACCAACATGGCGCTGCGTTATGCCGACTACGGCTACATCCTGGAGAACGGCCGCATCGTGATGGACGGCGAGGCGAAGTCGTTGCGCGAGAACGAGGACGTGAAGGAGTTCTACCTGGGCATGGGGGGTGGCGACCGCAAGAGCTTCAAGGATGTGAAGAGCTACAAGCGGCGCAAACGCTGGCTCGCCTGAGCGTTGACGAGAAGAGAGGACGACCCACCATGGCCCATGCCGACGAAGCCGCCCTGCAACGCCTGCTGCCGCTGCTGCGCCAGCTGCGCGAGATCAAGGGTGTGCGCGAGATGAAGCCCGGCATCTTCTACCTGAAGGGCAGCGCCTTCATCCACTTCCACGACGAAGCCGGCGCGCTCGTGGCCGACCTGAAAAAGGCCGGCGGCTCGGGCTTCGACCGTTACCCCGTGGACACACCGCCCGGCCAGCGCAAGCTGGTCGACGACGCCAAACGCCGCGCCGGCCGCAGCGATGAAGACTGAGGCCCGCACGTTGAACCCAGATTCCCCGCACTACGACGCGCTCGAAACCCGAAGCGCCGAACAACGCGAACGCGCGTTGATGAGCGCGCTCTCGGCGCAGGTCGCCCACGCGCAGGCACACGCCGCGGCGTTCACGCAGAGCCTGGCAGGCGTGGATGCCGCGCAGGTCACGAGCCGCGCCGCCCTTGCACGCCTGCCGGTGATCCGCAAGCACGAATTGCTGGAGCGCCAGCGCGATGCATCTGCGCCGGACGTGTTCGGCGGATTTTCGACCATCGGCTGGGGCATGCGGCCAGCGGCGCAGCGTGCATTGCGCGTCTTCGCGTCACCGGGCCCCATCTACGAACCCGAAGGTTCGAGCACCGACTACTGGCGCATGGCGCGTGCCTTGTACGCGGCGGGCTTTCGGGCCGGCGATCTGGTACACAACAGCTTCAGCTACCACTTCACGCCGGCCGGCGCGATGATGGAAAGTGGCGCGTTCGCGATCGGCTGCACTGTGTTCCCGGCCGGCACCGGGCAAACCGAACAACAGGTGCATGCAATGGCGGCGTTGAAGCCCGCCGGCTACATCGGAACGCCGAGCTTTCTGAAGATCATTCTCGAGAAGGCTGCAGAGTCGCGCATCGCCCTGCCCTCGCTGATCAAAGCATCGGTCGGCGGCGAAGCTTTTCCGCCGAGCCTGCGCGACTGGTTCACCGAGCGTGGTGTCATCACTTACCAAAGTTATGGCACCGCCGACTTGGGGCTGATCGCCTATGAAACCACAGCCCGCGAAGGCCTGGTGCTCGACGAGGGCGTGATCGTCGAGATCGTGCGGCCCGGCACCGGTAACCCACTGCCCGAGGGTGAGGTCGGCGAAGTGGTCGTGACGACGCTCAACCCGGCCTACCCGCTGATCCGATTTGGCACCGGCGACCTGTCTGCGGTGCTGCCGGGCCCCTGTCCGAGCGGGCGCAGCAACACCCGCATCAAGGGCTGGATGGGCCGCGCCGACCAGACGGCCAAGGTGCGCGGCATGTTCGTGCACCCGGCCCAGGTGGCCGAGATCGCGCGCCGCCACCCCGAGGTGCGCAAGGCGCGGTTGGTGGTCAGCGGCGAGATGGCCAACGACCGCATGCTGCTCAGCGTTGAAGTCGAAGGCACGCCCGAAGGCCTGGCTGCGCGGCTGGCCGAGACCGTGCGCGAAGTGACCAAGCTGCGCAGCGAGATCGCCCTGTGCGCCACCGGCAGCCTGCCCAACGACGGCAAGGTGATCGAAGACGCGCGCCGCTACGAGTGACCCCTCGAGATTACGTAGTTTCCGCCATGCCACGCGGTAGGCCAGCGCGGACAATCGCGCGTTGTGCATATCCACGCATCCGTGAAAGACCCCCATGAAACGAATTCTTCTTGCCACCGCGGCCACTTTGCTGGCCACGACCGCCTTCGCCGAATACCCGGAAAAGCCGGTCACGATCGTCGTGCCCTTCGCGGCCGGCGGCCCCACCGACAAAGTGGCGCGTGACCTGGCCGAAGCGCTGCGCAAGCCGCTGGGCGGCCAGGCGATCATCATCGAAAACGTCGGCGGTGCCGGTGGCACGCTGGGCGCGGGCAAGGTCGCCAAGGCGTCCAACGACGGCTACACGCTGCTGCTGCACCACATCGGCATGAGCACCTCGCCGGCGCTCTACCGCAAGATGGCCTACGACACGCTCGGTGACTTCGAATACCTCGGCATGATCAACGAAGTGCCGATGACGCTGATCGGCAAGCCCACGCTGCCGGCCAACAATTACGCCGAGCTGGTGAAATGGCTCGAGGCCAACAAGGGCAAGATCAACCTCGCCAACGCCGGCCTGGGCGCCGCCTCGCACCTGTGCGGCCTGTTGTTCCAGAGCACGCTGAAGATCGACATGCAGACCGTGCCCTACAAGGGCACCGGCCCGGCGATGACCGACCTGCTCGGCGGCCAGGTCGATCTGATGTGCGACCAGACCACCAACACCACGAGCCAGATCGAAGCGGGCAAGGTCAAGGCCTTCGCCGTGACCTCGGCCAAACGCTTGACCACACCGGCACTGAAGAACCTGCCCACACTCGACGAGGCCGGGCTGAAGGGCTTCAACGTGTCGATCTGGCATGCCTTGTACGCACCGAAGGGCACGCCGAAGGCCGTTACCGACAAGATCAACACGGCCCTGCGCGCGGCGCTGAAAGATGCCGACTTCATCAAGCGTGAAGAAGCGCTCGGCGCCGTGGTGGTGACCGACGCGCGCCTGAACGGCGCCGACCACAAGAAGTTCGTCGAAGCCGAGATCAACAAGTGGGGCCCGGTCATCAAGGCCGCCGGCCAGTACGCCGACTGAACGGATGGCGCACCCGGCTGCGAATACGCAGCCACCCTGCGTGAGGGTGCGGGCCTGCTTGGAGCGGCCCGGCGCTCGGCCCGCGCACTGGTCAATGCATGGACCAGGGTGACTGCAGCGTGATCGGGATGGTCACCGGCCCGTCGTTGACGAGGCTCACCTGCATGTCGGCACCGAACTCGCCCCCGGCCACCGGCGCGTGCGTCTGGCGCGCGCTGGCCAGCAGGCGCTCGTAGAGCCGCCGCCCGAGTTCTGGCGCAGCGGCGGCCGTGAAACTCGGCCGGTTGCCGCCCGACAGGTCGGCGGCCAGCGTGAACTGGCTGACGATCAGCAGGCCGCCTTTCACGTCGACGACGCTCAGGTTCATCTTGCCGGCAGCATCGGCAAAGATGCGCAGCTTGAGCAGCTTGGCCACCAGCTTGTCGGCGAGCGCTTCGTCGTCGGTGGGCTCGGCGCACACGAACACCAGCAGGCCTTGTTCGATGGCGCCGACGATGTTGCCGCCGACCGCCACCGAGGCGCGCGCGACACGCTGAACCAGCGCGATCATGGCGCGGCCTTGGCGCGCTCTGCGTCGTCGACCTGGTCGAAGCGCGCCTCCACGTTAGTCGGCAGCAGCTGGATCGAGGCGCGCAGCCCCGGCACCTCGTTCATCAGTGCCTGCTCAACGTTGGTCCGCAATGCGGCGGCGCGGCCGAGCGTCCAGTCCGAAGGCATGTGCATGTGCACATCGAGAAAACGGCGCTGGCCGGCGCGGCGCGTGACGAGGTGATCGAAGCGAATCGTGCTGTGTGCAAACTCCGCGAGCGTGCGGTCGATCTGGGCCCGCACTTCGGGCTCGAGCGCGGTATCCATCAGCCCTTCGACCGAACGCCAGGCGAGGTGCGCACCTTCGCGCAGGATGTTGAGCGCCACACCGATGGCGAGCAGCGGGTCGAGCCAGACCCAGCCTGTGAGGTGAACACCGATCAGGCCGACGACGACGCCGGCGGAAGTCCACACGTCGGTGAAAAGGTGGCGCGCGTCGGCTTCGAGCACGATCGAGCGGTGCTCGCGCGACGCAGCCATCATCCGCCACGCCAGCACGCCGTTGAGCGCCGAACTGAACACCGCCAGCGCCAGCCCCCAGCCGAGCGACTCCAGCGGTTGCGGGTGGAAGAACCGGTGCGCCGCGGCCCAGATGATGCCGGCGGCCGCACCGGCGATCAGCAAGCCTTCGAAACCGCTGGAGAAATACTCGGCCTTGCTGTGGCCGAACGGGTGGTCGTCGTCGGCCGGGCGCTGCGCGATGATGACCATCGCCAGACCGAACAAGGCCGACGCGAGGTTGACGAAGGACTCCATCGCGTCCGACAGCAGGCCGACGGAGTCGGTGATCCACCACGCCGTCGTTTTCATCACGATGGTGGCGACCGCTGCCGCGATCGACAGCTTCAGAAGCGTCTGGACTTGCACGTCGGCCAGGGCCCGTTAGCGCTACGAGAGCGTCACGCGAGCGAACTTGCGCTTGCCGACCTGCACGACGTAGGTGCCGGCGCCGAGCTTCAGGCCGCGGTCGCTGATCAGCACCCCGTCGATGCGAACGCCGTGGCCATCGACCAGGCGCAAGGCTTCGCTGCTGGAAGGCGCCAGGTTCGCCTGCTTGAGCAGAGCCCCGATGCCCAGCGGCGCGCCGCTGAGCGAGACCGCGTCGATCTGATCGGGCACCCCGCCGCGGGCGCGGTGGTTGAAGTCGGCTTCCGCCGCCTCGGCTGCCGCTGCACTGTGAAAGCGCGTGGTGACCTCCTTGGCCAGCAACACCTTTGCGTCTTTCGGGTTGCGCCCGCTCTCGACCTCGGCCTTGAGCTTCGCGATGTGTGCTTCGGGCAGGAAGCTCAGCAAGGTGAAATAGCGCCACATCAATGTGTCGCTGATCGACAGCAGCTTGGCGAACATGTCGTTCGGCGCTTCCGAAATGCCGATGTAGTTGCCCTTGCTCTTCGACATCTTCTCGACACCGTCCAGGCCTTCGAGCAGCGGCATCGTCAGAATGCACTGCGGTTCCTGACCGTATTCGCTTTGCAGCGCGCGGCCGACCAGCAGGTTGAACTTCTGGTCGGTGCCGCCGAGCTCGATGTCGCTCTTGAGCGCCACCGAGTCGTAGCCCTGCATCAGCGGGTAGAGGAACTCGTGGACCGAGATCGGCGTGCCGGCCTTGAAACGATCGCTGAAGTCGTTGCGCTCCATCATGCGGGCGACCGTGTACTTCGCGGCCAGCTGGATCAAACCGCGCGCGCCGAGCGGGTCGCTCCACTCGGAGTTGTAGCGAACCTCGGTGCGGGTCGGGTCGAGCACCAGGCTCGCCTGCTGGTAGTAGGTCTGGGCGTTGGCCTCGATCTGCTCGCGCGTGAGCGGCGGGCGCGTGGTGTTGCGGCCCGACGGGTCGCCGATCATCGAAGTGAAGTCGCCCACCAGAAAGATCACGGTGTGGCCGAGGTCCTGCAATTGCCGCAGCTTGTTCATCACCACGGTGTGACCCAGGTGAAGATCGGGCGCGGTCGGGTCCATGCCGAGCTTGATTCTGAGTGGCACGCCGGTTGCTTCTGCACGTGCAAGCTTGGCGATCCAGTCGGGTTCAGGTAACAGCTCGTCACAGCCCCGTTTCGAAACCGCCAGCGCGCTCAAGACACGGTCGGTCACAGGGTATTTGGGCAGGGCCGGAACTGGAGTGGAAGGCAAGGACATTCGGGGCTTTTCAGGAGATGGGCGCGAAGCCGGGTCGGTATACTGCGCGGCTGCTCAAATCGAGCTCCCGCACCGCCACGGCGAGGGATGAGAGCGAGGCCTTCGGGGCGCCACGATTCTAGTGGACGCTCCCCGGGCCTCAGGGACACACACCGAAGCGCGGGCCCACGTTGCCAGCGCTCGCACACAGAGCGAAAAGCTCCGGAACAGAATTGAAAACGACGGTCTTGATCGATCGCGCCGTGGCGACAGCCAGCGCGCGCACCGGCAGCTTTGTTCGCGCTCACCCGCGCAGCCTCACAGCGGCAGTGATGTTTGCCCTCGCAGGCTTCGGCGCCGCCGCTTTCGGCATTGCGCCGATGGTGCCGGATGCGTCGGATCTGCCCAAGCGGCTGGTGACGGAAATCGTCACCCCCGACAGCATGCAGTCACAACTCGACGCATTGGCCGAGCACGCGCTGGAGCTGTACCGGACCGACCTGACCCGGTCGAGCGACACCGCCGACAGCCTGCTGAAGCGCCTGAACGTGAGCGACGCGTCGGCGGCAGCGTTCCTGCGCAGCGACCCGACGGCGCGCAAGCTGCTCGAAGGCCGCGCCGGCAAGATGGTGCGGGTGCAAACCGATGAAGCTGGCGCGCTGACCGAACTGGTCGCGCGTTATGCGGCAAGCAACGCCGAAGCCGCGGCCACGCAGTTCCAGCGGCTGCGTGTGATGCGCATTGCCGGCAAGCTGCTCGCCACTGTGGAAACCGGCCGGCTCGAAGCGCAGGTGCGCATGGGCAGCGGCACGATCCGCTCCTCGCTGTTCGCGGCGACCGACGATGCGCGCATCCCCGACCCCGTCGCCACGCAGTTGGCCGAGGTGTTCTCGACCGACATCGACTTCCACCGCGAGCTGCGCAAGGGCGACACCTTCTCGGTCGTGTATGAAGCGATGACAGCCGACGGCGAGCCCATCACCTGGGGCACGTCCTCCGGCAAGGTGCTCGCGGCCGATTTCGTCAACAACGGCCGCTCCTATTCGGCCGTGTGGTTCAAGGACGGTCAAGGTAAGAGCGCCTACTACGGCCTGGACGGGCAGAGCAAACGCCGTGCGTTCCTCGCCAGCCCGATGGAGTTTTCGCGCGTGACCTCGGGCTTTGCGATGCGCATGCACCCGATCCAGAACGTCTGGAAGCAGCACAAGGGCGTGGACTACGGCGCGCCCTCGGGCACGCCGATTCGCACGGTCGGCGATGGCGTGGTCGAGTTCGCAGGCACCCAGAACGGCTACGGCAACGTGGTCGAGATTCGCCACAGCAACCAGCGCTCCACGCTCTACGCCCACCTGAGCCGCATCGATGTGCGCAAGGGCCAGCACGTGGAGCAAGGCATGCGCATCGGCGCGGTCGGCTCGACCGGCTGGGCGACCGGCCCGCATCTTCACTTCGAAGTGAAAGTCGGTGGTCTGCAGCAAGACCCGATGATCATGGCCAAGGCCTCCGAAGCCGTTGCCCTCACGCCGGCGGGCAAGGCCGAGTTCGCACTGCTGGCGCGCAGCGTGAAGAGCCAGCTCGACGTGGCCGACAGCATTCGGAACTCGGGTGCATCAGTCGAATGACGGACCGCGGAGCAGGCTGAGTCGCCCGCCGCGGCGCGCGCCCCGATGACAGAGCGCTACATCGGCCTGATGTCCGGCACCTCGCTCGATGGTGCCGATGGGGTACTGGTCGATTTCGCGCCACACGCGGGTGGTCTACTCCGGGTTCTGGCTCACCAGTACCGCCCCTTCGCACCGGCTCTTGCGGCCGAACTGCTGGCGCTGAACACGCCCGGGAAGGATGAGCTGCACCGGGCCGCCCTCGCCGCCAATGCGCTGGCCCGGGTGTATGCCGACGTCGTCGAAGCCTTGCTCGAAACGAGTGGAACGCCGCGTCAGGAAGTGATGGCGATCGGCGCCCATGGGCAGACCGTGCGCCACCGCCCGCAGGAGTTCGATGGCACCGGCTACACCTTGCAAATCAACAGTCCGGCGCTGCTGGCCGAGTTGTGCGGCATCGACGTTGTGGCCGACCTGCGCAGCCGCGACGTGGCGGCTGGTGGGCAAGGGGCACCGCTTGTGCCGGTATTTCACCGCGCGGTGTTCGGCATCGACGGCGAAACCATCGGTGTTCTCAACCTCGGTGGCATCAGCAACCTGACGACGCTTGGCGCGAATGGCTCGGTCACAGGCTTCGATTGCGGCCCGGGCAATGCGCTGATGGACCACTGGTGCCAAACCCACACCGGCCGGCCCTTCGACGACGGCGGCGCCTGGGCGGCGTCGGGCCGGGTGATTGCGCCGTTGCTGAACGGCATGCTGACCGATCCGTACTTTGAGTTGCCGGCGCCCAAGAGCACCGGGCGCGATCGGTTTCACGCGGCCTGGCTGGGCACGCACCTGCACAGCGTGACCGCCACGCTGGAACCCGTGGACGTGCAAGCCACGCTCGCCGAACTCACCGCCGCTTGTTGTGCGAACGACGTGCTGCGCCACGCGCCACACGCGGCTGAGCTGCTGGTCTGCGGCGGCGGTGCGCGCAACCAGTACCTGATGCAGCGCCTCGCGGCGCGTTTACCGGGGGTGAAGGTCAAACCCAGCGACGAGCGCGGCTTGCCGGCCACGCAGGTCGAAGCCTGCGCTTTCGCTTGGTTTGCGCGCGCCTTTTGCGCGCGCGAAGCCGCGAGCCTCGCCAGCGTCACCGGCGCCCGCGGCGCGCGAGTCCTCGGGGCTCTGTACCCAGCTGGCCCGCCCCGCTGAACCGATGGCCCAGCAAAAAGCCGCCCGGAGGCGGCTTGTGCTGCTAGCGCGTGAAGAGGCTCAGGCCGAGAAGCTCGAACCACAACCGCAGGTGGTGGTCGCGTTCGGGTTCTTGATCACGAACTGGGCGCCTTGCAGATCGTCTTTGTAATCGATCTCGGCACCGGCGAGGTACTGCAGGCTCATCGCGTCGATCAGCAACGTGACGCCGTTCTTGCTCATCTGCGTGTCGTCTTCGTTGACGATTTCGTCGAAGGTGAAGCCGTACTGGAAACCGGAGCAGCCACCGCCTTGCACGAACACCCGCAGCTTCAGCTCGGGGTTGCCCTCTTCATCGACCAGTTCCTTGACCTTGTTGGCCGCGCTGTCGGTGAAGACGAGCGGCACCGGCGGTTCGTCGGATTGAATTTCGCGGGCTTGAATGTTCTCGGCGACTGCGCTCATGGTCTGACTCCTTCGGCAACCTGCCGATGAGGCAGATTATCCGGCATTTGACGCGGCGAGTTTGATCGCCGGCTTTTCGTCGGCCTTCAGCGGCCTCAGTTCTCCATCTATGGTGGCGCCCTGGTGCATTTCAAGGGCTTCATAGCGCACATCACCCCACACCCGCGCTTTGGGCTGCAATTCGAGCAAGACGCTGGAGAACACCGGGCCGGTGACCGTGCCGCTGATGATCACGTGGCCGGCCTGCACCTTGCCCGTGACGCACGCGTTTTCGCTGATCACGAGAATACTGTTTTCTTCGCTGGCGGCGATCACGTCGCCGCGGACCTCGCCATCGATGCGCAAGCCATCGGTGAAACGAAGTTCGCCGAGGATGACCGTGCCTTCACCGACGAGCGTGCGAATCGCAGGTTGTTTTTTCTTGCCGAACATGAGGACTCTCCAACGAGGCTGGGCCCAGCGGGTGTTCGCGGGCGTTTCTAAAGTTTCACCATCAGGGTGGCTTTCACGCCGCCACGCAGATCTTTCACCTTGACCGTGGCACTTTTTACCATGGCCAGCGGCGCGTGCTCGATTGCGCCCTCGATCCTCACGTACTGTTTCAGCTGTAGCGCTTGCGGACCGCCAGGCTGTGACAGGGTCCACGGTTTGCCGTCGAGCGTGCCTTCCAGCGTGATCTCGTAGCGCCCGCTGAATTCGGGCGGCGCCTTGCCGGGCTGCATCACGAGCATCTGGTACCGCACGCGCCCTCCGGCCTGCGGCTCGACCTGCAGGCCACGAATGACCAGGCCCTCGCCCGCAGCAGCGGGCAGCAGGCGCTCGAAGAACCCGAGGTCGCCACGAAGCGCGAGATTTTCCGATTCGACCGTCTTGAGCTGCTGAGCGAGCCTTTCCTGCACGGTCTTTTCCGTGGTGAGCAGGCTCTGCGCCGTGTTCGCGATCGACACCGCACCTTCGCGCTCGCCGCGCAGCTGAGCCACTTCGACCCGCAGTTTCTGCAGTTCCTCTTTTGCACCACGGTCGAGGCCGGCGATGTCTTTGCCGAACTCGAACGCCCACAAGGCGAGTGCAGCCGAAAAACCGCACATCAATGCGACAAACGCCCAGCGCAGGGGCCAAGGCAGATGGCTGCGCACGATCATGCGCGGTGCGCTGATCGACAAACGGCGCCGCAGCAGCTTCAAGCGCATTCGGTCGGGCCCTTTCGCGTTCAGAAGGAGCGCGGATTGTAGGAGTGCCCGCCGACACAGACGCTACAAACGGAAAGGCCGCCCGGAGGCGGCCTTCTTGCACCGAAACGCGCAGAAGATCAGCGCTTGCTGAACTGCTTCCTGCGGCGCGCGCCGTGCAGGCCGACCTTCTTGCGTTCGACTTCGCGCGCATCACGCGTCACGAAACCAGCATGCTTGAGCGGCGGCTTGAGTGCTTCGTCGTAGTCGATCAGGGCGCGGGTGATGCCGTGGCGCACCGCGCCAGCCTGGCCCGACTCACCACCACCACGCACGTTGACCTTCACGTCGAACGCTGCATCGTTGGCGGTCAACACCAGCGGCTG
>Ga0307516_10003882_pt1 | contig 18874 bp, 25 predicted proteins | sample 19_EM_MG_FD_203310 | JGI IMG/M metagenome (GOLD analysis project Ga0307516, IMG submission 203310) | Populus trichocarpa ectomycorrhiza microbial communities from riparian zone in the Pacific Northwest, United States - 19_EM | ecosystem: Host-associated > Plants > Roots > Unclassified | place... | reverse complement strand
GGTGCGAGTCCAAGTGGTTGAACTCCGCCCGCTTGTTGTGTAGGGTGCGCCGGGGTTACCGCACCAGCGAGCGTAGAGTATCTACTGATTGGGATGGTGTAGGGCTGTATCTGGGTGTAAATACGGGAAAACCAGACATCAGACATAACTCGGGGACTTACGTCTGCGTGAATCGGCGAGCCGAAGAGGGAGGATTCTTCAGTGTAGGAGGTGTATGTGGGTGCCGAGGGTCCGGCCTGCGAAGAAACGAGATGTTCATGTCGGGAGGGTGGAGACGAGCGATACCAGGGACAAACCTGAATACCGTACTCCCAGCCGGACGAAGGCGAATAAGTGTACGAGTAGGGATGATAGTAAGCCATATCAAAGGAAGCGTAGTTCTGACTGAGAAGTGCACACGAAAAGCTGCAGAGCTGATGGGGGAGACCAACAATGGGCGAGAGACCCGGCTTTTATCTGCTGGAGGGTGACATAGCTTGCGGTATCTTCAAGTTAATCTTCAATCCCCACGCTCCACCAAAGGGAGGATGAGAAAAATCAATTAGACTTAGTTGCCCGGGATCTATGGGACCACATCTCTATCCGACGGGCAATGAAGGAGGGGGTACCGCGTCACAGACCCATCAGAGCGGCGGAGCTTCGCGAAGATAGGCCATCGGATTTTACCGAACCTTGTGGTGCATTGTCGAATATCTTTTGAGTGGGAGAACGAGTAGGCGTGAGAACGCAGAGGCAATAATTTCCAACCGAATCAAAGGAGTCCCCGTGGTATGGTCCGCAGCAGCGTGAGTCCCTTCGTCCCAGCCTGTCAAGACAACTTGCTCCGGGTGGGGGTTCCCGCCGGCTCGACGAACCCTCCTCCAGGCTATATCCAAAATTTGGCAAGAACGGGGGGACCAGTCACCCAGAAACAGGAATTTGGTTCCTCAGCCCGCAGCAATAGTATCTAGACGGAGTCCTAAGCGAACACCTTCCTCGCAACTTTCCGCGACGACATTGCAATATCTGCTTTATCAGATCCCCAGTACCCCGGATGGAAGGCATGAAGAGATCCAGATAACTGACAATGCACAAAACACGAGGCTGAGGGGAAACAAAGGAGCAGCCCGTGGCGATTATTTGTCATCTCTGGGTTCGGGGTTTGTGGAGCCATTTGTTAGGCCCAGCCTCAATCAGCACGGCCAGAGATCCTCCGAACCTACGGGATCCATCGCTGGACCCCAAACCAACGCGTCCTACGGGAACGGGGTCGACTCAAGACGGGACTTCAGGGGGTGGGCAGGAGGATGCATACCAGGGGGATCCACGAGAAATGGAATCAACGAGACGGCAAAGTAACCAAACAGGTCGTTCACCGTGTTCTCGAAAAGGAAACGGAAGAGAGGAAATACAAATAATTCCTGGAATCGCATTGGTCAGATATTGTGGACGGAGGTCTCGCGATGGGCCTTGCTTCCGAGGGCGCTAATGACACGCGAGTGGTAATTTGATATTCATCACGGCGGACGAAGACGAGGTTCCAGGAGATTTGGATCGAAAGGTTGCGGTCACCGTTGGGATTGCTGGGGGTAGACCGCCACACGCCTCTCCACTGGTCCAAGCTTGATCCGTGTAGCTCACGGCGCACAGCATTGTCCGAATTTCCTGGACGTAATTCCCATTCAACAATAGGGCAGAGCCAATAGAAGTCGGTCATGAAGGAGGTCAAGGGTGATCCGATCGTGCCCGGGCTTGATGCCCCCAAAGCGGCACTCTCGCACCATGGACGGATTACTCCGTTGGAATCCCGTTCGGGTACCCACCCAGCAAACAGCCCACGGAACTTGCCCTCCAACTGGCCGGGGGACGATGGACCCACTTTCCCGCGAAAGGCGTGGGTGATCCGCAGCGGGTGGAGGTTGTCAACTCGCCATGAGTAGGGTGATATGGTCCTCCCTTCTTTTGGCATAGAATACGGACAGTGGAGCTCACGGTCAACGTATTAGGCCATTGGGTATACTAAACATTGATAGGGAGATGCGCACTGTCTATATTCCGACCACCTAGCGGGTCGGCCGTCCCAACCCCATACCACCGGCCCTACTCACACACGACGACGCTCCAGTCGCTCTCGATCATGCCCTTCTGGATACCAACCAGCTGCTTCCAGCACGGCCTAGAGACGGGTCCCATGCCATCCTCACCGACGGGAATTGCGATATCTTCGCCAAGATAACCAATCCTATCCACCGGGGAGATCACGGCAGCAGTTCCGGCTCCAAAGAGCTCAACGAGCTCCCCCTTCTGAATAGAAGACTTAATTTCGGCCATGGTTACGCCCCGCTCCTCAATAACCAAGTTGGATGGGAGGCCGGGTACGGGGCGTTTCCCAGAGGCGTGATCCCTTGCGAGGGTCAAGACGGAGTCGCGAGTCACGCCTGGGAGGATCATTCCGTCAAGAGGAGGGGTGACCAAAGTTGTGGCTAGTTCGAAAGGTTAGCCGGTTCAGAATCCTCGAGAGTACACGCAGTCCTTACTATCTCCTCGCTTGAAGACGACAAAGAGATTCATCGTTCCGACCTCAGTGAGGTAATGCTCTTCACCGTGTAACCAGAGGTTTTGAGCATAGCCTTCTTTGGCGGCTTTCTTCTGCGGCATGACGGCCGGGGCATAGTTCGCGCCGAGTTTATACGCTCCAGTACCTAACAGACGTCACCAGAAAAGATCAGATGGGTCAATAACCGCGCTCAATGACATATGTTATTGGGATACTTGCCTCCTGGGGCTGCCCGGATGAACTCAGTCGTTCCTTGAAGTGCGACAGGTTTGAATCCCTTCGGATAGTAGGGACCTACAGGGGCGCAAACGACAAAGAGGAGGGCCTCATTTGGAGGTGTGACTCGAAGAGCCCTCTGGGTCCCGACTGAATGGGACATGATCAACATATAGGCACCTGCGGAAGTTCGACCTCGAAGAACGTACTCAACACTGGCCGAATGTATAAACTATGACCTGGCTCCCTTGGAATCCAATGTTTGTCTACTTTCACGAGCTCTTTAATGAGGGTGAGGAGCGCATCTCCGTCAAAAGTCTTCCAAGGAATGAATCAACAGAGGTTCAAGTTGCGCTCGAAGGAATCAATTACCGGGAGAGCAAGTCGGGAGGCGCTCGCGTTCATACGCTTCATATTCATGTCGGGTCGGAAGAGCGTTACTTTACCGTTTTCATCTCGGTAGGCCTTCATACCCTCGAAAAGCGTTTGTGCGTAGTGCAGAACGGTTGAGGAGGGTTCAAGGGCAAGCGGACCATCTATACGGAGTCGATTAGACTTTTTTTGCCGGCGGGAAGAATGGATCTGGATCTGCGCACATGGAACAATCCTTGGGGTCCCCCAGCCGGAAGCGGCTTTCCATGGGATAGTCAAGATATGGTCCGTCTGAAAGCGGATCATACGCGTTATCGTTGGAAGAACATTTAGAGGCATAGAACTCACGAAAGTTTCTCCAAACACCAGTTTTGAGGCCTCCGGTGGGGTTTTCGGATCTTGCCTCAGGTGAATCTCCAACTTGGCTGGCTGGGGCGGGGGGTCAGTGAATCGTCACCGGAACCAATCCGAGCCGAACCTCGATGTCGGCGGGGGTGTGTTCCCCGGTCGTAGAGCCATGAACAACCTTCCCCAAATCGGAGCTCGTCGACTTGAACCTTCTGGCATGACCATACACGAACTGGGTTTGGTCGAAGTGCGGCGCGTTATGTGTCCGGAGTGAGGCCCCCGATAACGCCCGTTTGAAAGACTGAGATGGCAAAGCCCTCAACAGGTTTTGAGGGCGCGAAAAGCGGAGGGACATGGGTAGTGTGGGGAAAGTGAGAAGTGTGGGGGTGACTCAATGTATGCAGACTTTATATTTGTTCCGTCTCTCCGGCTCAGCATTGACGGCTGCTGCGGCCCGACAAATCCCGCGTAAACCGGTGTGGACAACAACAACGGGAAAAGTAAGGATGTCATTTTTTATCTTTTCTCAAGCTCCGTCCCCTTGTTGGCACCCATGTCGAAGATCCGGCGGGCGGGTCGTAAGGAATATTTGTGAAGATTTGGCCGTATTTTTCGGCGATATCTTCGTCATAGTTACCAGGAAAATCCGCGCTACGATACGCCTCGGCTTCGATGCCTGCTCTATCCGTTTCAAAGCAATCGTGCTCCTTTGAAGTTCCCCCATCTGAATCCGGTGCACACAGGGAAAGCCAGCGAGAAGAAATGCATTCCGGTGAGCGCGCGGTGCCAGTACCGCTTCCGGCATTTTCCTGGTGATAGTTCGCCGAACCGATCCCATGACACAATCGAACAACGGCAGCCTCCCTTCATCCAAACATGCCTCACACTTCATCTCCCCCGGTATTCAACTCTTTCGTGTCCAGCGCTGAGCTCGTCGGGGCTCTCGCGGACTTCATTCTCAACATCCAGAAGGAAGCTTTAGGGAAAAAGGGTCGGTTTACGATCGCTTTGTCCGGTGGGTCGCTCCCCAAGTCGCTCGGAGGGCTTATCGGGAAACCCGGAATCAGATGGGACAAATGGTATGGATGGAGTTCGAACTACAACCTCATAGCCGGACGCTGAACGGGTTTGTAGGCACGTTTTCTACGCCGATGAGCGAGCTGTCCCTCTCGACCACCCAGACTCCAACCATGCACTCTGCCAGGACGTCCTCTTCTCCAAAGTCAACATACCGTCCGAGAACATTCACCACATTGACACCACCCTCCTCGACGACATCGACGAACTCGCCGAATCGTACGAGAGGCAGTTGATCCAGGAGTTCGCGATGAAGCAGTCCGCACGCTTCCCCATCTTCGACCTCATCTTGCTCGGCCTTGGGCCGGACGGGCACACCGCTTCGTTGTTCCCAGACCACCCACTGCTGGCCGAGGAGGATCGATGGGTTGCATACTTGGAAGACTCCCCAAAGCCACCGCCGAAGAGGATCACGCTGACGTACCCAGTCATTAACCATGCGAGTAAAGTCGCGTTCGTGGCTACGGGAGAAGGGAAACAGGATGTTCTTGCAGAGATCATGGATGATCCCGCAAAAAACTCTCTCCCCGCGTCGAGGGTCCAACCAACTCAGCACGGTCAACTGTATTGGTTCGTGGATGACGCTGCCTCTGCAAAAGTCAAGTACGAAAAGACTCCTTTCAAATTGTAGTTTGTATACAGATCAAGCGTGTAAGGTAGCTTATTCTTGAAGTTGTTACAGAAATAAAGATGTACCATCACCTGTTCAATACAGAGACACACCAGCCGATCGTGAAGTCGGTCAAGTGGGGTATTACTCCCTTCTATATGGTGACGCAAGAGGATCCGCAGAGAGCGACTCCCACACCGTGAAGCCTCCCCGGCGGTTTCGTACGGACACTACAACAACGTCGCCGGGGGGTTACCATCAGGAACCCGCAAGTACCACGTCGGTTTTCGGGTTCATATGGGGAGGATTGCAGAACCGAAACCTCGCATTGCTCCAGAGGAAACACGATCACTTCTTCCCCTCTAGACCGGGGAGGCTAAACATCTAGACGGACGGCTGGCACCTGTCAGATACGAGATTGAGATGGATGCGACCCACCTCAAAGATGACTTCCGCGGGTACGCCCCACCCACGCATACCGTCTACTCTGCTCCCATCCATCTGTGACCCCAAAACCATCCCAACTACAGTGCCTGTGTCCTCGTCCACGATCGGACCACCGGAGGATCCCGATGTAGGGAGCGGCGTAAACATCATATGGCTCAGGGCGTCATAAGTCCCAGGCTGTGTGATCTGCATGAGTGAGGTTAACCGAATGGAACAGGCTGGACCCACATGGCTTTCTCTCCCGGCGAAATCTCGATAACCTCGCACCATACATTCCGCCCAGGCTCGATAGACTCCGGCGCTTCCCATCCACGGTGCCCAGTTGTGGTGCCCCAAGGAGAGGAGAGGCCCTCTGCTGTCCGCCACGAAGTGGGCTCGAACCTTCGTGTCCTTGTGCACTGGATATGGTGAAATTGGCAGAGAATTCAACTTGGGGAGTTCCAGCTTGGTGTCGGGCTGGAGAACTTCGAGTAGTAGCACATCGGAACGGGGTACGCACGACGGGATGCTCTTGATGGGGTAAATATCGAACCCGCGCTGTGAGCCCGCGCTGCCGGAAACGACGAAAGACCCAGAGAGCGCTTTGTCTACATGTTCGAACGATGGGGATCTCAGGACCTGGACGGGTCGTTCTAGTTCTGACAGGCTTATCGGATCGGATCACAGACGAACTCACCTCCTCGAATGTGTGAGCGCACGTCACGATCAGCCCGTTCCCAATCACGAACCCAGATGACAGCTTGACTTTCGATTTCTGAGGGTCGAAATCGTCCTTCGAACTCATGCAATGAGCAACCATGACGATTCCCCGGTCGGTTTTACCCGATCCCGCCCTATCAAACGTCAGCCGCCTTGACAATGGTGGTGTGGATTCATAGGGGAGAGACATGTCGAGGATGCGGCCGGAATTGGTGTTGAACTCATGGGATAGGTCACCGAGGGTTGCCCCGTTCTGGGCCGACCAGTGAAGGGCTGCGAGGAGGTGTGAGTCTAAATCCGCCGTTGGGCCAGGGTGTGGCGGGTGGCCATTGACGACGGTAGCCATCGATCTCCATCCGACGCTGCATCCCTGCCAATAAACTGTGCGGTAGTGAGAACCCAACGCTCGTCGGTAACAACCCAATCCGAATGAGGGCATCGTTGGGCGATAACCCGTGTGACGGGAGACACGGAAGGAGGCCGTCGGAGTTCGGAATCTTCCGGGCCACGGGAAATTAGCCTCCGTCATCTCGCCAGCGGATTTTCTCACACTTGCTCGTCTGAGCACCGACTATACGCAGGTTCGACGCCTCATCCATATACGATTCACGTGCGGGTTCAACATCCCGAGTTTTACGCGATGGCCCACGCGCTGGATCCTATCAGCACGGTCAAGGCGCCATGGGACGCGCCGTTGTCTCCATGGAAGCACTCCCGCGCCGCGGTCGTTCGCAACCATATCCCTTTGTAATCGAAAAGACTTTTGTTTGGTCTGATGAAAAGGTTGGTGGATTGCAAATGCGGAGGAACGCATAGAACCGGTTCATTTTGAAACCGGCCGTTGAACCGGGGAACTCTTGCACGGAGGGTGACCTGTGCCGCAATTGGTAGACTTTGTTCAATCAACCGCTGGACTCGTGGGCTCGGCCATTCGGGGTGGTCTCACGAGCGAGTTTCCCCGCCATGGTACCGGGTGGAACAAGGTCATCAGAGTTCGGAATCTTCCGGACGATCATCATCTCCTTCCCCCCACCTCCCTTGGAACGATCTTTCATGCCGCAGGCGACTTCTCCTTGTTGAACTATTCGTAGGTCGCCTAACTCTTTCGCTAACCTCCCGAGTTGTCCTGATCTCTCGTTGCCGCAGATTATGTATAGTAACCAGCAATCGCGAAACGAAGTGTTGTCGAGGATGATCCTCACGACTCAGTCCTTGCGACAATTGTCCTTCACGTCTGGCTCAGAACAGGTCCATTGTCGTCTTTGATGTTCTGTATCCTCCACTGAGGGTGTTTTACAGGCAGAGTTGGCCGCCGCCCTTGTCGCTTCCCTCCAAACCGATCTAACCCAAATCGCCTCCTCCATCCGCACCTCTCAGAATCAATACAGGCCCATCTTTCGGCTGCCAAACGAGGTCCTTGCGGAAATATTCTTCGAGGTCCGGGACTCCCTGAACGATAACACATGGATGCGTGTGATGTCTGTTTGTCGTGTATGGCGAGACGTCGCGATCTCCGTCCCTCGTTTGTGGTCCACCATCGAACTCGACCTCGACATGGCCAACGAGGAGGAGCTGCTCGGGGGACTCAAGCTTGTCCTTCACCGTTCTAAACAAGCCCCACTCGACGTCACCGTCTCAACGAGGGCCCAGGCCCTTCCCGTCCACAAGATCCTCCGCCTGGACACATTGGCCAAACACGTGCACCGTTTCCGGTATGTGCGCATACGGACGATCCACAAGGAAAGTCTGGACCAGGTATCTACGGCCTTTTCGACCCCGGCGCCACAATTGAAGACGCTGCGACTGGGAAGATTCGGTTCGACCGGTCAGCATGGTTCAATCGCATTTCCCCCCATGTTTTCTCTGGACCACCCAAAGTTGGAGCGTCTACATTGTTGGATGCTTTGGCCTGAGGCCGTCGGAAAGACCCTCAGATTCATCTTTCTCCACGCCCCCATGAACAAAGAACAACAACATCAACTGGCCCTTGCGGTCAGTCGATGCCCCAACCTCAAGCAACTTACCCTACGGTGTGTTGGCGTATCACCGCAGATCTCACAGCCCACTCCTATACCGCTCGACGGCGATATCCACCTGCGGCTCGAATCACCTTCACCCGCCAATATGTTCTACTTCTCACTATCGACGAGCGTTTCCCTGGCGATAGACATGCTCACGAGGACACACAAAGGCGCGGCGGTCTTCCCACCTAATATCAGTTCGTTCCCACAAATGAACAACCTCCAAGAACTCCAAATTAGCGAATGGAACACCCAACCAGCTTCAAGACTGAAATCCATAATCCAGGTTACTGCGGTGTCCGCAACGGAAAACGTCCCGCCATTCCGTATCTATCGTCCATACAATCCAACTTATCGGACTATCGCTTCCGCCATCGCTATCCTTAACGCACTGTTGCAGCCGTTGGATCTGAGAGGTGTCAAGACGGTTACGATCAAGGCGTTCGATCCGGACCCCTTCTCGCCGGCTGGTCAGGATCTCATCGAGTGGAAGGCTTTCTTCTTCGTCCTGCCGTCACTCGAGACACTCACGATCGTCAACGCTCGCGCTTCAATGATCCTCAGTGCGTTAGTACCGGACACCATGCCGACCTGGCCTTGGACGAAAACCGCGAGATCGGACGTGAGCGTAGAAGGAGACGTGTCCCCAAAAAAGAAGATCGTGGTGATGTGTCCGAAGTTGAGGGAGGTTGTGTTGAGTAATATCGAATCCCCGTTGAGCGGGGACGAGGTGATGGAAATGGTGAACTTGAGGCAGAAGCACGGGGCGCCTCTCAGGGACGTGTTGGTGGAAGGAGTGGAGAGTGCGGCGATCCTGCCTGGGTCACCTTGGAAGGAGCTGCATAAACTGGGAGGAGTGGTAAACAGTGCCCTGCCGCTGACTATAGCTGACCATCCAGGCGATATATCCAGGGACGACGATTTAGATGACGAGATGATGACCCAGTAGCGCGTACACAACGCCAGGTGCGGTGTATTTTTCACGATTGTTCCCTTCTTGCTCGGTCGCAAGGTTCATGCTCCGGGTTTCCATAGTCACGTTTGTATCATGCGCAACTTATTCTATCCTGACTGTACACACACTCAATGCATGCGGTTTTCTTCTGATTTCTTTCGCTTCAGTCGGTCGGTCCGTCCGCTGGTCGTGACTGGTGACCCAGGGTGATCCTGCCAGATCGGGCTTCGGGCAGCCGCTGCGCTAAGCGCCAATCAAGACCGGGACAACCCCAAACCGACAAGCGAGTTGATCCACCCAACCCCTAAGACAACGACGACGACGACTATGAGCCAACGACTTGCGCAGATCTCTGGACATTTGTCCAACACTCACTCCCGGGGCTTGCTTTCTGGAGAAGTTGCTATCATCACTGGTGAGTTCTCGGGGACCCGGTGTGCGGCGTCGGGTGACTTACGGTTTTGTACGCCCTAGGTGCTGCTCAGGTTCGTTGACCTCTCTCTTCCGAACGCTCCCTCTGCGCGACCCAACGTACATCTCTCACCATAGGGAATCGGGAGGAGTGCCGCTATCATCTTTGCCAAAGAGGGTGCCAAGGTTGTGGTCAGCGAGTGCGTTTTCCCCGTTTTCCCCCGGTGTAATGTCTCACTGACACATCGATCCCCGCAGTCTCGATGAGAAGAAGGCCCAACTTGTCGTTGAGGAGATTCGAGGATTTGGAGGGGACGCTATCGCCGTCGGCGGGGACGTTGGTGCTGATGACTTCCCGAAGAAGATCATTGACGCCACGATCTCAAAGTACGGGAAGCTCAACCACATCGTCAACAACGGTTTGTAACCACACCCTCGAGCGCTGGTTTACGGTTTGCGGATGTTGACGGTCGTTTGCAGCTGGCTTCACATACGACAAGATGATTCACACTCTTCCAGATGATGCTTGGGACATCATCCAAAAGATTCACGTCCGCGCTCCATTCAGACTTATCCGCGCCGCTGCACCCTACATGCGTATCAAGGTATATCCCCCTCATCCTCACGCATCCGTTGCGGCGCTCATATTGGACTAGGGCAACACGGAGAACCGTTCCATCGTCAACGTTTCCTCGACCTCTGGTCTTCACGGAAACGTTGGGCAAGCCAACTACGCCGCTGCCAAGTCTGCGGTTATCGGTCTTACCAAAACTCTTGCCAAGGAGTGGGGTCCTTTCGGTGTTCGTGCCAACACCATCGCCTTCGGTCTCGTACATACAAGGTCTCTTTCCGGTGACAGTGCCAGGTGATATGCCTCTGACTATTTGGACAGGTTGACTCAGTCGAAGGAAGAAGGTGCTACCATCGAGATCGACGGCAAGAAGGTCGCCCTGGGTATCCCAGGTGCCGGTGCCGGTGCCAACCAACCTGGTCCCAAGGCTTACCCTCTGATCCCACTCGCTCGAGGTGCCTTACCTGACGAGGCCGCGAATGGAATGCTATTGTAAGTCGCTTGCCTATCCTAAACGATCGCCTCCGTTTCTGACAAGAGGGTGGTCAGCCTTGCATCGTCTCTTGCCTCGTTTGTTTCTGGTCACACTCTGGAGGTAACCGGGGGCGCTGGAATCTAAACCACGGCCTGTTGCTAGCCATTGGGCATCCTACATTTGTACTCCTGTGTTCCTCTTCCCTCACGAAACTCAATTCAAGTTAGATCTTCGCCGGACGATCGCTGTTGCATGTGATAAACTGGCTGAAGTTCATGACACGTGCTATTTGGGTCACTTTCAGTAAACGCTCCAGGTATCCCCACTATGGCTAGCTCGAAACCTTGACGTGAACGGCGCATCTAAGAGGGATGTTGATTCCCGCGACACATCATCCCACCGCTGATCATGGGACTTGATGACGTTGACCCAACGAAACTGTCCATCAAACTCATCCAACCGATCAGGGCAGCCCGGGCAGGCCGTTTCCCAAATTCCTATGCGCCACGAGTCCCTTATTGAAGCTGCTAGCGAATAAAGATGGGTCCCTACCCCCGCATCCATTTGCGGAGATAGGGAACTGATGCCCGGTCGGTCTCGTGTCGCTCTTTCCCCGCAGTTGCTTGGTCATTTTTTTGTCCGTTAACTTTGCCGAAGTGTTTGGGTCCTCGACTTTCTGTTTTCTAGTGTGATGGTTCTGACGGAGGCGGGGGTGTCTGGTCAAGTGGCCTTGGGGAGGCTTCTGTACCGTGTGGAATCCTCTGTGACCCTGATTCCCGTTCGCGGTCTTCAATCCAATCTGAGCTTACCGCTGTGGTTTGGCTTCCATCCACCCCTCCATTTCAGTTACACATGCCATTTCGAGCAGCTCGGGACATCACAGGTGACCTAGGTCTGATTCCCACTCTCTTATTTGTGGAGTTCACGGGGTCGCGGGTCTACCGACCACCATGCGGCCTTCGTTGGCCTCCCTGTTGCCCATCCATTGACTGGGGGTTTAAAACGCGTCAGGTTCGCCATGGGTTGACCCCAGGGCTTCGGTTCTTCGTTCTCTATCCTCGAGTTCGCGTTCAGCTTCCAAATGTTCCCCCTCTCTTTCTCGAAAACCTCAAAGTTCTTGCTTCTGGCAAGTTCGGTTTCCCTGTCGGTTTGGGCTTCTCCGGTTCCCAAGCCCAGTCCTTCCGAGAACGTTGGGGTTGAGGGGGATCTTGCTCCCAGCGTCGTGACCGCCCTCTCGAGCACGGAGATCTCGAGCTACACCCCTTTCACGCAGTTTGCGAGGGCTGCGTACTGTGATCCAACCAAACTCAAAACCTGGACTTGTGGTGGTGAGTGATTGGCCGTTTCGTACCCCACTTGGATATTGGTTGACGAGACAAACACTGGCTTCAGGCGCGTGCAATGCTAATTCCGATTTCCAGCCAACATTGATCGGTGGCAATGGTGCTAATGTCCCTTACTGTGCGTTGCTTTGGGTTTCTACCTCCCACTTTTGGACCTGGCTGAAAGTTCGCCCCAGTCTTTGTCGGATATTGGCCTGCACAAGGGGCCGTGGTCGTTTCACACCAGGGAACCGATCCGACCCAGTTGTAAGTTCTCCACCGTACCAAGAACTAATTGTCGGCTCATTGGTTCCTCTGTTTTGTTCCAGTCTGTCGGTTCTTACGGATTTGAACATTAACAAGGCTTCGCTTGACACTTCGCTGTTCCCTGGGGCCCCGAGCAATGCTCTTGTGCACCAAGGGTTCAGAGACGCGCACAAGGCGACAGCGAACAATATCCTCGCGGAGGTCAGGGACTTGCTTAATTCCAATGGCGCCACTTCCGTTGTCGTTGTAAGTTTGGCCAACGGCCTTTTGGGCAGGTGGTGCTCACCCTCCGTTTTATTCAGGTTGGGCACTCCCTCGGGGGAGCTCTCGCCGAGCTCGACACCCTCTTCCTGCAGTTGAACCTTCCGTCCAACATTGCCGTGAGGGGCGTCACCTACGGAACTCCAAGGGTCGGTGTATCCGCCTACGCCGACTTCTTTAACTCGAATGTATGCCGCTCTAGATCATAAATTCCCCCTTTTGGTGCATGGCTAATCTCGGACGCACAGGTGAATAACTTCAGGCGTATTAACCACGATTCGGATCCCATTCCCACCGTCCCTGGTCGAGGACTCGGCTTCGGCCATGTCACTGGTGAGATCCACATCGTTGGGACGAACCGCTGGAACTCCTGTAGCGGAAACGATAACACCGAATCTGGTTGTACCATTAACAAGGTGCCCAGTGTCGTGGTCGGCAATGTCGTTGACCACTTGGGACCTTACCAAGGCGTGTGGATTGGGTCCATCTTCTGTAACTAACTGTATTTTTTGTACGTGCCGCGGGCTGAAGTGTATTTTATCATTGCTCCTGTGTATACCCCACCAAAAATGGAGTGCGTCGTGTATTTTGCTTTACCTTTGCTTGTGGTGGTGGATTGGTCATGGTCTCAGCACGGATCGAGCCTCATGTCCGCGATCTGATCGATCATCTAACCAAAGGATGTCCGCACTCTACTACGACTGCCTCCTCGGCTTACCAGAAACCTCGGACGCGTTCTCTGCCCACCCGAAGATCTTGAATACTCCCAAAAACAAGGGCGTTGAGAAACTCCTGTCCCCAACCCATCCGCGGAAGACTCCAAAACTTGCGTGGGATGCGGACTCAGCGAGTTCGTCAAGATCGCGAGGGTTTGGGACCCCATCGTCGAGCAGGGACGTGAGTGGTGCAACACGAGGGGATGGGGATGTGGTTATGAGGGACGCAGCGGACGAAGGCGCTGCCGTTGCCTTCGTATTGAGAATCGAAGGTGCTCCGTGTATGTTCCCGCAACCCAATCGTCTCGCAGCCCACCCAACTTCTGCCATTCTAGACAAACCTGCACCACTCGTTGGCCAGTACACCTCAGAATGCCATACCCTTATCGCCAGGTTCCTCCGGCACTACCTCACAAAACCCCGGTCCCCCGGGGCAGTACTTCCCCCGCCTCCGAGTTACTCGTATGAGAGCATTTTTACGGCGTGCCGCACGATTGCGTCCACTGCGAAGAATTCGGGTGACTTGTATGATCAAGTGAAAATGCAGCTGGAGAGATGCGTCGGGGAACTGGCCCAGGGCTTGGGCGATAAGAAAGAGAAGGGTGTGCAGTGGATCAAGCCATTCAACGAGATCTGTGCGTGGTTCGAGGAGCGAGTGGTAAGTGTAGACCAGATAACTCCGTGTTCGGTCCAGACACTCAACGGCCGTCGCGTAGGAAACGGTTCGAAAGCTCCTTACTTACCTTGACCACGAAGGACAGGGAAAGGACCGAAAAGACCTCAAGTCCGCTGCTGTTTACTTTCCTCCCCAGGGCAGTTCGTTGATAACATGACCAGATCTCTCGCATACGACCTGTTCGCGGACCAGGTCTTCCGCACACCCAGAATGTCCATCCGCCTTAGTGCGGGTATCGAAGAATGGGTTCATTTAGAACGAGAAAATGGGTATAGTTTCCTCCAGATTCGTGGTGAACCATAACTGAAGGTCTTGCCCGTTCCAGCGGGTTAGCCCACGAACTTCGCACAGAAATCAAGTCACTCATCACCCACCTTCGAACTCATTCCATGTATTTCCCGGCGTTTGAGAGCCCGTTTCTCAAGATGACGGCTGCGTATTACACGGACGAGAGTGTGCGACTCATGAAAGCGCTGAAATCTGATCCTGCGGAGTTCATGAAGCGCTGCTTCGACAGGGTGAAGCAGGAGGTAGACAGAGCGAAGGACATGTTCATCGAAGATAGTTGGGAAAAAGTGAGGGCCACTTGTGAGGCGGCATTGTTCGACCAAAGTCATTCTTGGGTCGCGAAAGACGGTACGTTTACCGGAGCTTCACGTACACCCTTCTCACGCGGGCCCCCCAGCTCTACCCGAGCTTATGGATAACGAGGACCTGGAGAAATTGGGCGAAGTATATACTACATTCACTCGAGCCAAGTGCGCGGATGAGGTTCTTCGGTCGTTCAAGCATTACGTTCACGTAAGCCCGGAATCTGAAAACCCTCTAATTTTCGGTCACTGAATCTGGGTTCTAGAGCACTGTGATTCTCATCGTCACCGATCTCCCACGGGACGGAGATATGGTCGAACGGCTCCTAAGGTTCAAAGCGTTCGCCGAGAAGGCTGCGAACACTGCTTTTGTGGACCACACCCCATCGACCGCAAACGGTGCTTCCACTTCACACAATGCCCCCCAGCGGTACAAGGCGACCCCGAACCTGGAGTACGATTACGCTGTTCGCGATGGTTTCCAAGCTGGTTTCTCCAAACGCAGGAACAAGCCAGCAGAGATGATTGCGAAGTACCTTGACCGGGCGATGAGAAAGGGACAAAAAAGCGCCACCGACACAGAGTTCATGACCCTCCTCGGAGACGTTCTGCAACTGTACAGGTTTACGGATGATAAGGATGTCTTCAGAACCTACTACATGCGTGCGTTGGCCAAGAGGTTGTTGCTGTCCCGGAGCGCGAACGATGCGTTTGAAATCGCGATTTTAAAAAAGTTGACCGATGGTGCGTGCTTCGCGAACTCGGCCAGTTTCGGTACTGACTCTCCCGTCTTACAGAATTCGATCCCGAGTTTTCGAAGGGAGAGGTCATGTTCAAGGATATGGCGCTTTCCCGTGACTTGGTAACCGCGTATCGGGAGAGTGCGGGAAACCGTTCTCCAGTTTACAGTGGCAAGGGCAAGGGTAAAGCGACCAGCGAAGACGGTCCGAAGGCGACGTTCATGGTACTCCAGGCTTCGTCATGGCCGTTCGCTCCGAAGGATAGAGACGCAGACTTGCCGCCATATGTAAGTAACTTGGCCGGTCATTTACCGCGATCCAAAGAGGCTGATCGTAGCGCCACAGATGCTGGAACAGCTCAGCAGCTTCGCCGAGTTCTACAAGAAGAAGCACGAAAACAGGGTCTTGAACTGGGATCACGCCCTTGGAAACGCCTCCGTGGTCGGGAATTTCAAAGGGGGGAAGAAAGAGCTACTTGTCAGCCTGTACCAGGCGATCACCCTCCTCCAATTCAATGAGAATATCGGAGGGATTGGGTATAACGAGATCAAGGCGGCGACTGGAATACGCAAGTCCCGTTCGATCTCCAACGAAGCAACAGTTACTAACCAGTTTGCGATACGCCACGATCGATTTACAGCTGATATGGATTTGAAGAGAACCCTCCAAAGCCTTGCGTGTGGCAAACAGAAGGTTTTGAGGAAGAAACCGGTCGGAGCCAACGTCAACGAATCGGACGTTTTTTATTTCAATGACGACTACACGAACTCAAGGTATCAAGTGCGAATCGATTCCATCCAGGCGAAGGAAACGGTGTGTGGAATTCTTCCGTTCGAAACTTCCTTCCAGCTGACTAACGAGTTACCGCGGGTGAATGATCAGCCCGAGGAAACCAAACGAACGGAAGCTTGGATCGAAGCCGACCGGAAACAGGAACTTGATGCCGCTATCGTCCGGATCATGAAGGCGAAGATGAAGTTAACCTTTGAGCAAATCAAGGCGGAGGTTATCGTTGCTGTGAAGCAACGGTTCCTACCGGAAATCAAACACATCAAACAACGGGTTGACTATTTGGTGGAGAATGAGTATTTGAAGAGGGACGACGCTGTTAAGGACGTTTTTGTGTATTTGGCGTAGGCGCGTACCCCATCCGTTTGTGTTCGTTTGTGAGGACGCCTCTGCTTGGTGGAGGGTCGTCTCCGGACCGAGCCCGATCAGTGAATGGGAGGCTTTGAACTCTTGTTTACGAGGTAAGATTGGCTGACTGCCCAATCCCCCGCGTGGTCGAGGTTTTACCCCGTTTTACCGCTGGTGAAAGATGTCGTAACCGTGCGGACCATACTATCCACTGGGAGTATGCCCCCCGATACTCACGCCGTACCTGGTCCGTCACGTCACGATCATCTGCACGTGACATGTGACAGTCTGTACACGGAGCCAAGATCAGTCCGAAATTAGAGTCCTCACCTCGACCAAAGCCCAGTCAGATCGAACTAACTGGAACGGCTATCCGTCCTCGTACCGCTGACTCTCGTTGAAGGATTTTTCCATCGATTTCGCCCCCTTCTTAGTGGGGAACTGATATGAGCGACGATGGAACAGGATCTCTAGCCTCAGGACTCCTGACGTATGTCGCTACGTTGCGGTGAGCCGGGGAGTTTCCCCTCCCGGGAAGAATCCGCGGCCTTTTGGGACGGCTTGGATAGGATCCACTGGAGCCGCCCCGGTTCATGCGAGTGTGTCCTTCCGCTCTGTGCTGCCGAAACCGTGATCCTGGTAGAGTTCCCGACAGCATCACTCACCTATCGAAGAGCGGACCCGTCGAATGCAAGTGTCTCGCCTCGATACCAGGGAGTGAGTGGGAGGGTGTCCCACGGTTGCCGTTTCTCCACCTTCCGATTTCGCGGGGGCCCTAACAACGTGTCCAATCGCCATCGCCCCCCCTGGCAATCCCTCCATTGTGTTCCCTCACCGAGCCGCACTCGGGACCCCGTTTCGTTGACCTACCCACTTGGCCGCGACGCGGCATCAGGTTTACCCAGGACGGGTGACCTCACACGTTGGAGGTGGTCGGAGAAACCAAACCTGCGCTTTATGAGGACAGCTTGGCCAGGAAAACCGGCCTAAGCGATGGAATCCCGGTCAAGATCGTTTCTAGTACTACGGGTGGACTTGGGTCTCGGTTTGGCATCGCCCGCGATCTGTCGGGCACGATTAAGGGTTTTGAATACCGTGAGTAAATGACACCCTGGTACGTCCGCGGGCTGGCGTTTACTGGCTCGCCTCTAGTGTGTCATATAGTGATTGGAATCGGCGATGCGTTCGACGGTGGGGCAGATGTGGTTTCACGTGGGGCCACTTTATGTCCATGGTACCCCCTCTCTGTAAAGGTCGGGGTTTGCGGCCATGATAGCAGGGAAGCGTGAACTTCCGTGTTCTAACAAGCCCTTTTGTGTCATAACCCGGGTCCTCCACGCGTGGCGGGCGAAACATCCATTGAATTTACCCTGGAGTATGAACCAGTATCTTCAAAGATGTATAGGCGGACGAACGCAAATGAAGTGTGAGCAATCCACGTGTTATATATCCAATGAGATCTGTTCCCGATTCTTTCTTCCGGATCCTTTCAACGCTTGTTTGTCTTCCTTGAGCTCGTTGTCCGGTCGGGAGCGCCCATTTCGTCTAGCCGGGAGTCGCCGCTCAATTGTGCCACCCCTAACCTTCTCAAGCTGTCGTCGGCACATCATCGGGGCTTTGACCGGAGGTGCATCGTGCCCTCCAGAGAACCATGGAACGAATAGAATTTCGCTGATGCGAGGGAGGGTTCCTCCTATCATACATCTGCATCGAAGCCTCAAAGTAACTTGGATTCGATGATCCATCTGGTCTCCATGTCATACTCCTGAACATCCATTCCTCATGTACATTGTAGCTCAGCCTACGGGGCAGTCTCTGTTACCCGGTATTGTCCTCGACATCGAAGTTATTCTCGAGGGGTTCCACCGATCCGAGGTATTGCCCACAAAACCTGCTCGGTGACCGTCGTTGACGGGGTTGATTATTCGGTGTGATGGCACCCTCACTTCATCCCCCTGAGCGAGAGTTTGGATTTTTGGCCCAAATTCACCGATGAGTTCTGTGAGTAGAACAGTACATTGCTCGCGTGAATACCAATGATCTCAACGCCCCGGCGGGACACTTCGGTACCATTCAACTCGATAGACTCCCGTATTGCAACACCCCACTACGTCGGTGTGTGGCCGGAGTATGCAATGTGTTCTACTTCTATTGTCTGAACGGGTGAGAGGCTGCCTTGCGCGGTGATCCAGCAACCGCTCAAACCCCTCCACCCCGATGATCATCGGAAATTTTGTCTACGGGACGCCGAGCGTTCCAGGGCAAATAATTCCCGGTATTTGGGGCGGGCCCTTTCACGTACTGCGACACCCTCGGAGGTCGGGTGGTCGTCATTTCCCCGGAAGGCAATATCCCGTTCATTTCCACGAGACACTACCAGCGAGATCCAAAGTTGACTGCGGTTGCAGGATACTCGGCCTCGTTAAG